>Ga0209504_1001380_pt1 | contig 18425 bp, 16 predicted proteins | sample COGITO_mtgs_1005_FD_184791 | JGI IMG/M metagenome (GOLD analysis project Ga0209504, IMG submission 184791) | Pelagic marine microbial communities from North Sea - COGITO_mtgs_100511 (SPAdes) (version 2) | ecosystem: Environmental > Aquatic > Marine > Epipelagic ...
AAAACTTCACACTGGTTGCAGATCCGTACAAAAGGCATTTTGTCGCGTCACGTCATGTCCTCTAATTCGTCGCTCGTAGCCTGGCTAGGTTACGATTTTCAAAATATCAACAACCCTACAAAACTTATGTATAACAAAAACCACCACAAAAATGGATTCACACTGATCGAAATGATTGGTGTTCTCGCAATTATTGGTATTCTTGCCGCCGTTGTCGCGCCGCGCGTGATCGAATCGATCCGGGATGCTAAAGTGACGTCAGCAATTGCATCCGTCAACTCAGCCAAGACCGCTGCGATCAACTACTACCAACGCTATGATAATTTTCCAACCGATGCCGAAACAGATATTGCTGGGGTATTGGACTACAAAGCGGATCCAACTAATCCACAAGAATACACACCAACTGTCGGCAAATTGAGCTTCGGCGATATCCTCGTTTACCAAGCTCAACTACTGGAGCAGGAAAAGACGCCGGTTGGCCGCCCAACCGCTGAGTTGGAGCATGCGATTGGCTGTGCCACGGTTGGCGATACCCTCATCGGTGAAGCCAAATATGATGGTACCACAGATACGATGCGCTTCAAATCAGCTGGCACAGGCACACGGATTGTTTACTACTTTATGCCTAATTTGACCACACAAGAAGCGGCTGCCCTTGCCACAAAGGTAAATGGACCCTTCCAAAGCGACGCTGTGGCTGACACGGATTTCATTGAGGCGTCCATAGCCGGTGATGGCATCGGAGATAAAGGCGGCCTTGAAGGTGCCAATGCATGGTTTCTCGCAGGAGATGGAACCGGTGAATACCACGCCTATCTCTACGTCTCACACCAGTAAGCCGGACGAACGCTACGGTTAGTTCGACTCAATTGGAAACGAACCCTCAAATACAATCGATAAACGGCCAGGCCTCTGAGAATTTAGAGGCCTGGCTTTTGTCTAGGAGTATCCTCACCACTTCGCAGGCCGAGTTGGCCCAGCGCGAAGGTGCTCGACTTGGGCTCAGCTTCTCGGAGATTATTCAACGCCTCGGTCTCGTCACTAGCGAGGAACTCTCCGAATTCCGCTCCATGCGCGGGCAATTGCGCACGGCGACTGATTTCATACAGGATGGCCAACTAGAGGGACAACAACTCAGCCTCCGCCGCCTCAGTCTCGATGAAGGACTACGCGCCACTCTTCCTGCTGAATTGTGCGAAAAATTATCTGCTATACCAGTCGCGGAGCGCGATGGTCGCTTGTGGATTGCCTGCGCGAATCCCTTTCATCTCCCCACGATTAAACGCCTCGAGACGGCTGCACAGCGAGAGATTGAAGTGCTGCCCGCTTCTGAAACGGATATTCGGTTGGCGATCAATCGAAATTACAAGGCTCGCGACGAACTCTATGATGCAGTTGGGGCTTTCATCCAAATGGATGCAGAGGCTCTCAACGAACAAAGTCAGGACGATCCACCGATGATCCGTCTGGCGGAGCAGATCCTCATGCATGCCGCCACTCGAGAAGCGAGTGACATACATTTACATCCTGAGGAACGCTTTTTCCGCATCCGCTTGCGAGTGGATGGGGTATTGGAAGAAGGGCTACTCTTGCCCAGTGCAATACGGAGCGCGCTGACGGCCCGCTTTAAAATCTTGGCGGGTATGGATATAGCAGAGGACCGATTGCCGCAGGATGGCCGGATCCGCTTTGCTGTGGGAAGCGAGGAGATCGATGTCCGTGTGTCTAGCCTTCCTTCCTCCAATGGTGAGAGTGTCGTCATGCGCTTGCTGGATCAGTCGCGCCTCAAACTAGAGCTTGCCACACTCGGCTTTTCCGAAACACAACAGAGAGAGTTTGAAGACGTTTTAGAGCAACCTCACGGTGTCTTTTTGATCACGGGTCCGACTGGGAGTGGTAAGACAACCACCCTGTATACCCTACTTTCAATGGTCGATGCAGAGGAACGTAGTGTCTTTACGCTGGAAGACCCTATAGAATACCGCCTGCCCCTGATTCGCCAAACTCAGATTAAAGATGAAATCGGGCTGAGTTTTGCCAATGGTCTGCGCACTTTGCTACGCCAAGACCCGGACGTTATTCTCGTAGGTGAAACCCGCGACCAGATAACAGCAGAATTAATGATTCGCGCTGCACTCACGGGACACCTCGTTTTTTCCACACTACACACCAACGATGCGATTAGTGCGGTGCCTCGACTCAAAGATCTCGGTATTCCATCTTATTTGCTTTCTAGCAGTTTGATCGGCCTGAGCGCTCAGCGACTAGCCAGACGCCTCTGTCCCGTCTGTAAGAGCGAAGAATCCTTAAGGCCTGATGCGTGGCTAGCCTTGGGCGGAGATCCTCGTGACACCAACGTCACGGTTTATAAAGCTGTTGGCTGCCAAGCCTGCAGCCAGAAGGGCTACAACGGACGTATCAGCCTAGCGGAAATCATTCGCATCGATTCGGATCTAAGAAAGCAGATTGATGACCTTGTTCCGACATCGCAACTCAAGCGATATTTATACGAACAAGGTGTAGTCCTCATGCGCAAAGATGGTTTGTTAAAAGCAGAAGCGGGACTCACCAGTATTGAAGAAGTCGGGCGAGTCATTCAACTGGAAGCTCATTAATCTATTTAGGATGCCCAATTTTAATTATACTGCAGTTTCTCTAGAAGGTATCCTTACAAAAGGCAAGCGCGAGGCGGACTCTGTCAAACGCCTAGCGGATTTACTTGCTTCAGAAGGACTGGAACTGGTTCAAGCTGATTACAGTGATTCCCGGACTAAAAAACTTGAATCACGGCAAAAATTAAAAACGTCCGAACTGGCGAATCTTCTATTCCAGGTGGGCATCCAACTGAGGGCAGGCGTGACAATCATTGATGCTCTGCGTACGCGCGAGGGAGAGGAGAGCTCCAAAGGAGAGTCAACGATTCGCCAGCGTCTTAGCGAAATGCTTGAGCAGGGCACACCGCTTAGCGAAGGTCTGGAACGATTCCCCCGAGCCTTCCCCGGCTATATCCGTAATATTACCAAAGTTGCGGAGAAGAGCGGTTCGCTAGATCAAAATTTCATTGAGCTCCGTGACTACCTGGAGTGGATGGACCGGAACTGGAAGTCTTTCAAACAAGCGATGCTTTACCCCGCTTTTGTCCTCGCTGCTTTGATCATCTTTATTTTCATCGCATTGCGTTTCGTATTTCCGACGGTCACTGAACTACTCTTTGAACTGGATATCCCCTTGCCATGGATTACGCGCATGATGATCGCAGCAAGCGATTTTGTGGTGGAATACTGGGGCATTATACTTTCGGTAATCGTCTTCGGCCCCGCCTGCTTACGGCTCTTATTTCGAATTTCGAAACAGGCGGCTTTGCTCCGTGATCATTTTCTTCTCAAATTACCTTTCCTGGGTGATGTCATTTTGACACTCGCGGTATCGCGCTTTCTGCGTAGTCTGATTCTCATGCAAAAAGCGGGTATCGTGATCACGGATTCACTTGTGATGGCCCGAGAAGTCGTCGGTAACCGCGTTATCGAGCAGAGCATCACACGTCTTGAAACTGCAGTATCTAATGGCTCATCCATGAGCAGCAGTATGTCCAAAGATCGCTGTTTTCCGCCGCTTGTTCGCACCATGATCGGTGTGGGCGAGCGGAGTGGGTCGCTCGACACCTCTCTGCAAGCGGTGGTTGACTATTACGACGATTTAATACCACGCAAAATAAAGACCTTCTTCGCATTCCTTGAACCAGGCTTGATCGTCCTCACTGTATTTATGGCCGGTCTTGTCGCTGCCGCCGTATTTCTTCCACTCGTTAACATGCTGAGTCCCAGCGCGTTCTAGATTACCTGTGCTCTACCACACCCCAGTCGTAGCCCCCCGTCGAGGTCGTTTTGGATTCACGCTCATTGAAATGATCGGCGTGCTGGCCATCATTGCCATTCTCGCTGCCGTGATCACACCCGCTGTGATTAAGTCAATTCGTGAGTCAAAGATCACCTCTACAGTTGGTTTTATTCATTCTGCCAAAGTCGCTACGACTAACTTTTTCCAGCGATACGAGCACATCCCACTCGATAAAGATATCTCCACGGTTTATAACTATAAGTTCGACCCCGGAGGGAATCCGCCACGTAGCTACACTCCAGCCGTTGGGAGTGTAGATTTTGGGGATATTCTGGTCTATCAATCCCAGTTTCTAGAGATGGAAAGCTCTCCGATCGGCCGCAATACTGACTCTCTAAGTCATGCAGTCTGCAGTCATCGCGTTGGCGACACTCTCATCGGCGGAGTGGTTTACTCGGGATCTGTCGATGGGATGCACTTTGAGTCCGCCGGCGCGGCCGTTCAAATCGTCTATTATTTCATACCTAATTTAACGACTCAGGAGGCCTCTGGTATCGCCATTCAAATCAATGGCCCATTCGGTAAAGATGCCCTCAGCGACCTTGACTTTATTGAAGCAACACTTGCAGGTCAGGGGATCAGCAGTATCGGCGGCTTGGAGGGCGCCGACGTCTGGTTTACCGCAGGAGATAACCCGGGAGAATACCATGCGTATGCCTATGTCTTTCATCTTTAAAAAAAATATTCTTCCTATGCTTCGCGTTCAAAAATCCAAGCGTGCCGGCTTCACTTTGCTGGAGTTAATCGGCGTAATGGTGGTGATCAGCATCCTGCTCGCGGTAGCACTCCCGAGCACGATCGATTTGATTCAAGTCCAGCGCTCGGTCAATGAACGGGCAGAGCTCCCGAAAATTGCCGAGGCGCTCAAGCGAGGCATGCTGCGCGAACAGCTTTTTCCTATCTATGAAAATGACGCCAGCAAGGCGACAGACGGCAGTGAGGCCAGTGACGCCTATTGGTGGAATCTGGCTGCCCGGCATGGCGGTGGCAGTGCGAATGAGGTGCGCTATCCGCTTGGCGTGCGCCCTGGGTCGGACAATACTCGTCATTTATATCTCGCCGATGCCAGTTGGTCCGGCAGCACCTTCTTCGATATCGTCAGCGGTAATCAATTGAATTGGATTCAGGATCCTCGAGATCCATCTGAATTACGGCTTTTGCTACTCTCTACCACCAGTTCTGGTCTCCCGCTGCCCAACACCTTAACTCAAGAGCAATTTGATAATCTCTGGAATGACTGGGCGGTCGGCAGCGACGGCAATCCTATGCCCGATGAGGACGGCAACGAGATTGACTATGGCCTCAACGTAGGCGACTGGACAGGACGTGCCGTCGAATTGAATGTTGAACGCATCGACCTGCGGGAATGGCTGTGCACGGTGGTCATTGAGAATCGCCGAGCGATTGAGGAGGCGGGCGGTCAAGGCTTTCCCGGTAATTCAAAAGATTGGGTTCGCGGTAGCGTATATGCTTACACTGAGAATGTCGTCGGCGCTGAAGTCATTCTGCAGACCAGTGACGTAAACGATGGTCAAGACCCTCCTAGTTTCTACACCCGTGTAGATGGTGTTGTTTTAACCAAGCGTGGGATTATATTAGATGCTGATGTGGATGATGAGAACCCGCCGCTTATCTTAGTAAAAGGAAATACGGTAGGCGTCAACGAATCAGGTGAGCCAACGATTACTTCTGATCAAGTCAGAATTAATCTTAACTTAACAAATCTTGCGCCTCTAGAATTAATTAAAGCTAGCGATACAGACGTCACGGAGGACTTGAACCCTACGGATGTTACGGTTTATTCAGAGTCTTTTTATTTTCTTTATGGCCAGGAATTATTACTAGGTCAGCCGTGGCTAATGACTGATAAAATGGGTAATACGTATTATCCCGAAATCGGCATTTTCACCATCACCGAGCCGTTCAGCACCTTGCGTTTTGACGGACTCCAATGGCATTATTAACTGGGCGATCATATATGGCACGTACCTCCATCATCTGGAATCATCGCAATCTGCAAATCTGGCGCCTGCGTGGTTCCCGCGCAGAACTTCTTCATGAAGCGGAAGTCGACTCAGTCGACACTTTGATATCGGTTTTGGAGAGCGAGGCGAAGGGACTCAAAATATCCAAATTACGTGTTTATTTGGATCGTCCTGAACTCGACCATCATATCGAGCGGGTCCCCCAGATGACCCCGAAGCTGCGTCAGCAGCTTCTAAAACAAAGGAAAATTAAGCTATACGGGAATGAGGACCGGGTTTGGGTCAGCCACGATATGGCCCTGAATCCAGCAGGGGCACAGCATTTCTATTTTATTAGCTCGCTGCCCAATCTCATTTCGCGTGCCATCGCTGAATGGGCTTTTGGAAATGCCATCCTCTTGGAAGGTATTTTTAGCCTACCGTTGGCCCTTGCCACTACCAGAGAGGAAGCAGATCAGGCAGATGAAGCCTTCATGCATTTTCAAGCGCTGGGTCGGGCCGGTTATTTGATCGCACGTAACGAGTCAGGGAAGCTTCTCTTTTTGACTCGTTTAGACACGCACAAACCAAGTGAGGAAGCTCTGGACGCGAGTGCACGCCGACTGCTCCTCTTCCTTGAGCAAGAGTTCGCGGTCACACCAAAACTGCTTCAAGCCCGCGAAACAGATGAGGGGCAGGATGCCTTGATTGTGGCTCAGATGAGTCGAAAGAGGGTGGAACCAGGGTTGAAACTTATTTCGAGGGAGGACCGAAATAGACAGAGTCGGCAACGCCTACGGCATCGGGCCTTTGCTTTGCTGAGTATGGGTCTAATCATCACCCTCTACATCAACTTGCCGCTGATGCAGAAAAAGAAGGATCTTCAATTAAGCCTGAGTGAGCTGAGCGCCCAAATTAAGTCGGAAGAACTTTCCCTTCAACGAGTCAAAGAACGCATTGGGAGAATGCAGAAATATAAACAGGTCATCGAATTCAGCGAAGGTCGCGAAACCATCGATCCAGAGGGGCCCATCCCATCACCTTTAATTGTAATCATGCGGGGACTATCGAATGGATTGCCAGATTTTGTTGAGTTGGACAGTTATGAAGGCTTAATAGATCTAACGAATGCCACCGCATCCGTTACTATGGAGGGACGCCCCTTGACCGCAGATATTAATCTCTCCGAGAGAGTCCAACAAATGCACGACGGGCTGAAAAAACAGGGTTGGTTGATTAGCGATCCTGAACTCAGCTTTGAAAAGAAAACGGGTGGTTCGAGATTTTCAAATCAGCGGGGAGAACTTAGAAAATTCATTCTGCAGTTTCAGATCAAGGCGAAGGGAGGCGCGAATTAGTCATGAGAAAGTTTGTCTGCCGCAGCTTTAATCTTATCGCATCCTATCCTGTACTGGCTCTGCTCCTGCTCCTGATTGCCGTTCTCCTACATCTTGGTCAACAGTATCGACCGATCGAACAAAAAGAGCAGCTTGAATTGGCAAGAAGTATGCAAATCCGGCAAGAACGACAGGCTTTAGAGCAAGAGCTCACCAACGTGGAGATGTCGGATTTATCGAGACGCTATGCACTCTTCAACGAGAATTTTATTTCGGAAGATGATCAAGATAGAGCTTCGCTGATTGAAGATATATCCAGCGCGTTGGAAGCCTATGGTTGGGAACTCCAGCAACATTCTTTTGAGCCGCTGGAAGAGCCAGATCCATTGGCCGAGACAGCTAACAATGAGGCCATTCAAATCCGAGCCAGTTTGCTTCAGCTTGCTGCGACTGCGGATCGTTTAGAGACAGATCAGGATGAACCCTTCTTACCACTCTATTCACTATTCGAGGCAAAAAAATATCTATGGAGCCTTAGTCCAAATAAAGAATATCAGCGAATTAAAATTTCTCGTGTTGATGGGGGCTATGTAATGGAGTCCAGCTTATTTATACCGATAGTTGATTCGCGCTTATCAAAACAAACAGTGAGCGAGTAACCTTGAATGCGTAAATTACTGAATAATCCTGTAATCGTCATACCTCTTGCGTGCTTCGCACTCCTCTGGCTATTACATAACTACGGTCTGACCCAATATCTGCTAAAGCAATTCGTTGGGCAAACTAGGCGCGTCGATGCCGCACCCTTCGTGCAAAATAACAAAGCCAATGCTTCAACAAAAAGCGAAAAAGCGATGGGAACCCTTGTTGCGGACCGCTGGCTTATCTCTTCCTGGGCCCGTACAAGTATTGCTAAAAATGAGCCCTTTGTCGCGAATGGCCTACAAAAAAAATCTGAATTACCTGATACACTTGAAATCGAAATCGAAATCGAAGATGAGGAAATGGTTGTCGTGGACAAAGAGACATTTGATGCGGCCCTTGTTTCCACGCTTGGCCTAGATCAAAAAGGCTACTTTGTTGTGTTCGAGAATGTTTTAAACCAGCCCGTCCGGAAAAGAGTGGGAGACGTTATTTACCTCGAGGGTAGCGGTCCTCTGATGATTCCGACTTTTGGTATCGCCGAGGCAAGGCGCACTTCGGAAGAGATACGGGTCTTGGCCGAGTCTATGTTGGCAAACTTTAGCTTGCTAGGTGTTGGAGCCGAAGAAGTGGCGGATGAAGAGAGCTCTTTTTCTGAAAATTCAATGAACATCGCCTTTATTCAGCTGGCTGACGGCAGAACGGGGATTTTTAAGCAAGGCGATTTGGTTGCGCGTGATCCGCATCTCGGCCTAGACCAAGTGATCAAAGGAGTCGGGCAAGACACCGTGGTGTTAGTTGATCAATATGCCAACAAGTATTCTTTGAGCTCGGGGTATAGTGAGAATTAGGCAGTGTTTGTAATCATGTGCAAATTTTGGCTGATGGATAAGGTATCCACAGATTTTTGTTAGGAAGGAATTCAAGGATTCATTGAGTCTTATTGACGATCTGCTCGAACGTGCCTAGTCTGCCCCCCCCCAAAAAAAAGTAGGATTTAATCGGGTCTCTTGAATCGGCGGGCGGGTTGTTTATCTTTCGTTTCCGAGCCACCCTCGTGGGCTGCAGACTTTTTGAATTTTGTCCCGGCTATTTTGCTTTTGGTTTTGAAGGGTCGCTTGTGTTTCCCGCCTTCATTCCATCTCCCTTCGCTACCGGAATCATTGCCTCGCTTGGCGAAAGCACCACCATGCTTTTTCTTGTAACCGCCGCCTCCGCCGTCGCCCTTGTAGGGACGCTTGCCTCCGCTTCTGCGTTGCGGGTTGGGGTCGAAGGCCTCACTATCTTCTGCTATTTTCTCACCTTCGCGACCTTCGTCGTTTCCGAGCATATCAAAGAGTGCACTGGCGATATCGGTCGGCGTGTGGCCTGAGTCGAGTAAGCGGTCGACCAAATCGTCATGGCGTTTAAAATCGCCCCCTTCTAGGAGCGCTTTGACTTGGTTGAAGGTCTTGTCGGCCTTGCGCCCTTCGACTTCTTCCATGCTGGGGATCTTCATCCGGCGCACGACTTGGCGGGTATAGCGCTCGATGGCTTCAAGTCGGTAGATATCGCGACCGTAGACAAAAGTGACTGATTTACCGGAGCGCCCAGCGCGACCCGTCCGGCCAATACGGTGAACATAGTCTTCTGGATCGTAGGGTAGATCGTAGTTGAAAACGATATCCACATCGTCGATGTCAAGTCCGCGGGCGGCGACGTCGGTGGCGACGAGCAGTTCGACAGAACCGTCTTTGAAGCGCTTGATGACGCGTTCACGGTTGGCCTGGGTAATGTCTCCGTGTATGCGGTCGGCTACGTAACCGCGTGCGGTGAGCGCTTCGGTCGCGTCTTCAACCATCTGTTTGGTGTTGCAGAAGACGATGCCGCGTGGATTAGTCTCAAGGTCGAGCAGGCGGCAGAGGACTTCGATCTTCGACCGGTTGCGCACCTCATAGTAGGTTTGCTCGATAGTATCAACGGTGAGCGACTTGCGCTCGATTGAAATTTGTTCGGCTTTCTGACTGAAGGTTTTAATGAGCCCCTCCACGCCCTTGTTCATCGTCGCGGAGAAGAAGAGTGTCTGGCGGTCTTCCGGCATGTCGCCAAGTATGATTTCCATGTCCTCGCGGAAGCCCATGTCAAGCATGCGGTCGGCTTCGTCGAGGACGCATAGGCGGATCGAATCCGTTTGGAGCGTCTTGCGACGGAGGTGATCCATGACGCGGCCCGGAGTGCCGACAACAATGTGCGCGCCCTTGCGCAGTGCGCGCATTTGGCGGTCGAGCGGGGCGCCACCATAAACGGGCACGGCCACGAGGCCTTTAAGCGCAGAGGCGAGGCGGTGGATTTCCTCGCAGACCTGCACGGCCAACTCGCGGGTGGGGCAGAGCACGAGGACTTGCGTTTCGTCGCGCTTAATATCGATGAGATTGAGTGCAGGTAGACCAAAGGCGGCCGTCTTACCGGAGCCTGTCTGGGAGAGGCCGACGATATCTTTACCCGCAAGCGCGACCGGTATGGTCTTGGCCTGAATGGGCGAAGGCGATTCATAGCCGAGGCGCTCGATGCCTTCGATAAGTTCGGGGCGTAGCCCCAGATCAGAGAATTTGGTATTCATAACTTTACGCAGGAGCACTCGCCTCGTGACTGTGTGCCTCCGAGAAACCGACTCCAAATAACTAAGCGGGCAGGGCTTTGACAGTTTAGCACACCAGCTACAAGGTTTTAAACGATCTAAATAAATACACAGGGTATTTATATTCCTTATATGGCAAAAGCTAGAGTCCTGACTTCGCTATCGACAAGAAAAGATGGGGGCTTTTTAGATTATGAGGAAAAAATCACTATGTCAGACGATTTCAAAATTGCCGCCTTCTATCACTTTACTGATTTGCCCGACCGCGATGAGTGGGCGGACCGTATCGTCGACCACGGACTAAAGGTGGGCTTACGCGGGACGATTATTTTTGCCCCCGAGGGGGTGAACTCGACCTGTGCGGGAGCCTGTGCAGCGGTTGATGCGACCATCGCTCTGTTGAAATCCGATCCACGCTTTGAGTCGATGGAGGTCAAATACTCTTATGCCGATTTTAATCCCTTTCCAAAGTTTAAGGTTAAAAAAAAGCACGAAATTGTTACTTTCCGTCAGGAGGGTGCCGACCCGAGGGACGCAGTGGGCACTTACTTGGAACCCGAGGAGTGGAACGATCTGATCGCGGATCCCGATGTGATTACAATTGATACACGTAATGACTATGAAGTCGAGGTGGGGCATTTTAAAGGTGCTGTGAACCCGAAGACGGAGGACTTCACTTCTTTTGCCAAGTTTGTCGACGAGCATCTGGCCACGCAGAAGGATAAAAAAATCGCCATGTACTGCACGGGTGGCATTCGCTGTGAGCGTTCGACGGCTTATTTAAAGCAGAAAGGTTTCAAGCACGTCTATCATTTAAGAGGCGGCATTTTACGCTACCTGGAAAGGATGCCGAAAGATCAGAGCCTATGGGAGGGGGATTGCTTCGTCTTCGACTACCGAGTGGCCGTGGACCATGATCTTAAACCTGCAAAGTGGAAAATTGACCCAGAAACGAGCCACCCGAAGCCGATGTCGGAGCACGAAATCGTGAAAATAGCCGCGCGCCGTCGCAGTGGAGCCATCTTTAAGAAGCCTTATACGGTTTAGGGAGCGAAAAGTGTTCTCGCACGTAGTGAAATCTTTTGGTGCGGAAGGCATGATTCTGTAGCGATTTATCGGCTGTATCCCGCTTAAATACAGCAATTTTGCCAAGATTTATTTTTTTGAAATTAGTATTGACTGAGTAGGGGGTGAGAGGCACTTTCGCGGGCTTTCCAAAATTCAACCCTTCTATGAGTTGGATCACCGGCTCTTTTCATTCTTTTTCATCATTTTGCGATGTGCCCTTGTAGCTCAGTGGTAGAGCGCATCCTTGGTAAGGATGAGGTCGGCGGTTCAATCCCGCTCGAGGGCTCCATCTCGGTCAATAAACAACTAACACAATCCATCTCTCAACACTAAATAACATCAATCATGGCTAAGGAAACATTCGAAAGAACAAAACCGCACGTCAACGTCGGCACAATCGGTCACATTGACCACGGTAAAACAACCACAACTACTGCGATCCTTAAGGTTCAAGCAGACAAGGGCCTAGCTCAGTTCAAGTCCTACGCTGATATCGCTAAGGGCGGCACGGTTCGTGACGCGACTAAGACGGTAACTATTGCGGTGGCTCACGTGGAGTACGAAACCGAAAATCGTCACTACGCACACGTTGACTGCCCCGGACACGCTGACTTCGTTAAGAACATGATCACTGGTGCCGCTCAAATGGACGGCGCGATCCTCGTTGTTTCCGCTGCAGATGGCCCAATGCCTCAAACTCGTGAGCACATCCTGCTTGCTCGTCAGGTGGGTGTTCCCACCATCGTTGTATGGCTTAATAAGGTCGACCTCCTCGATGACGAAGAGCTTCTCGAGCTCGTTGAGATGGAAGTTCGTGATCTGCTTTCCAAGTATGAGTATCCTGGTGATGACATCACCATCGTCCGTGGTTCTGCGACCGCAGCGCTCGAAGGTAAACCTGAAGGTGTCGAAGCTATCGGCAACCTCATGAATGCGATCGATACCGATATCGCTGAGCCTGCTCGTGAAATCGATAAGCCTCTCCTTATGTCTGTGGAAGACGTTTTCTCCATCACCGGTCGTGGCACAGTAGCCACTGGCCGTATCGAGCGTGGTGTCGTCAAGGTTGGCGAAGAAATTGAAATCGTCGGCATGGGCGACACTCAAAAGACCACTGTAACTGGTGTTGAGATGTTCCGTAAGCAACTCGATCAAGGTATGGCCGGCGACAATGTTGGTATCCTTCTTCGCGGAGTGGACAAGGACGCTATCGAGCGTGGCCAAGTTATTGCCAAGCCCGGTTCGATCACTCCTCACACGACAGCCAAGGCTGAACTCTACGTTCTGTCCAAGGATGAAGGTGGCCGCCACACTCCTTTCTTCGATGGCTACCGCCCTCAGTTCTTCTTCGGAACGGCTGATGTCACCGGTATCATCAAGTGCCCAGAGGGTGTTGAGATGGTCATGCCTGGTGATAACCTTACCGTCACAGTTGAGCTTGGTAAGAAGATCGCCATGGAAGCCGGTCAGCGTTTCGCGATCCGCGAAGGCGGCCGCACCATCGGTGCCGGCCGTATTGTTGAAGTGATTAAATAATCACTTCACTACACAGATTCCAGTTTTCGCCGAGGGCTCTATATGGGCCCTCGGCTTCACTGTTATTAATAGAATTTAGCCCAAAATTTACAGGAGAGTAGTTCAATTGGTAGAGCAACGGTCTCCAAAACCGTAAGTTGGGGGTTCGAGTCCCTCCTCTCCTGCCATACAATTTCATGAAGAATCCATTCACCAGCATCCGCCTCTTTTATAAGGAGACGATGACAGAGCTTAAGAAAGCTTCTTGGCCTTCCAAGATCGAGTTGCGCGACTCAACGATCGTCGTCCTTATCGCTACAGCGATCCTGGGCACTTACATCGCGCTGATTGATTTCTCGCTTATGAATGGAGTTGAGTTGCTCACTTCTTGGGTGCGCTAAGCTACCACCTACCTGACTCTCTTATTTTATTCCGCCGGTTCCGGCATCATTTTCTGTCTCTAGACTCTACAATGTCCGACTCTTCATCTATCTCAGGCCCTCGTTGGTATGCCGTTCAGACTCTCTCCAATCAAGAGGGCAAGGCGAAGAAATATCTCGATAAGTTCATCGCAATCGAGGAGATGGAGGATTACATCTTTGACGTGCTCATGCCCACTGAAACGGTGACCGAGGTCAAAAGCGGCAAGAAAAATACGAAGATACGCAAATTCTACCCAGGTTACGTTTTCGTCAATATGCGTCTGTATGACGATGACGGTCAGCTCTTGCAAAAGCCCTGGTATTTCGTCCGTGAAGCTCACGGCGTGATTAACTTTGTCGGCGGCGATCGTCCGACCCCACTCAAAAAGAGTGAAATTGAGCGCATCCTCAATCAAGTAGAAGAAGCCGAAGGTAAAGAAAAGCCGAAAATCGAATACGACATCGGCGAAATGGTCAAAGTCAACGATGGTCCCTTCGCGAACCTCGTCGGCAAAATCGAGGAGATCGACCCAGACCGGGGCAAACTCAAGGTTTCCGTATCTATTTTCGGGCGTTACACGCCTGTCGAACTTGAATACTGGCAAGTCCAGAGAACAGAAGAAAGCTAACCAGACATGTCTAAGAAAATCACAGGACAAATCCGTTTACAACTGCCCGCAGGCGCCGCAAATCCAGCCCCCCCGGTTGGACCCGCTCTCGGTGCACAAGGCGTTAATATCATGGGATTCTGTAAAGAATTCAATGCCAAGACCAAGGATCAAGCAGGCATGATTCTGCCGTGCGTTATCACCGTCTATGCTGACCGTTCTTTCAGCTTTATCCTCAAGTCGCCACCGGCTGCGATTCTGCTCAAGAAGGCTGCCGGTATCGCCAAGGGTTCCGGTGTTCCCAACAAGGACAAGGTCGGTAAGGTTACGCGCAAGCAAGTTCTTGAAATCTGCGAAATCAAAAAAGCCGACTTGAACGCCAAGAATGAGGACGCCGCGTTCAACATCATCGCTGGCACTGCGCGCTCTATGGGGCTCGAGGTTGTCGACTAATTTTCACGGAAGTCCTCCGGCTTCCGGTTTAACCACAATAGAGATATAACAATGGCCACCCAGCAAATAAAGGGAAGCAAACGCTATCGTAGCGCAGTCGAAATGACTGATCTTACGAAGACTTACTCGGTCGAAGAAGCGTCTGCGTTACTCAGTAAACTACCAAAGGCGAAGTTTGACGAAACTGTCGAAATTTACGCCCACCTCGCAGTCGATCCTCGTAAGAGTGATCAGATGGTGCGCGGCACAGTCAAACTTCCCCAGGGAAGTGGTAAGACTGTTCGCGTAATTGTCTTCACCGAAAATCCGGAAGAAGCCCTCGCCGCAGGCGCAGACGAAGCTGGCCTCGACGATTTGATCGAAAAGGTCACCGGCGGTTGGATAGATTTTGACGTCGCGATTTCGACAACGAGTGCAATGAAGAGCGTTCGTAAGGTTGCTCGTGTGCTTGGTCCGCGAGGGCTTATGCCTAATCCCAAGTCCGGGACCGTCACGGACGATATTCCCGCTGGGATCGATGAAGTGAAAGCCGGCCGTGTTGAGTTCAAAATGGACAAGACTGCCAATGTTGCTGTCATCGTTGGGAAGCGCTCATTCACATCTGAGCAGATCACGGAGAACGCCGATGCCGCTGTTAAAGCGCTCATTGAGGCTCGCCCCAAGGTAGCTACCGGTAAATACATCAAGAGCCTCACTTTGAGTGCAACGATGAGCCCCGGTATCTCTGTGGATGTCACCGATTACAATAAAAGCTAAGGAGGCACACATCACATGAGACCAGAAAAACAATATCTTGTTGAAGAGGTGAGTTCTCACCTTAACAAATCTGATTACGTATACCTCGCCAATTACGAGCGTATCACTGTCGACGAAATCGCCGAGCTGCGTGCCTCTCTCGAAGAGTACGATGCGGAGTTTCACGTTGTGAAAAACAGCATCTTCAACGTCGCCGCTACTGCGAAGGAGTATCCTGACATGAGCGAGCATCTCACTGGCCAGACAGCGATTATCGTGGGTGGAGACAATCCGTCCGGCGTCGCTAAGGTCATTGGTGAGTTCTTTAAAAAGAAGGACAAGGTCGATCTCAAGGCGGGAGTTCTTAATGAGAAAATTCTCGACAAGGCGCAAATCGAAGTGCTTGCAAAGCTTCCTGGCCTCGAAGCGCTGCGTGCACAGCTCCTCGGTCTGCTCAACCAGCCGGGCACCAGCCTTGTCCGTATTTTCAATGCGGTTCCGCAATCTGTCGTCAATGTTCTGCAAGCCAAGGTGCGGGCAGAAAACGGCGATTAATCGTCAATCACACACTTTTAGCCGTCCGTTCTCCGGAGCGGCGGTTTAAAAACAACAATAACCAAAATAATCAGGTTAGGAGGAATTCGCCTCTTAAATATCCCGTTATCGGGGTGCTAACCAATTGAAAGGTATAATCATATGGCAATCACAAAAGAAGAAGTCGTCGAGTGGCTCTCCGCACAAACCGTGCTCGAAGTCGCTGATCTAGTCAAAGAACTCGAAGAGAAGTGGGGCGTGAGTGCTGCTGCTCCTGTCGCCGTTGCTGCTGCCGGCCCTGCCGCAGCTGCTGAAGCCGTGGAAGAAAAGGACGAGTTCGATGTTATCCTCAAGGCTGCGGGCGCGAATAAAATCGCGGCCATTAAAGAAGTCCGTGCGATCACAGGTCTCGGCCTGAAGGAAGCTAAGGACCTCGTCGAAGGTGCACCTAAGCCTGTCAAGGAAGGCTGCTCCAAGGACGAAGCCGAAGAGATCAAGAAGAAGCTCGAAGCTGCCGGCGCTGAAGTCGAATTGAAGTAATCTCGGGAACTCCCTATTATATTCAATCGTTACAAAATTTCACAGTTAGGTGAGCTCACCCAAATAGGGTGAGCCTCGCCTAGCTGTTTTTGCTTTTCCGCTGAGTTTCGCTCAGCCATCTATTAGAACACATTCATTACATACCGTCACCCGGACATCCATTATGTCAAAGCGCACAAATTTCGGTCAACTTAAGGAAGTTATCCAGCCACCCAACCTGATTGAAAATCAGGTCGATTCCTATAAGGAATTTCTCCAAATGGACGTGGCACCCACCCAGCGGAAGCCTGTCGGCCTGGAAGCTGTTTTTTCCGAAGTCTTCCCGATCGAAAGCTATGACAGCCGCTGCCATCTCGAGTATGTCAGCTACAATGTCACCGCACCCCGCGAGTCTGAGATCGAAGCGATCCGCGAGGGGGTCACTTATTCCGTCTCGCTCTATGTGAAGTTGCGCTTAAGAGAAGAAGATCACATCAAGGACGAAGAAATTTACATGGGCGAGCTGCCCTTGGTGTCCGAGCGCGGCTCGTTCATTATCAATGGAGCGGAGCGTGTTATCGTCAGCCAGCTCCACCGCTCGCCGGGTATCGCGTTCGAAGAGAGCGTCCATACCAGTGGTAAGGTCCTCCACGCATTCCGTATTATCCCTGACCGCGGCACTTGGCTCGAAGTTCAGTTTGACCAAAATGACCTGCTTTACGTCTATCTCGATCGCCGCCGTCGCCGTCGTAAATTCCTGCTGACCACGCTCCTCCGCGCCATGGGCTACGGCTCTGATGCGGAAATCCTCAATCTCTTTTACGAGATGGATGAGATTAGTGTCGCTGATGCACTGAAGCGTGATTCCGTCTCGAACCTTGTTCTGACCGAAGACATTGTTGATGCTGACAAGGGCGTCGTTCTGGCGCGTGCTTTCGAGCCGCTGACAAAGACGATCGTCCGCTCCTTTGAAAAGGCTGGCCTGAAGAAGGTTGTTGCTATCGACACCACTGTGGACGACGGCGCGATCATCCGCTGCCTCAAAAAGGATCCGACTCAGAACGAAGAAGAAGCGCTCAAGGACATCTACAAGCGCCTTCGCCCCGGTGAGCCGCCCACAACTGCCAATGCCAAGGCTCTCCTCAAACGACTCTTTCAGGATCCACGCCGCTACGACCTCGGTCGAGTAGGGCGCTATAAGCTTAATCAGAAGTTGAAAATGGATACGGATCTTGAGTTCCGCGTGATCGGAGCCGAGGACGTGGTTGAAGCCACCAAATACCTGACCCGTCTCAAGCGCGGCGATGGCACGCTGGACGACATTGACCACTTGGGTAGCCGTCGCGTTCGTACTGTAGGAGAGCTGCTTGCTAACCAATGTCGTGTCGGCCTCGCCCGCACCGAGCGTTTGGTTAAAGAGCGCATGACGCTCTACGATCAGAGTGTCGATTCGATCACACCACAGAAGCTGATTAACCCGAAGGCGCTATCTACGGTCATTCGTGATTTCTTTGCACGTAGCCAGCTATCCCAGTTCATGGACCAGATCAATCCTCTGGCCGAATTGACTCACAAGCGTCGCCTCTCTGCCCTCGGACCCGGTGGTCTGAATCGTGAGCGTGCCGGTTTCGAAGTCCGTGACGTGCACCCCTCGCACTATGGCCGTATCTGCCCAATTGAGACTCCTGAAGGTCCTAACATCGGTCTGATCAACTCGCTTTCGCTTTATTCGCGTATTAATGAGTTTGGCTTCATCGAAACGCCTTACCGCAAGGTCGTTGATGGCAAGGTCCTGGACGACGTCGAATACCTGAACGCTGATCAGGAAGAGCCTTACATGATCGCTCAGGCCAACTCTGAGATCGATAAGAACGGTAAACTGGTCGGCACACGTGTTACCTGTCGTAATCAGGATGAAGTGCTCGAACTTGACCCCAAGGAAGTCCACTACATGGACGTTTCCCCGAAACAATTGGTATCGGTCGCAGCGGGTCTCATTCCATTCCTCGAACACGATGACGCCAACCGCGCGCTCATGGGCTCGAACATGCAGCGCCAAGGTGTGCCACTGCTTCAGTCAGAGTCTCCATTTGTTGGGACTGGTATCGAAG
>Ga0209504_1001381_pt1 | contig 18421 bp, 17 predicted proteins | sample COGITO_mtgs_1005_FD_184791 | JGI IMG/M metagenome (GOLD analysis project Ga0209504, IMG submission 184791) | Pelagic marine microbial communities from North Sea - COGITO_mtgs_100511 (SPAdes) (version 2) | ecosystem: Environmental > Aquatic > Marine > Epipelagic ...
GTTATCGGATAGTACAGGAGCGGTTAGTTCTTCTCCTTCATCATCGTATGTTCCTTCGGTTACGACTATGTGACCGAGTCTTACGATTGAGTGAGGGTGTGTAGGGTTACCTTCTTCATCAACACCTAAAGCATTGATTTTTGCACTTGCGGCAGCCTTGCTACCGAACTCGTACTTACGCAATTTTTTCATATTCTTTATTTGTTAAATCGTGGTTAGTGCTGCTAATTCTTCGTTTGATAGTCGTGTATTAAATACTAATGACTGCTTTACTTCGTTTCCTAAATTGATGTTACCTGAAAGAGTAGTAAAGTCTACTCTATCAACAGCAAGAGTACCAAGTCCAGAAGCTGAACCAGTGGCTATTTGTGTACCATTGACATATAAAGCGTAGTCTCCATCCTTATATGCCATAGCTATTTTACAAGTTGAACCAACTGAAAGAAAACCCGAAGATGTCCCTCCTATGAATTGATTTGAACCATTAAACACTACACCATTGATACGAGAATCGTTTTGTTGGAAATAGATTTGATTTGAACCACTACTATTTTTTAAGTTGAATACACGAGAATAAGAACCGCTTGTGATAGCATTAATTTTTATTTCTGTAAATATCGTTCCTTCCGTTTGACCAAAGTAAGATGTGCTTGGTGATGCAGTAAGATTCAAGTCTTGATTCCTCGTCACACTCGTACCATAGGTAGGTATGTAGGATGTTGCGTAGGTTGTTCCGCCTCCTGCTCCGTTATCCTCAATTTGAAATCCATAAATGTATGCTCCTGAAGTTCCATCTCCATTCCATACAGAATCGTTATCTCCTTCAGCTAAATACAATCTTGCTTGACAGGTAGTATCACCTCCTAAATCTGCTACGATATAAATACGATACCATCCATTACCATAGTCTACTATATCATAATCGCTCATAGAGGCACTACCGCCACTACTTGAGGTTCCTTTTGTTCCATTAGAAATGTTAAACCACGCTTGTGTTTGGTCACTAACCGAAGTATCAGTAAACATCAATGCAACCCAATTCACTTCATCTGCCTTAACAAATGCACTTATAGTATAATCAGTAGATGCAGTTATCGTAATGTTTTGAGTCTTTATAAGATGCGAAGCACTTGCCGTACTATCGCTCACTAACTTGTAAGCATTATCTAACCCCTCTGGAGAAGTATGTCCAAAGTCTAATGAACTTCTTGTAGTAGCAAAATCATCAAAGTATTCACTATGTGGTAAGATGTTTCGTCTCTGCGGCTCTAACAGGAGCGCAGGACACGAACTATCCGTATAATCTAATCTTGGTACATTGTCTGTAATACCTCCCTCTACGGCAGCAGTAGTTGTTTCTATATAGTCTCTTGCTACAAGTCCCTGCTCAATTTGGGCATCTTGGATGTAAATGTTTCCTGCGGTTGATTGATTCCAATCGGGATAAATCTGCAAACTTGCAGAACTCATAGACATCGTGATAGAGCATCTATACCAACCGCCTCCAATATCTTTAATAGAAGTAGCAATAGGAGAACCACTTGTAGTAATCAAACTACCATCCGACAAATTAAATCTTGCATATATATTTGTTGCACTATCCCTTAAAGTTAATTGGGTTAATGTTCCTGCTTTAGCATATGCACTAAATGTATTAACTCCGCTCGTAGTAACCGATTGTATTAAATTTGTAAATGCAGCAGCACTTTTGCTTAACAACCAAGCATCACTTGAACCATCATATCCACTTTGGCCGTTTGTTAAAGTCACATTAGTTTTGCTCCAAGTAGTATCAAAACTATTACTCTGCAAGAGCAGGTTTTGAGTCTCCTTCTCTATATTACCATCTGCATTAACCCTTGTTGCAGCAGTTGACCTTGAGAAAGTAAAATCACCATCTCCATTAACAGGCTTTTGGCTGAAAACTTTTGAAGTCTTTGTTCCTGAAGGAATGAGTACAAGACTCGCTTTATCGTAAATGCTCATATCTTATAAAGTTGTTAAGGCGATACACTCGCTATCAGTTAATGCCGTAGGGAATACAAGTGCTTGTCTGTTTGTTGTTCTATTTCCCGTGTCTGTAATTGTCCGTAGTTGTCCAATCAATAAATCATTCCAACCCGATTGAAAGGTTGTGGTATTTGAAATACTGGCTTTTAAAGCACCATTAACAAATAGCTTTAATGTGGAACTTTCAAAAACTCCTACTATTTTAACACTCCCCTCGCTAACGCTATTTGGTGATGCAACAGCAACATCACTTGAACCCGACCTTGCGTTCAATGTTGGAATGCCAGATGAAACATACATAGATGCATAGCTTACATTGTCGGATGCGTTTAAAAACGACATTAAGAATTCAGAACCTATTGATTTAATTATAGATTCAGTATATAGAGTGAACGGATAAGATGTAGGTAATGCACTTGAATTATTTAATAAACAAGTTTCAACTACACGAGTCACACTCGTCCCATAGGTAGGGATATATGAGGTAGGGTAGCTGCCTTGTTCAAGTTGTGCGCCATAGATGTAGATATTTTTTCCATTGGCTGCACCAGCACTACCATAAAAAACACTACTTGTGCTTGGTGTAACATTAAATGCCAACTTACCTGTTAAGTCACCTGCATCAATGGTAGCCGTTATATAACACCGATACCATCCGTTCCCGTAATCGTCAATACTTGCCCCCGTAGTTGGAGTAGTACCATTATCTAAATCAAAGTATGCTCCATTATTAGAAGAACCTGTAAAGCCGTCAAGAAATAAACGCAAGTATTGTTCTGTTCCTTTTTTAGCAAATATAGACAAGGTATATGAACCTGCACTTGGTACAATTATATCTGGCGTAGCAGTATAAATTTGAGTTTGTGTGCCATCTCCTTCTATTAAGGCAGCATTGACAATCCCTTCGGGAGATGTTGTCTCATTTGCAGTATCAGCACTTCCAAAATTAATATACCCACCTATGTATTCACTATTTGTTACCAAATTTGTCCGTTGAGGCTCAAGTAAAAGAGAAGGACACGAAGCACTATAATCTAAACGAGGCATATCCTCCAAGATACCTGACTGCGCTGCGCTTGTCCCTGTTTCAATGTAATCAGTAGCTACCAAGCCTTGCTCAAATTGAGCGTCTTGGATTACTATGTTTCCACTTGTTCCGCTTGTGTCATTGTTTCCATCTGCTGGATATACACGAAAAGATGTTGAGCCGTTATAAATTCCAGAAACCTCACAACGCCACCAACCCGTATTACCTACGGCTTCAATTTTTGTTGAAATTGCAGTACCTATATTACTTCCCGTAACTCCATTAGAAAGGTCAAAATAACCTCCATAAACACCGCCGCCGCAATTTATGTATAACCAATTTAATGAACCCGCTTTAGCGTAAATTGAAATAGTTTGTACGCCTACAAATGTAGTAGTTTGATATAAAAATTTATTTGCACCAGCCTTGTTTAGTAGCCACGCATCACTTGAACCATCGTATCCGATTTGTCCGCTCGTTACAGATGCAGTATTAACCGCCCAAGTAGTATCAAACTGATTTGATTGCAGCAAGAGATTCTCTCTACCCTTCTCAATAAGACCATTAACATCTACCCTCGTAGCAGCAAGATTTGAACCCCTACTAAAAGTGAAGTCCCCACTACCATCAGTAGGTCTAATACTATACAACTTACCATCTTTGTAGGCACTTGGTATCATCGCCAACGAAGCATCGTCAAATAATTTACTCATTATAATAATTCGTTTAATTCGTTTATGGTGCAAGTCCTTGCCTCCGTAGAACCACTGGCCGTTACAACCCTCAAGTCATAAGCATCAAACAGTACCCTTCCACCATCAGCATCTCCCATAGCCTTAATAGCCTTGTTCACACACTTCGGGGATTCTACTATAGCACCATCTAATTCCGCTCTCTCAATAAAAGATTTAACGATAGCCAACAGCCTACCGATAGCCTTTCTTGCTATAAGAGATATGCTGTTAATTAAACCCATTTAGGAAGCTTTATATGCGATTACTTTTCCACTTGCTACAGCAACACTATCAAATCGTCCAAAGACAATAGTACCCTCTGTAAGGGTTACTGAAGTTAGTGCATCACCAACAGTCGTAGTAGTCGTTACCACACTGTCTTCCAATGCTTGAATAGAACGGAAGCTCTCTCCCGCTGTAGAAGAATCTCCACCTGATAGTAAGCGAAATCCGTAGTCACCTGTTGCGGACTGGTAGAAGTTACCTTCCTTTACAATAGTTTCGTATGACATTTTATTATTGTTTTAAATTGTATAATTCTGTTATAGTGCAATCTCTTGCCTCTGTATCTCCACTTGCTAATGCTACACGAGCATCGTAAGCATCAAATAATTGTCTGCCAATATTAGCTATAGGAGATGTTCTTATCTCTTCTGCAACACAAGAATAAGATTCTATGGTAGCTCCGTCATCAAGAACACGAGTACCAAAGTTATCATAACCTATCTCCGTAGAAGAGCCTTGATAACCACCGCTTTTAAAAAGGTAAACCTTTCTTCCAGTATCAGTAGTTATGGCGTTAGATAAATAACCTGTACCTCTATAGCTGTAAGCCATTAATTAAATATTGTTTGGTCAGTAAACGGAGTCTTATCATCAAGAACCAAAGAAGCGATACCGCTCTCAGTGGTTAGTGTGATATTGATATTAGATTTCTCCGAAATACTCGTGCCACTATTAGCCTCGTAGTTCATCGTTAAGCCATCCATCCATCCCGATATAGTAACACTCTTGTTATTATGTACAAGAACAGCTACAATGTCTTCTCTGCGGCTCATATAGTCAATCTGATTGACCTTATTGTCAACAGAAGGAATCTGAACAACTATGTTCGTAGTTACTACACCGAGTCCGTTTGAGATATTCTTGTTCTCATCAAAAGAAGTTACACCGTCCTTGATGTTGTGTTCAAAGACAACAGTGTTGTTAGTGTCCACTTGTGTCACAACAGTTTCATCAAGCGGGTCAAAAGTGATAGTTAAGTCTTTCTGTAATAAAAGAATTACTTTTTCAATACCACCTGTAACACGCTTGTTACAATTGATATCAATATCACTTAGTAGTATGGAGCAATTAAAAGCCATAATTAATTTTTATTACATTGAAAATTCAAACTCAACAACAACCTCAGCTTCAAAAGAGAAACCAGAAGGATATCCTGTATAAGGAGTCCCTGTTTGACCGTATCCAATATAAGGGCTATAGTAAATACGTCTGTTTCCGTTAGCATCATTTATATCTTGCCAAACATTGTTAGAAGCAGAACCACTTAATTGCTGATACAAAGTACCATTTTTCATATAGTGACTTGCGTATTGCGTACTATTGCCTGCATTCACAAGTGCAGAATAAGAGTCTAAAGGTCTTAATTGGTTATATTCGTTTACAGAAAATGTAGCTCCATTACTTCCCAAGCTTATAATTCTAATATATCCGAAAAGCTGAAATAGCTGAGTTGCAGTAAGACCCATTAAAGTAGAAGACCTTTGAGACACTGCCCCAGTTAAATCACCTGCTGGCACGTTTGTCTTAACAGTGATGTTTTTAAGTCTTACTTTATTGTAGGTATTAAATTCTGCAGTATCAAACCAGTCGTTTGTTGCAAGAGGAGCATTTAAAACATCGTAAGGACCTGTTGATGGGTAGTATGTTGTTTTATTAGAATTCAACAAAGGAGCTGAATAAGAGTACGTTCCACCATCATTAACTGTGCCGTCTGCTGTTAAGTTTACAGAAACTGTTTTTGTCACAGAATTACTTGATGTAGGCGTACTAACACTCCAAACACCAACATTAGGGTTCTGTACACACACAATGCGGTACAACTGACCATCCTCGGGGATAGAGTAACCCTCACCATCGTTAAGCCCTAAGATGCTGTCTGTAGCACTATAAGGAAACACAGTGATGCTTCTATCAGAAGTGTTTACTACGTTGATTACAAGCCCTAATTCGGGTTGTGGTAGCTTAACAGCAATGTTGTTAGAGTCCGCAGAAGTCACAAGGTTTACTCCCGCTGTAAGCAATGTTGCTCCCGCTAAAGAAGTACCACTTGCAGCAATAGTCGCTTGAGTCTGTACAAGCTTATTTACTTGTAACTCGTCTAAAGTTAGTGAGGTAACGTCTTGACCATTACCATTTTGAAGAGTCCCTTGCGTTGGAGTACCAGCAGCATCACCTATCGTTAATAGGTTGCCATAAGTAGACTCAATAGTTTCGTTAGTTAAATTCATTTACCCCCAGTTAATATTGTTGTTAGACCAAATTTCATTGTGATTAACCCAAAGTGTTCCAAGCTTAATCAAAGACTGGTCACTCGTAGCTATGGATGATTCCCAAGAAGTTCCTTTTAAGGTTACATTTATACTTGAGGCATCTGTTATTGAAGCACCACTTGATGCCGAGTAGTTCATATCAAGACCTCGTATCCATCCGCTTATAGTTGCTGTTCCATTGTTGTGCATAAGAACACAAACTATATCGCTCCTATAAGACATCTGCTCAACCTTTGAAGCTCTGCTATCTATAGCAGGTAGCTTTACAAATATCTCAGTTTCTATAACAGGTACGGTTAAATTCGTTTGTTTAGTTTCTGAAAAGTATGTAGCCTTGTCCTTTGGGTTATGCTCAAATGTTACAAAGTCTTCTAAGTTGGCATTTAAAAGAACTGTCTCCGCTGATGTATCAAGTGTCAAACTTAAGTTTTCTTTTAAGCCTAAATACACTTTCTTGATTCCTCCTGTCAAACTATTAGAACAGTTGGAGTCTATATCACTCAATAAAACAGAACAATTAAAAGCCATATTTTTTTTAAATAAAAAGGGGCGAGGTTTTCGCCTCACCCCCTTGTTGTAATTTACAAGATTTGCTATTAAGTAGTAGCAAGAATAAAGTCAGCAGAAGAGATGCTGTAAGACAAGCCAAGCTCATCACCTGTTAGAGTGAGTTGGAAGCGGTTCTTTTCAGAACGGCCAGTTCCAGAGTTAGCGTCAACAGTTCCTGCGTACAAGCCGTAGTCCAAACCACATACGTGGAAAGTTCCAGCAGCAGTCTCTACAAGAGCAACCAACTCAGCACCACCTTTAGAGATGTCGTTAAGCTTTGTGATTTTGTCAGCAGTCATTTTAGGAAGCTCTACAGATACAGTTGGTACAGTTGATACTACACCATCAGCAGCTACAGTTTTTACTTCACTGAATACAGAGAAGCCATCCTTGTTGTTAAAAGAAATTTGTGATACTCCACTTACAGCAGTAGCAGCAGTAATCGCACGGTCAGCAGCGTCCAAAGTCAATGCAGCAATAGCATCGGTTCTGTTAGCAACGTGCAATTCTACGATACCACCAATTGCAACATCGTCACAAGAGTAGGAAATATCAGCAAGAGTTACATTACAAGCCATTTGTTATAGGTATTAAAGGAAGGGCGCAAGGCCCTTCCGTTAGTTATTTAATTATGCGAAGTCTTTTGCGTAGACAATCTCTTCACCTTTAAGGTAAGAGAAACCTAACTTGAACTGTCCCCAAATCTTGTCAGAAGATAGTTCAGCTTCGTACTTCATATCAATTGCGCGAACGTCATTGTACTCGTCAGTCAACATTACGATGTTCTGAGCAGCAGCAATCATAAATTCGTTAGCAGGCATAGATGGGAAGTGAATAACTTCCATACCGTAGTAGTTTGGCACACCACCTTCTACAACACCTTGTGGAGTAGTAGTGTAAAGACCAGCGATAGCGATTTGGTAGTGTTGCATAGCAGCAGTTCCCAAGAAGATGGCAGGTTTGAAATCACGGTCAGCATCGCCGTAAACAGCAGCCAACATAACGTCAGACATTGTTTCGTAAGCACCTTCCAATTTGTCAAGGATGTTAGCAGAAGTTAAAGCACCGTTAGTGTCGTAGTCTAACACAGCAGCATCAGCAGCCATTTCAGTAGTCAACGCAGTACCTGCAACAGTCAAAGCTTTCTCAGCAGACAATTTAGCGAAGTAGTCAAATACCCAATCCTTGAACTCAGCGTCCATAGTTTCTGGGTTGTTCTGACCTTTCTTCAAAAGAAGACCACGGTAAGAAGTCTCAAGAGCGTTCTTACAGTTTAGGAAAGACCACTTGTAAGTGGTTACGGTCATTTCTTTTTCTCCGATTGTAGCAGCAGATGCTCCATCAAATACACAAAGGTCTGAACCGAAAGATAATGTAGCGTCAAAGATAGGTACGTTTACTTTAGCTTTAACACCGTCAACAAGGCGAAAACGGTTTAATACCGCTGCCGATTTTACCATAGTGTCAATGAACAAGTCTGGACGACGGTCACCGTATGGCAAGTTTGATATTACTATACTCATTTTATTTTAATTTAAGAGGATTCGTTTAATTAATTTACAATAATTACTTGCGGTTAAAGAAGTTATTAATCATATCTACCTTTTCGGGTGTGATACCATTAAAAACTACTGTCTTGTCTTCTACTGTTTCAGTAACTTCTTCAGCCTTTTGTTCAGCAGCAAATTGCTCCTCAACTTCTGCATCAGTAGCAGAGAACTCTTCCTGAAGGTTTTCCTCAAGTACTTCTTCAGTAGCTTCGTACTTGTCTTCCTTCATTTCTTCTTTCTCTTCCTCCTCTTTGTGTTCAGGAGTATGAGCCATTTCCTCATCTTCTTCTACAGTAGCGTTCTCTTCTTGAGAAGCACCCATAGACGCGATGTGCTTTTGAATCATTTCAACGGCTGACTTTAAATCGTCTACACCAGCGAACTTATCTTCAAAAGATGTCATAGCTTCCAAGAGCGAGTTGTTCTCGTTCTCTAAAGCTTCAATTCTTGCTTCGTACTTGTTAGTCATCGTCTCAAATTGAGCCTCCAACTTACCAAGTTCTTTGCCAAAACTAAATTCGTTCATTTGTTCTTCGTTATTAATTGTTGGTTTAATATCTGCCTTAATCTCAATAGAGAAACCATTAATCTCTCCATTCTCAATTGCAGTAAATAATTCGTCAGACTCAATCTTTGCCTTCACGAATACGGTTCCGTTTGGTAGGTTATAACCATAATCTTTAGATTTATCGTTATCACTCTCTTTGGTCCAAACTTCAAGCATCACTACATCGTCAGTATCGTTCTGATGGTTAATGCCAAATGCGTTAAATAACCCTTCCTTGGAATACTTGTACATAATCTCTTGGATTGTCTCCGCAGTGAAGCGTACATAATAGTATCCCATTTCTGGTGAGAAGCGTAGGATTTCCTTATTAGGAATCATAATAGGTCCTACAACCTCTTTCTTCTTTTCATCAGCAAACATCTGTACCTTCTCAACTTCGTTGAAGTGAATGAAGTCTTCCTCAATAGCGGGCTTATCTACAAGAGAAATCTTGTACATCCCTTGAGCGATGTCTTCTAATGATATATCAAATAATGGTAATTTATCCATTCTTTAGTTTTTTAGGGAAGGATTTAATCCAATTAATCCTTTTTCTTATTAGTGGGAACATCCTTGACTTTACGGTCACCCCACGGGAGGTCAGCCACATCTGCACTTGCCTTAACTGTTCCTTTTCGTATAGACTCAGCTTTTCTAATCGCCCAATTAACGCCTGAAGTTCCTCCCCACCCAAGCCAAGCAACATAGCCTCTATCTTTCCAAGGCGTGTCCTTATACTTAGGGTCAATCGCAGCATTCTTTCTATGGCGATTAAACGCAGCCATTCTTGCAATAGTCTCATACGATAGTTTTCTTCTTGATGCTAATTGGTTTGCACGAGTCCATCCCACCGAAGTCATTCCCTTAACTTCATCTCCATACTTCTTCTTCCACTCAAGAACTTTCTTGGCGTTGTTAGTAGCAGATTGTGGGTAGTCGTTGTATGTAGCCATCAAATTAATTTACAATTATTGTAATATCCCTTCTATTGTAATGTAAGCATAATCATCATAGACATTACCACTTGCGCTCTTAACGAGAATTCCCCCTGGAGTTATCCTTGTAGCTGTCAAGGTCTGTAAGAAAAAGTCTAATGAAGCAAGGTTGGAGGTAGGAACAACCATATCAAACTTTATGCGAGGATTCTCACTTTGTAATATTTTTTCAGATACAGCGAAGATATTATCGTAAGTGTCTGTAGTGTCACCATCTTCATCTTCAAACATAAGACTCCACCCTGCTGTATTGTAATGGAACAATCTACCGTTAAATATGTGTTGACCTCCTATGTTAGTACTTAAAGGAGATAAGTCTACATTGGAAAATATTATCTGACTCTCTGTCTTCATCTTATCATCTTGATAAAAACCCTTTAAAGTAGCGTATGGAACCATCATATTAGTTCTGTACAAAGGCTTATCTAAATAAGCAAATCTTAAACCGACGTCTTTGTTTTGAGTAAATACATTTTCAGTAAATCCTAATTCACGTTCACTAAAAGCATCATAATTTGTTATATCATCATAACTTGGAGATTCTGCTCCGCACACGGAGCGATAGTATATAGATGAATTCAAATCTATTTTTAACTCAACTATACCTTCAGAATTAAGTTCTTGAGTTGTGGAACCGATAGTTATTTCATCATTATCTAAATCATCAAAGTACAGGTTATAGTCTTTATTGTTTATTGTCAATGTCTTAACCTTATCTCCTCCATTGCTTATTTTTACCGATTTCAAATCATCAACCAAAGAGTTAATGTTCTGACTTCCTGTTCTAACTACAGACAGCGGGTCTATGCGAAGAACATTTATTCCGTTGTCAAACTCATAAAACAATCCACAATCAAATCTCTTAAGAATAGCAGGGAGTATTTCCGAAACTGCTAAAGGAGATGTTTGGTTAATTGAATCCTCAATGGAAAACTCATCATCAGTCTTATATATAAATGTGTCGGCATTAGATTCAAATTTAATATTTAACAAAGCGTAATCACCGCTGCCGTCTGGCCGACCTATTCTTGTTATAGCTTTTTTAATATCATAAACCTCAAATACATCTTGAACGAGGGGAGCCACGCCTTGATAATAAACTATTGGACTTGTTAATTTAGCATAACTATCAACGTATGATATTTTTAACGAACCCTCTAAAGGCTCAAGGAAATAGTTAACACTATACTCGCTTCCCCCGTTTACAGCCATTTCAATATCCGAAGGAAAGTAAGCTGTTAAAGGCTCAAATGTCAACCTATCAAAAAACGGTACGTTTGGCCCAAGTAAAGTAGGTATCTGATTAGATAAAGGGTCTCCACACTTAAAGTAATCAAAGTCTCCAATATTACTTACTGATATATCATTTTTATTAGAATATCCTTCTAAAGCATTTGTTATGTTTGATGTGTTTAAAACTATATCATTACCCGATACGTCTTGTAATGGTATTTTTTTTACCATTGTACCGTCTTCATAGATTCCAATATTTACTGTCCAAGACATATCAGAATCAATATCTTGAAACAGTATACTCTCAACCATTTTATCTTCTTGAATAACTGGTATCTCGTACTCTAAATCATTAATAGTTACTGGGGAGTTGCTTGAAAAACTAAGAGAAGCATTAAAAGAAACCTTCGGGCAAAAGAAGCCTCTTATACCATCTTCATCAAGACCGTTTACAAAATCATAGGGATAAAAACCCATACGTTTATCTGCACCCCATTCTTGAAGAGCATATAAAGGATTTCCCTCTCCATCAGTACCGTAATTACCTGCGGTCTGCATAGAACCCCACCAATCTGTATGTATTTCTTTTATAGTATTATCTAAGTTGGTACAAGACTCAAGGCTTTTATTTGTCCCCGCCCAAGCTGGCGATTGTCTAACTACAAAAGACCTTCTGTTTACATCTTGCTTTGCGAGAAGTTGTGATGGAACAATCATATGTAGCTTCTCCGCTTGAAAATCGGGGAATGCAGGATTAGCTGCATACTGGCCTAAAGCGAATAATTTTGAGTCAGCCCTAACGGGAAATGCTGTGCTATTCAAATATTGACCTATGTATTCAAGAAATCTTGGCACAGAGAACACAGGCATAATACCCGTCCTATTTAATCCGATTCCGTACTCTAAAAACTGACGAGCAGCGTAACCAAACTTTCCGTCTACATCGTTGCAAAAATCAACATAAGGAAAAGATATTGGCCTTGTGTAATCTGGATTTTGTCCTATGGTTCCAGCCTCACCACTATTTGCTGTAGTATTTAAAAAGTTTGCAAATGTGTGTCGGTTTCTGTAATAAGGCGTAGTCTCTCCATATAAAGTTCCTAACTCAAGGCCACTCATTCCTGCTATATACTTTGATATAAAATCTTTTAAATCTACCTCAATATAAGATTGAGCTGAGTTATATTCAAAAGAAATAACATTGAGTATACCTGATATTTCTGTTGAGCTGCTTCCGTATACTGTAATCTTAAAGTAGAAGTCATCATTTGGAAACTCTCCTGCGGGAGATGTTATCGGCTCAAAGTCAAACCTATTGGATGCCTTGTTGTTAGTTGTTAGTGGTATACGAAGTTTAGTGTAGAAAGGTAGCTTTACCTTATCAATCTCTACGCTGTCGTAGAAATCTAAATCATATTCCAATTGCTGTTCTGGAAACAGGTCAACTTCATAATAGCTGTTAGCTAAGTTGGTCCTGCTAATCTCTAACTTAAACTCCATACTAACGAGTTGCGATATTAAATTCTAAAGAAGACTTAAACTTATTGTTTAGCGTGTCCAATGATATATCTGATAAACCTACACCATATGCCTTATTATCACACAAATCGGCAAAAGCCACATTGGAGGGTGTTATTATAGATGATGCTACACCAAAGTATTCGTTTTTTTTAGTGGGTATAATCAGAGAGTAGGATGTGTTTGAAGCATATTGACTGTAAGCCTTTGAGTACAATCCATTCTCTACGTCTATACCTATTCTGTACACATTTACCTCATCAATATCGGTATCATTGTAAAGAAATACAGTAGCTGTAAAACTTGAAGGATTTACAGGGTATATATTCTCATCAAAGGTAATCTCACCCGTGGATTGATTTGTACATACGCCATACACAGCTTTCTCGTAAACATCTGTGTATACGACCTTTACTACATCTCTGTTCTGCACTGCTCCAATAGCACCCGCAGTAGCACGGATAATATTGTCAGCAGATTTAATAAACGCTATTCCGTTGTACTGAGGGTCAATTCCTTGTGTGAATTTTCTAAATACTAAATCAGCCATTATATTCTGTCGTTTCTATCTCTAATTCTACGTTCTGTAGCGTTACCACGCAAGTCTTTGTCCGTAACATAAGCTCTTACAGGCTTGCTTACACCTATAGCTGTTGAGGTTGTAGCCTCTGCGATAGCCTTTAGGTAATCTACACTTTCATTCATAGGCGAAGATACTAATCCTCCGTCTGCAAATTTACGACTCCCGATAATAGGTCTAACTCTTGTTGAGTCGTTTATTCTTTTTAATAAATCGTAATTTCTTGATGTAGCATCTTTGTTTACAATAAACTCACCACCTTCCATTTCATATCCCCCTCTTCCTTGAACTGTAAAAGGTACTCCGCCCTGTTCGTGTGATGGACCGTTTACAACACCACCATCAGCAAACTTTTTAGGGAAAAACTTCTTCTGTCCGATAGCAGCAAGTTCCGCTCCGTAGGATGCTGTTGCTAAAGCACCAGATAAAGCTGCTTTAATTGACAGTCCTATTGGATTTGCTTCTTTATCGTAGATGATTAAGTTTGGTATAATAGCTCCTAACGCTTGAAGATAACCTGTGGTAGCGTTCTGTCTATCTCGTTTCTTTTCGGATTCAAATATTTTCTTATCAACTGCGTTCTCTTCTGCAATTTTAGCCCTGCGAAGTTCTTTCTGTTTAGTTCTGAATTGAGTCTCTGTTATAAGCTGGTTATCTAATTGAGACTTTAAGATATCTTGCTCTACCTCGTATCTTGAAGCTATCTCTTCCTTTTCAGCGTCTAAGCGATTCTTAGTGTTTTCTAAAGCTGTATCATTAAACTTAGATATAATTTCTCCCGTAGATGCTAAAGCCATACCCACGGCTTCCTCTATAGAAAGGTCAACTACAAATGCCTGCCCTAATGCTTTAATGGTTTTTTTTGTATCCTCACTTGCTTTTTGATAATCTTCGGCACTCTTTTTAGCGTTTAGATAAGACAAGACAATCTTATCAAGCATATCCTTTAACTCTTGATTTGCAACAGTGCTATCTTTAATAGTTGTTATTGAAGATATTAGTGATGCTTCAAGAGCAGCTTCTTTTACTTCATACTCCGCTAAAGTTATTGTTTCATCTTTAAGTTGTTTTCCTAATTCCTCAAAAGATTTTTTGTAGTCTTTTAATATCGTTATACCTTCTTTACCTATTTCTGATTGCGTAAACTCTGTAAACTCTTGATACTTATCTGAAGTTTTTTGTATTTCGTCAGCGAAGTCGGGGTATTTGTTTTTAAGCTCTTCAACGGAATTAATAGAGTTGTTATATGCCGCTTGAATAAGTTTTTCTTGTTTCAGTCTTATTTGAGCTGCCTGTTCTGCATCTTTAGCACCAGCTAACTCTACATTCGTTATAGCCTTTATTGCATCAATCTCTGCATCTAATGTTGATTGAATCCTCATTAGCTCTGAGTTAAACAAAGTTTTTTGAGCATCAGCTCTTTTTTTGTCTATTGCTGATTGGTTATTTTCAAGATTATCTACTTTATCAACTAATTCTTTGTATAAAGATATTCTTTTTTCTAACACTATGATTTCATCAACATCTGTTGACCTCTCTCTTTCTTCTCTCAATCCTTTTAGTTTCTCCCCAAGACCTTTAGACACACGGTCTTGTTCTTTTTCTACCAGCAACCCTTCTTTGGCTGACTGTGTTAATCGGTTTGTCAAGTTAATAGCCTCGTTGTAGTCTTCGTTTTTAGCTGCTATTGCTATCCTTTCCTCTCTAATAGCATTAGCTCTTTCTGATGCAAGTTCAACGAGACCCTCTGCTAATAATAATTGGTCATCAACACCAGGAATACCTTGACTTGCCCAATTTCTAAGTGTATTTATAAGGTTTTCACCCTTGTCTATTTTATCTTGGAGAATTTGTACTTGACTGTTAGTTAAATTACCAGAAGACTCCAACACATCAAACAACGCCTGAGAAGTGTTTATAGCAGCTTGCTCTGTAGTGTCTTCAAAATCTACCAAGGAGTCAGTTAGAGAATTGAATCCTACAGATGTCTCCGCAGTTGCTTGGGCAATAACTTTAAACGCTCTCGCTTGACTTGCAACGGCTGGGTCTAAAAGTTCAAGAAGCTCAAGAAAAAACTCAGTCTGAGTTATATAGTCTCCCAAGCGAATACTCGCTTTGTTGTAAGCTGATGTAAGCAAATCAATCTGACCACCTGTAGAGGACATTTGTTTTGCATTTGCACTGAGCAACCTTGTGTTATCTTGCAGCTCTTTATTCAGTTCTTTTATTTCATCTATGTTCTTAGATAAAGTGATAGCAGCGGCTGCACTTCTTTTTCCGAAAACATCTGTCGCTTCAGCAACGTTTAGGTTTTGTCTTGATACATCTTCTAAGAATTCTATAAATGGTCTACCATCTTTAGCTGCTTCTATTAGTATATTGCTAAGACCTGTACCAGCTCTTGATGCTCTGAATCCGTTATCAGCTAAAATACCAAGTAGTGACGCTGTCTCCGAAAATGTCAATCCACTCTGTGCGGCAAGAGGACCAACATACTGTAGTGCAGTGCCAAGGTCATTTAACGATAATGCTGATTCGTTTACAGCACCAACTAATACATTTGCAAATTTATCAGCTTCTTCTGTTGTAGCTTGAAATTGATTTAAAGCTTTCTTTAAAGCTGATGCTACTCCACCAGGCTCTTCTCCCAATGCTTGAGAAAGCAGGGCTACAGGACGTGTTAAGTTCTCAAGGTCATCTACTGATGTCCCCAGCTTTGCTAACTGTTTCTGTAACTCTACCACCTCAATAGCCGTAAGGGATGTGGTACCTGAAACATCAAACACTACTTTTTCAAGCCTACTCATATCTGAGGCTGTGAGGTTTGCTATAGCGGCAACGTCTGCTAATGCTCTTTCAAGTTGTATTGCTCTTTTCGCTGAGTTTACAAAAAGCTCACGAAGTAATCCTATCGCAGCGTTCACTCCAGCATAAGCGAGAGCATACCTTGAGAGTGTTCCTACAGCAGTTTTTAATTTACCAAAGAATCCTTTGCTGACTACTGAACCTTGTTGAGTGGTAGCATTAAATCTTTTTTGAGATTGGTTTGCAGCATCAATTAATCTCTTATGAGTTGGAAGCGTTGAAGATAATTTTCCTTGAGCGGAAGCCAACTCCTTAGAAGTTTTTATAGCCTTTTCTTCTACAGTAGCTTTTTCTTTAGTTAACCTCTTGTATTCTTTTGTGTTCTTGTTTACATCCTCAAGTTGCTTATTTAGTAGCTCTAACCTTTCGGTGTATTTATTAAGCTTATCTATGCTTTGTTGTGTGTTAGCCATTATAGTGTCTCAATTAATCTGTCAATAGAAATGGTTGCCTCGCTGGTAAACAGCTCTGTCAATCTATCATTTATTTTTACTTCAGCTTTACTTAAGGTAGCCTTTACTCCTGTGTTCTTGTACTCAAAAGGATTGAAAAAGTTTGACCTATTCTTAATTCCATTTTTTTTAATTCCATTGGCAATAGCAAATGCGACCCTACCCACATCAATGGGATTACTCGGGTCCATTGGTCTTGTTTCTTTTTTCCTCCCCTTTCCTCTGCTTGGAAGTATAAATGAAAGTCCTCGTGAAGATTTTTGTTTTATCCAGTCCTCTAATCTATCAATACTTACAAGTCCGTTTTTACTCGGGAAAGGTTTTAATTTCTTAGAGTGTGTAGTTAGTTGATAATACTTTTCATCAACTCCGTACTTTAATTGTGTTTTGATTCTAACAGAGGATGGAACGCCTTGTTTAATTCCATAAACCCTTACGATAACAGCTTTTTTACCATTAGGAACAAGCCATCTGTCATCAGCACTTGGAGTTATTGATTTTGATTCAGATGGATTAATAAGTTGTCCCGAAGCAATGTGATTCTTTTGCTTGGCTATTTTTACAATAGCTTTTATTATAGCTGACTTTCTGAATGCCCTTGAGGTTTCTGAAACTGCTATTAGTCGTATTTGATTTTCATACTGCTTGCGGGTCATATGCCTTAAGAGTCAATGCCTCTCGTATAAGGCTTGCGAGCAAGAACCACGCTGAAGTCACTCATCGCTGAGGTTATGTTATACTCTTCACCCATAGCCGAGACAAGTTCTACTTCGCCAAAGTCAACATCGTAGCCCTCTTGTATTAGGTAGTCTTGTAGCTGTCCAATAACAAAAAGGTTTTCCTCTGAAGATATTATTGATTCTAAATCATCGTCTTCTCCAATCTTGTCTATGACTATTGCTCCAAAGTCAAGCGTGTATATTGGAGAGTTTAAGTCTCTTGATATGTTTGCCTCAAGTAATAGAAGGGCAAGGGTCTTGAAATTGAACTCTCTGTTGTTTAAGTCCTCCTCTGTATTAGCTACAAAGAACTCGTTGACCATATTGTGGTCATCCGCAAAAGACTTTATCTTGCTGTAAAGCTCTGTGAGATTGTTCATATAAACCTTTCTTTAATTTACAATTTACTCATAGCTTGATTCTGTCTCTCTCTTGCAGACTCTATCTTGCTACGCTGTGCTAAATAAGACATTTCTGGCAATACTGTACTCATAGGCAACATATATATTTCCTCATACTTCGTTACATCTTCATTGCCGAGCATTCTAACTATGGAGTACCAATACCACTGTTGGCTAAACAACATATCCGATGTCTTCTCTTCCTCCTCCTGTTCTTCCTCGTCTTCGTTAACAGCATCATAAAAAACTCCAGCAAATTCTTTAAACAAAGTTGTGTTTCTGTCTTCAATGAACTTGTCTAATATATAATAAACTTCCCTTACATCATAAGAAAGTATATCTTTTTCGTTATTGTATTCATCCGTGGCACTTTCGTTGTCAAATACTTTGTGGTGAGATGGTCTTATAATTAGTTTCGCTATCTCTAAGTCAACCCTGTGGTCGGCTAATTTTGTTTTACCCGTTATTATCTGCTCTAACATTATAAACTGACCAAGGACCAAGTCTTTAACACTTGTGTGTATACTCTTGGAAGAGGATACTGACACTGGACTCTTGATATTGTCCTTTATTGGATATGTTTCACTTGAACTTCTTATGAAGTCCAACCTGTCTAAAGGGTTCAGCGTTTCAATAAAATCTTGCGGATTATTTTTCACACCTATGTACTCCAACATAGATATGTG
>Ga0209504_1001382_pt1 | contig 18399 bp, 32 predicted proteins | sample COGITO_mtgs_1005_FD_184791 | JGI IMG/M metagenome (GOLD analysis project Ga0209504, IMG submission 184791) | Pelagic marine microbial communities from North Sea - COGITO_mtgs_100511 (SPAdes) (version 2) | ecosystem: Environmental > Aquatic > Marine > Epipelagic ...
AAGTGACTTTCACTCCTCTAGAGTGTTCCGTAGGGCAGTGGATATGTGTTCTATTACTGAAAAATACTATACCTTCGCATTAAGGGAACTAAATTATTTTGAAAGAATACAAGTCATAGAGCAATCCTTAGAGCAAATCAAAGATGTTGGTTTGATTATTATAGATGGTATTGCTGATCTTGTTTCGGATGTAAATGACTTAGAGCAAAGTAATCAATGCGTTCAGTATTTAATGAAGTGGACTGCAAAATATAAATGCCACATCATTACTGTAATACATTCTAACTTTGGCACATCTAAGCCAACAGGGCATCTAGGTTCGTTCTTAGAAAAAAAGTGTGAAACTCAAATTGAACTAGAGTTGAATACTGTTCATAAGGACAGGGTTAATGTATCTTGTAAACGTAGCAGAGGTTTTCCATTTGAAAAATTCTCGTTCAAAGTAAATAAAATAGGACTTCCCGAAGTGATTGGAGATGACTATGATTTACTTAAAAATTTTAAAACAGATAGCAAACAGACATAATGATTGGGTTAACATCGTTAGATCGTTTGGGTGCAATAATGAAACTGCAGAAGATATCGTACAGGAGATGTACATAAAGGTTCAATTAAAACTAAAGGAAGGCTTAGACATTAGATATGGAGATGATGATTTCAATTACTCATACGTATTTCGAATACTTAGAAATTTGTTTATAGATTTGAAGCGTAAAGAGAGTAAGGTTCACATTGTTGATATTGATAATGTTGAAGAAGAATTTGTGGTTGATGAAAATACTGATTACGATAAGGCTTTAGAGAAAATCCAAAATCAGATGGATCAGTTGTTCTGGTATGATAAAAAGGTTTATCAGATTATTGATGATGGCAGTTCTATTGCTGATTTATCAAGGAAAACTCACATACCTTACTATTCGTTGTACAATACCTTTAAAAAGGTTAGGCAAAAACTAAAAAAACTATTATGAAACTAGGAGACCTAATTTATTACTTCACCAAATATACAGGAATAAAAGCCTTGGTTGATTGGTATAGTAAGTATACTAATACTGATTGCGGATGCAATGAGAGAAGGAAAAAATTAAACAACATAAAAGGTATAAGAAGATGGTAAGGAAAGATAAAAAAGATTGGAAGAAATTCAGAGAGGGTAAAGGTTCAAGCATTACTCACGAAGAGTATCTTTTCATTTGCAATCTTCACGCTAAATGCTTTGATCATAAGCTAGAGTTACCTTGTAAGTGTAGTCCTAAAAGGCTGAATCATATGATAGCTGAATTAAATCAGTTGTATGATAAGTAGGATCAAGAAGTTAGAAAAAGAAAAGGTAGATTATCTAAATAATCTTGGGTGGAATCTTGAGCCTTCCCTTGATGATTATGATGTTTACGATGCTTTTGGTGAGACTCCTAGAGGATTAAAGTGTTGGATTGAAATGAAGTTCCGAAATGATTATTGGAATAGTAAAATGCTTGAGAAGAAGAAGTATGATTCATTGATGGAGTTAGAAGGCATTAAATTTTACTACGTTAATGACAACAAGGCTGAGTATTACTTTCACTTAGACGATATTAAAATGCCACCTATTGTTCAAAGGTATTGCCCTTCCACTACTTTATGGAATAAAAGAAAGGAACGTAAAGAAGTCTATTTACTAGATGAATCTTTAGCATTAAAAATAATTCCTCATTAATTGTTTGTAGTATAAAATTTTTTGTTTATATTTGTTGAACATTAAACAAAAAACAGATATGAAAAGTTATACCATTACAGAAGATGTATTAAACACCATTATTCGTTACTCCTTTAATTCGGGAGTTTCCGCTGAGTTTTCATCTAATAACAATTTAAGTATTCAAAACGTAGATGAAGTTAAGGAGTTTTGCACAGGATTGGTTGCAAAGCACGATAAGGAAGTTAGAGAGTTTTCAGAGAGTTTAGATAAATATAATTTATTTATATGATCAACTCAAAACTTTTAAGAGAACGAAAAAAAATTAATAATGCACTATACGTTATTGAGTGTCCAACTTGTGGAAACTATGCGTCATCATCTAATGATATGCAATCACTTCCCGATTGGACAGTCTGTAAGGAGTGTTATCCAACTAAACTATTGAATGATGTCATACGAATGGATTATCGAAAGAGATATACAAGAATGGGAAGTAAAGGAAGCCTATAACAAATACCTTAAAGCCAAAAAATCATTTAATGATTACGATGAATACAATCGATGGTTTGAGTATTGGTTTGATTATTTACACATTAGAAATAAATTTATAAACAGATATGAAAAATAAAAAATTTGAACCAAAAATTGTAGATGGAAAAGTAAACCCTGCAAAAGAATCCTCTTTAAAAGAGGAGTATCAAGATGTAGTTGATTTTTTTATTAATACAACCCCTTATCAACATATGTTCTTTGTGGAACTTATTAAGGAGAGATTAACCTTTTTTAATGCTGAGACAAAAGAGTGTTTCGATATAGATGAGGAATATCAAATGAACTTTAATGGACCTTTTTTACAAATCCCTATAAAGTGATTTTATTAGTAGACGCTGATAGTTTGATTTTTGCAAGTTGCTACTCTCCTAAAAACGTAGAGGGTATGTTTTTTGATAAAATTGAAGATGTCATTTATAAGTTTGATGAAGTATTTCAAAGCATTATTAATGACTTAACAGATCAGTATAATGTAACTCAAGTTCTTGTATTCAATGATGGGAGAGCGAACTTTAGAAAGCTAATAACAAAGAAGTATAAAGCAAACAGGATTAATCAAACAAGACCACCTCTACTACAAAAGATACATAAATATGTTAGAGATACTTATGATTCGCATTGTGCGGTAGGAATGGAGACAGATGATTTGGTTGCTATCTATTGGAATAAGCTGAGTGAAGTTTGGGGAAGAGATCAAGTAATGATTGTAAGCATAGATAAGGATTATCTGCAGTTTCCTGCTTTGGTTTATAGATACCATACTAAAGAGTTATGCGATTTAAATACAGGAGAAGCAAGGTATAATTTCTATGAGCAAATGATTGTTGGAGACCAAGCAGATAATGTCAATTACTTTTTTGGTAAGGGGAAGAAGTTTGCTGAAAAGTATTTTAAGGACTGCTTAACTGATTATCAATACAGGAAGAAACTTTACTTGCTTTTTAAAGAAAGATATAAAAGCAAAGCAAAGGAGAAATATAGTGAGTGTTACAACCTTTTAAAATTAAGAACTGAATGAATTTAAATGCAGAACTCAACTCTAAAATAAAGATTAGAGATGAACGTAGAAAAGCAATACTTGATCCTAGTATAGATCAAATCACAATAGTTGGAATTACTAAAGGATTAAGAAGATTAGAAAAGGAAATAAATATTTTGATTAAACAGATAGAAAATGAAGAAAGCTAAAAGAATAGTAGGCACTTTGTTTATAATAATAGCAAGTGTTTTGATTTTAATAATTGGTAATTTTATTAACCTACACAAACCAAATGAAAGATAGCATAGTAAAGAGCGTTTTAAGCAAGTTTAAACAACGCTCAAATGAAGGAATAAAGAAATACGGTGTAACTCTAGATCGCAAAGATTTGAGTAGCTTAGAATGGCTTAATCATCTTCAAGAGGAATTGATGGATGCTACACTTTATATTGAAAGATACAAAAGAGATTTGGAGTTTATACAAACAAGACCCGAGATATTTGAGTTGTATAAAGCTATTGTAAACGATATTAAAGAAAAAGAAAATGACAGATAGAGAGAAAAACGCAAGTGACCAAGCACAGAAACTAATCAGTAGATATATTAGCGAATGTGGTGTTGATGAGGACTCTGCAAAAAAAGGAGTTTTAATCCTTATAGATGAGATGTTTAAATGGGCATTACCTTATAGATATCAGATAGAATTTTGGACAGAAGTAAAAAGATATTTGAAATGACGGCACAAGAAATTAGTGATAGAATTATAAAGAAAACTAAAGTAAATGTTTTCGAAGATAGTAGAAAGAAAGAGGTGATTCATTACAGATCATTACTAATCTATCTACTTAGAGAAAAGATGAATCTTAGATGGGTAAACATAGCACTGTTTTTTAAAGCAAATGAGAAAGACATTACCCACGCAACCATCATTCATAGCCATCATTATTACAAGGTGTACAAAGATGAGAACCCTAAGTTAGAAGAGTTAGAAAAACAATTTAACTTCGCTCCTGTTGATCTTGATACGCTTGACAAGATTCATATGTTAGAGAATAAAGTTGAAAATTTAAAACGTAAATTAAATAAGTATGAAAAAGTTAATTAATGGATTTGCTGACAGTATAAGGAATCTTTTTACTGAAGATGATAGTGAAGTTATTTGGGTTCAAATCCCTAAAACATTCAAAACCAAAAAGGATCAAAACTATATGATTCGAAAAACTAAAAATCTCATAATAGAAAAAACAAAAATAGTATGAAAAAGCAAGTCGATATAAGTTTAATCTTAAGCAATCCAAATAATCCTAGAATAATAAAGGATCATAAATTCGATAAGCTAGTAAAAAGCATTAAAGAATTTCCACAAATGTTAGAGAAGCGACCCGTTGTAGTTGATGAAGCAATGATGGTTCTTGGTGGTAATATGAGATTGAAAGCCTGTAGGGAAGCAGGCATTAAAAAAGTTTGGATTGATGTCGCTGAAGGTTGGACTGATAAGCAGAAAAAAGAATTTACCATCAAAGATAATGTAGGTTTTGGGGAATGGGATTGGGACATATTAGCTAATGATTGGGAAACTAAATCAATAAACGATTGGGGATTAGATATATGGCAACCCGAGCAGGATGTAGATTACTCTGTTTTAGATGATATAAATCTTGATGAAGAGATTGATAGTATGTATCAACAGACAAAAAAATCAATTATATTAGAGTATTCTGCTGAATCATTTGAACCTATTAAGGCTCTTTATGATAAATTAAAAGGAAATGATACAGATTTATCTAACTTGTTTTATGAGGCAATGAAGAAGTATGATACCTAAAATTATACATCAAGTATTCCATAATATTCAGAAAAAAGAACTTAATGAAATATCTCTTTTTGTCAATAGTCAAAAAACATTACAAGAAGTGAATGATGATTTTGAGTATAAGTTATGGACAGAGAAAGATTGTATAGAATTAATTACTAATTACTATCCTTCTTATTTGGAATTTTATTTATCAATGGAGTATCAAATACAAAGAATAGATTATATCAGAATGTTTATCCTTCATAGATACGGAGGATTTTACATTGACTTAGATATGATTGCGATAAAACCATTACGTTCACTGATTAATGAAAAATTAATTTTAAACAACATAAATCACATAGTTCCTAAACATAATGAGTATGTTATTAATGATTTTATGGCTTGTGAAAAAAACGATTCTTTTTTTAAGCTATTAATGGACGCAGTTCCAATTAATTATAAACAGAAATTAAAAATTGATGTGTACAAAATTTGGAAAGGAAGATTCGTTATACAAACTACGGGACCTAAATTCATTAGTCGAATGGTTAAAAAATATTTGCCAAATTATAAGCCTTACAATGTTGTTTGGACTAAGTGGAGGAACGATAATTGGAAAGAAATACCTAGAAATAAATATTACGTTGAATGTTTTAGAGCAGGTAGTTGGTTGAATGAAACGAATAGTAATTTGAAAAATCATAAAACTTTTAAGTAAAATGGATTATAAAATCGCAATCCCTTCATATAAACGATCAGAAACCATAAAGAAAAAAACTCTACGGTTGCTTGATGATTATGGGATTGATAAATCTAAAATCAAAATTTTTGTAGCTGATAATGATGAAGAGCGCATTTACAATAAGTCGTTAGGCAATCATTATGACATAGTGGTTGGAGTTCCAACAATAGGCTCTCAAAGAAATTTTATTGAGGATTATTATAAAGAAGATACCAATCTGATGATGTTTGACGATGATTTGGATAATGTTTTGGTTAAGGTTGATGATAAGACCTTAGTAAAGTGTAATGATTTAGAAAAAGAGTTTATAGAAAAAGGCTTTAGTATCTGTAGGGAAATAGGTGCTAAAACATTCGGTATATATGCCGCATCTAACTCTTATTTTATGAAGAAAAGATATTACACTAAATTAAGCTACATAATTGCTAGTATGTTTGGTGTTATTGTTAGTCACGATCCTTTTTTGAAAAGAGTTACTAATCACGGAGAAGATTATGAATATAGTATTAGACAGTATATAAAAAACAAAAAGTTACTAAGGTTTGATTATATGACTGTTAAATCAAATTACTATAAAGAAAGTGGAGGTTTGCAGGAAATAAGAACTAAAAAATATGTGTATGAATCAATAAAGAAAATAGAAGATCTATTTCCTCAATATTGCAGTATGTATATAAGAAAAAGCACAGGAAACGCTGAGTTAAGATTGAAAGATAAGGTAAAATGAAAAAGTTAAAATTAACAAAAAAAGAGCATCAAACAAGGATAGGTAGAAGATGTAAATTTATTCAACCAACAGTAACAGAAAGTTGCTTGTTAGAATTAGATGGTGATATAATAGGTTTTTATCTTACTGACTTGCCCGATAAGCTAAAACAATACATATCAATAGCCAACGAAGAGTTCCTTAGTAAAAATGTACCTAAAACATTACTAGAGCGATCTGATATTTATCAGTATCAAAAAAAATTAGGAATAAGTAGGAAACAAGCAAAAGCAATAGGGACTCCACAAATGTCTACTATATTAGGTGCAGTTTTAGCAAAGCCTCATCTAAGGAGACCTTATAATTCTATTTCATCAGTTCATACAAATCCAAAAACAAAAACATTCATAAAAGCAATGTTATTAAGCTGCTTGGAAAGTGAAAAGCTGATTAAGAAATATATGCCTAAACAATATGAATTACAGAAAAAAATAATAGAAGAAACTACGTTACCTCAATATAGGTTTGGTAATCTTTTTACTAGCAGCATTTCAAATTACAATATTGCTGCACCTTTTCATCAAGATAAAGGTAACTTAAAAAACACAGTTAATGTAATATTGACTAAACGAAAAGACTCTGATGGTGGTGCTTTGTGTGTCCCCGATTTTGATCACACTTTTGAGCAGTCTAATAATAGTATTTTAGTTTACCCTGCTTGGTATAATATTCACGGAGTTACAGAAATAGTTAAGAAAAATGAACAAGGGTATAGGAATAGTTTAATTTTTTACCCACTAAAAGGATTCGAAAAAAAATGAACAAAACCGAACAACATAAAAAAGCAATAATAGATGCTTTAGAAAAATCATTAGGGGTAGTAACAACTGCCTGTAAGAATGTAGGGATAGGAAGAACTACTTTTTATGATTGGATGAAAGATGATCAAGAGTTTGAGCAAGAAGTAAATGAAATACAAAACATTGCTTTAGACTTTGCTGAATCACAACTGCACAAACAAATAGGAGATGGATCAACTGCAGCTACTATTTTTTATCTTAAAACCAAGGGAAAGAAAAGAGGCTATATTGAACGACAAGAAATAACAGGAGCAGATGGAATGCCTAACAATTTTAAAGTAGAAATAATTGACAGGATCGAAGACTCTAAAGACTAATATTGTATTCAAGCATTTAGTTGAGAGTGACAAAAAGATAGTAGTTGAGCAGGGAGGAACTAGGAGTGGTAAGACTTACAATATTTTACTTTGGATTATATTTGAATATTGCTCAAAAAATAACAAAAAAATTGTAACTATATGTCGTAAAACATTCCCTAGTTTAAGAGCAACAGTTTTAAGGGATTTCTTGGATATACTTAGAGCCAATCAAATATATAGTGAAGAGTATCATAATAAGTCAAATTCAGAGTACAACCTTTTTGGGAACTTAGTTGAATTTACTAGTTTAGATCAAAGCCAAAAGATTAGAGGTAGGAAAAGAGACTTGCTTTTTATTAACGAAGGTAATGAGTTGTATTGGGAGGATTGGCAGCAATTAATTTTTAGAACACAAGAACGAATAATAGTTGATTTTAACCCTAGTGAAGAATATCATTGGCTTTATGATAAAGTTATCACTCGCAATGATTGTGATTTCTTTAAAACTACTTATCTCAATAATCCTTTTCTTGAAGTTAGTATTAGAAAAGAAATTGAAAGACTTAAAGAGACTGATGAGCAGTATTGGCAAATCTATGGATTAGGAGAAAGAGCATCAAGCAGATCAACTGTATTTAGGTATGCTGAAGTTGAACAGATTCCGACAACTGCAGAACTGATTTCGTATGGTATGGATTTTGGCTACTCAAACGATCCAACTACTTTAGTAAGCGTTTATATAGAAGATTTTAATTTGTACGTTAGAGAGCATTTATATAGGACTCAGATGACTACTAATGATATTCATCAATTCCTACTAGATCAGCACCTAGAAAATAAACCGATTTACGCTGATTCAGCAGAACCTAGACTTATAGAAGAACTAAGAAGGATGGGGCATAAAATATTCCCATCTTTAAAGGGTAAGGATTCAGTTAACGCAGGAATTGATTTGTTAAAGAGGTATAAAATAAACATACTAAGCAAGTCCACAAACGCAATTCAAGAATTTAGGAATTACAAGTGGCAAGAAGATAGAACAGGCAAATTAATAAACACACCTATCGACAAGGATAATCATCTTATAGACCCCTGCAGATATGCAACTTACTCTATCCTTTCTAAGCCTAATTTCGGCAAATACACAATTAGTTAGACCCTACCCTAACCCTACCTAGACCCTAGCTTGATTCTAGTTAGACCCTAAATTCAACAATAATAAAATATTTATTATAAAAATTTTGTTTTATAACTTTATTGTATTATCTTTACATTATTAATTAAAACAAAAACAAAAATGATTACATTAAACAGATATAAGCAAAACTTAAAAATCCACAAAAATGAGGTGTGGAGTTACTCAACTCACGTTGCTACAATAGTAGATGCTACATTAGTTCAGCACGGCTATTGGAGTGTTACTACTCAGAAGCATATTAACTATGTAGCGGATCAATATGATTTAGATTTAGTTAAGGATTACCAAAATTATTGATTAACTTAATGGCAAAAAAAATGAAAGACTTATTTACAAATCAAGAATTAAAAGATATACTTAGTGACTTAAAGCCTATTGAGATTCCTATAGGTGATGATGAAATTCACAGGGAGGAATTATATTGGACTGTTGGTTGCATTGAGATTTTTGCAGATGTAATCTGTGTAAGAAAAACCATTCACGATTCCGAAACTTACGAGGAATACGGTTATATGCGAACCGATAATGGCACTTACGAGTATTTATTTGAAATAGATGAGATGTCTATCTATTGCGATAACGAAGAGTGTTCAACTTATAATCAAAGAGATAAAGTTGTTATTCCTATTTTAAATAATTTGATTAGTGTTTATTAGTTTTGTTTATGGACTCAGTAACAATGGAACAGATAACCGAAATAAGAGATTTAGAATATTGGAATAATGCAACGATTTGTTCTGATATACTAAAGGATTGGAAAAACAAAAGTCCCAATAATAAGGAAACTTTAACTATGATTAAAGCACTAGGGGAAATGCATTTCTATACCGCAAGGCTTAGAGATGATGTAAACAAAAGAGATAAATACATAACAAAGGTTCAGAACCAAAGACTTGAATGGATGAAGAAATGTTCTGAATTAGAAAAAGATTTAAAAATGGCATTGTTATAAGAATTTTCTTTTTTGTTTTGATTAGATTGGCAGTCAGAAATGGCTGCCTTTTTTTATGCCTTATAAATTGTATTAAAATTTACGTTATGTTATTATGAAAGCAACAATTATAGTTCCTACTCATTTATCCGAGATAACCTTAAAGCAATATCAAAGGTTTTTGAAGATTCAAGAAATGAATGATGATAATTATTTTATTCAATGTAAAATGATTGAAATATTTTGCAACATATCCCATAAAGATGTATTGACAATTAAAATGAGTGATGCTGAAATGATAACAAAAAAGTTATCTGATTTACTTTCACAGAAACCTAAATTAGTCGATTCTTTTTATATTGGAAACCTAGAGTTCGGTTTTCATCCCGATATAGAGGATATGACTTTAGGAGAGTATATTGACTTAGATACTTATATTGGAGATTGGCAAAATATACATACTGCAATGAATGTGCTTTATAGACCAATAAAGGAGCGTAAAAAGAATAAATATTCAATAAAAGGGTATACACCTGAAGATAAAGATATAATGGTTCATATGCCCTTAGATGCAGTCATTGGTTCAGTTTTTTTTTTATTGAATTTAGGGATCGACTTGTCAATAACTATGAGTCATTATTTACAGGAGGAAACCAAGAAACAACAAGTGCTAGATCGGGATTTGGACAACGTTGGGGATGGTATCAGAGTGTTTACGGACTCGCTAACGGAGATATTACAAAATTTGAAAATATCACAAAACTAAAGATGCACGAATGTTTATTGATGTTAACGTTTATGAAGGAAAAGAACGAGGTGGAAATTCAACAAATTAAAAGCAAACAAAGAAAATGAGTAATCAAGGAGTAAGGGGGTTTTATCAATTAACCGAGACAATCAAGAATAATTTATTATCTGATGTAAATTGTAAAACTGTTACTACAGGAAACCTTGATGACATTAATTTAGATAAGCAGGATATATTTCCTCTTGCTCATTTGATAATCAATAATGTGTCTCAAGAAGATGGTGTGTTAAGGTTTAGTATAAGTATACTAAATATGGATATTGTTGATTTCAATAAAGAAGAAACAACTGATTTATTCACAGGCAACAATAATCTTCAGGATATATTGAATACTCAATTATCAGTCTCCAATAAATTGATTCAAGTTTTAAGGGGAGGAACATTACATCAAGAAAAATATCAATTTGATGGTAATGCAAGTTTAGAGCCATTTTATGATAGGTTTGAAAATGAACTAGCAGGATGGACATCTACTTTTGATATACTAATTTATAACGATATAAGGCATTGCTAATGACATTTAAAGAAACAAATGAAGCATTAAATAAGTTTGGCAAGTATGTTGTTCAGCAAAGTAGATCTAATCTTACAAAGGGGAATAAAGGTGGAGGTAATTTATATTCATCTATTAAGTATGATTTAACAGAAGAGCAGAATGCTTTTTTACTAGATTTCTTAATGGAAGATTATGGTACATTTCAAGATTTAGGTGTTAAAGGTAAAAATCCTTCATTAGTAAAAAACGGAACACAAAAAGCACCCAATAGTCCTTATAGTTATAAATCAAAAAAACCACCCTTAAAACCTTTAATTCAATGGGCAAAAATGAAAAAGATAAGGTTTAGAGATAAAGAAGGTAAATTTAAAAGAGGTAACTATAAAACGATAGGATTTTGGTTACAGAAAAGAATATTTTCACAAGGATTAAAACCTAGTATGTTCTTTACCAAGCCATTTGAGAAAGCATTTAAAAACCTACCAAAAGATATAACAAAAGCCTTCGCTTTAGATGTAGAGAAAAGTCTTGTGTTAGGAATAAAAAAATAATTATGGCAAATATATTATTAAGATCACCAAGATTAGAAAGCGTTACTGTACCAAGTGCGATGAACTCCGTAGAATTAGAGTTAACGATTAACGGAACACTTAGATATAATATTATAAAAAATGGAACGGTTGGAACGGTATTGACTTTTGAAATAGCTGAGTTGGTAAGAGATTATTTAAACGTCACTTTTAATGGAACGTATACTGCACAAACCGCAGATATAAGTTTTATTTATAGATATTGGAGTTTACCAAATGGAGGAGGTGGAGGATATTCTTCAAGTGCAACAACTCATAAGGGATTTGATGGATATGGAACTTTTATGGAAGGAATAAACCCAACTGTAAGTTCTTACGAATGGCTAATTGAAAAGGATGTAATTAAAGATGGTTATTATTTTTATGCTCCTTTGGGAGTATCGGGTGTTGTTCCCGTTTCAACAAATAGCGTTTTATCTTACACAGGGTTTGACACATCTAATCCTCAGACAATTTCTTTAGCTACACCAATAGGTAATGTTTTAGTTAATATTATTAGAGTTAATTGCAGCAGGTATGGAGAAGGAAATAAAATAACTTTCGTAAATAAATACGGAGCATTACAGGATTTATGGTTCTTTTTGAAAAGTGTAAAAACAACAACCTCAACAAAGGAAACTTATAACGCAAACACAATAACAATAAGCGGAGGAAATGCAACCTATTCAGTTAACAATCCAACAAAGACAGTCTTTAATAAATCAGCAAATCAAAAGATAATATTAAGTAGCGGTTATTATCCCGAAGGTGCTAATCCATTCTTTGAAGACTTGATGTTAAGTAAGCAAATATGGCTAACACAACCCGATCCCTACGATCCATCAACAGAACAAGTAGTACCCGTTATTATTAATACAAGTTCGTTTACATATAAGACTAGTTTAAATGATAAACTAATTGAATATACAATGGAATTTGATATGGCATTTGATTATATAAATAATGTACGTTAATGCAGAAGGTTCAGATTTATGTTGGCTCAACGAGACTAGATTTATTTAAGGATGAAACAATTTCGCTTACCCAATCTTTAAAAAACGTTAAAGACGTTTCTAAGATTTTTACAGAATTTACTCAGACGTTTTCAGTCCCTGCCTCTCCAACGAATAATATTTTATTTGAGCATTATTATAATTTTGATATAGTAAATGGATTTGATGCTAGGGTTAAAAAATCATCATATATTGAATTAAATTACATCCCCTTTAAGCAGGGGTTTATGCGTTTAGATGGTGTTGATCTTAAACGAAATAAAGCCTATGCCTATAGAATAACTTTCTTTGGTGAAACGGTAGCTTTAAAAGATGTTCTAGGAGAGAATCAATTAGATGCTTTAGATTTAGCTGCTTACAATAAGACTTACGATTACACAAGCATAAGAGATTTAATGAATGTAGACACAACTACAAACGATGTAGTAGTTCCTATGATAACACATTCAAGTCCTGTCTTTTTTGATAGTAACGGAACACCAACTGCAGGAACAAATAATATGAAATTCGCAGCAAGTTCGGGAGCAGGTGTTTTATGGAGTGAGTTAAAATATGCTTTAAGAGTTTCTAAAATAGTAGATCAAATTGAAACTGATTACTTAACAGAATTAGGACTTAGTTTTTCAGATGACTTTTTTAATGACACTAACGCAGATTATTATAATTTGTTTATGTGGCTACACCGTAAAAGTGGTGATGTAGATTCAGCATCGGGAAGTGGTAATGAATATAATTTATTAATAAATTCATTTGTTCCCGATCCCCTTTTACCTACAAATGTAAATACGCTATCATCTCAGACTAGCCTTATTATTTCAAGTACTAACCCAACTGATAATGTAGTTAATTATTATTCTTTTCAAGCAGTACCAACAGATAACACTAAACAATATTTACTAACAATAACAAGAAATGGAGAAGTATGGTATAGTTCGGGATATGTTACGGGTAGTATTTATGTAGATCAAACAACTGCAGGAGCAATGAACCCTGCGATATATAACTTTAATTTAACCGCAGTTGAGCAAGTCTCTTTTAGTGCGTTAGATTTAAGCGTTGGAGGTTCTTATACCTCAAGCGGATCAACTGTTAATTACGATGATTTTTGGGAAGGTGTTACGGGTGCTGATGTTCCAATTCCAAACTCTTTTCCTTTTGCTATTAACGAACAAATTCCCGAGATTAAAATAATTGATTTTCTTTCGGGACTATTCAAGACTTTTAACCTAGTAGCATATCATCAGAACGATAAGATAGTTGTTCAAACTTACGATGATTATTTTGCTAGTTTAGACACAGGTTTTTGGAATCTTCAACAAGAAGAATGGCAAGATGAAGTAAGGTTTTGGAATGAGATTGGAAGCGCTACAACTAATGTGTATTCGATTGATGAGTTTATGGATGTTAATTCAAGTCAAGTAAATGTGGCTTTACCTTACAAACAAATCAACTTTAGCTATGAGGGGACAGGAACTTTTTTAGCAAAGAAATATAATCAATTAAACAATGTAGGATGGGGTGAATTAAGATACACTTTAAATGGAGAAGTATATGATGCTCCTAGTGAAACTTATAGTGTTAAGTTGCCATTTGAACATATGCTTTTTGATAGAATTAATAACTTAAATGGAGGATCACAAACCAATATTATGTACGGTTATTCTGTTAATGAAAATCAGCAGCCTTATATTGGTAAGCCTTTAATTTTTTATCCTATAAGACAAAGCCAATTAACCTTAGTATCTGTTAGGGAAAACTCAACAAATAACGATTCTTTAAGTTCACTTATTTTGCCTTCAAATAGTGTTTCACTTTATTCTAATATAAGCACAAGCAATATAAATTTCAATGAAGAAGTAAATGAGTTTAGTCAAGCAACAGGATTTTCTAATACTTTATTTGAAGGATATTATAAAAACTTTATTTCTGAATCGTTTAATATAAAAAGAAGATTCATAAAAGTAAAAGCCTTTTTGCCGTTGAATATTTTATACAATTTAAAACTAAACAACGTAATAGAAATAAACAATCAGAATTACAAAATCAACTCAATGACAACTAATTTTCAAACAGGAGAAACAAGTTTTGAATTAATCAACATACTATGATTAAGATAATAATTAAAATGCTTGAAATAGCAGAGGGACAAACAGAAAACATAAGAATAGCACAAGGTAAAAACAAATATCCTAATTCCATTAGTGAGGTTTGGAAGCAATTTAAAAAAGAATTGAGATGGCAGAAAAAATAAATTTAGAACTTGAGGTAGAAACAAAGGATGCTGAAAAAGAAGTTAATAGTATAGTCAATGCTATTAATAAATTAGGTAATGATTTAGCTGAGAATAATAAGAAAATTCAAGAAGGGCTAGAAAGTGTCAAAAAAACATCAGAAGAAACATCAGGTGGTATTAAAGGAATGGGTTTAGCTATTAAAGCAGCAGGTGTTGGTTTATTTCTTGATGCTTTGTCTACTCTTAAAGAGTTGTTTATGCAAAATCAAATGGTGGTTGATGTAACTGCTTCTGCTTTTGAGGGATTAGCTTTAGTGTTTAATGATGTCTTTGGATTATTGACAGGTGGTTTAGAGAGTGTTCAGAAAATCGGTGATGCCTTCGATAAATATTTTGGGAAACCAATAGAAACTGCAGTTAAATCATTTGAGAAATTTGGTGATGCGTTCAGCAAGATATTTGGTGGTGATTTTAGTGGTGCGTTAGATGACATTAATCTTGGGATGACAGGATTACAAGTAGCTATTTCTCAAACAGGAGATGGATTTACTGAAGCTGCTAATGATGCAGTTGACTATACAAAACAAATAACTGCAGCAGCTATTTCAAACGTTGAATTAGCTAAAGAAGCACAAAAAGCAGAGATTATTAATGCAGGGTTACTTGAAAAATATGACAGAGCAGCAGAGCAGCAAAGGCAAATAAGAGATGAGGAAAGAAATTCTATTGAAGAAAGAATAATAGCAAATGAAGAATTAGGTAGGTTACTTGAAGAGCAAAACAAAGTAATGCTTGATAATGCTAAAACTGTTGAAGCAGCAGCACAAGCTGCATTTGATAGAAATAACAGTTTAGAAAATGAGATTGCTTTAATAGCTGCTAAAAATGAAGTAATGGCAGTTGAAGCAACTGTGGAGGGGTTTAGATCAGAACAGTTAGCAAATGAACTTGCTCTTGATAAAGAGAAGATTGAGTTAACGAATACGAAATTAGAATCTGAAACAAATTTATCATTAGAAAGAAAAAAGTTTAACGCAGAACAAGAAGCTAATAATGTCACAAGGCTTCAAAAATTAATAGAAATAAATGAAGCTGAAAAAGGTATACAAGAAGAAAGGCTACAAAGAATAGTTGATGAAGCTAATGTTGGTACACAAGCAAAAGTAGATGCTCAAATAGCACTTGATGAATTTACACAAGCCAATAGGCAAGAAAATGTAACTTTAACTAAAGAGTACAATGAAGCTATTGCTTTAAGTGATAAAGAGTCATCTGATGAAATAATAGCGAATGCCAAATTAGTTGAAGAAGCTAATGCAGCAAAATTAAATGCTTTGATTGGTGGACTTGGTGTTTTAAAAGGAATGGCAGAAGGTAATTTAAAACTACAAAAAGCACTTATTATAGCAGAGTCTGCCGCTACTATTGGGCAAATAATAATGAATACTAATAAAGCAAATGCGATAGCCACAGGAGGTGCTCCTTTTAGTGCGGGTTTACCTTGGACTGCTATAAACACAGCAAATGCAGCAATAGGAATAGCCTCAACAATATCATCATCTAAAAAAGCATTATCTGCTATCGGAAAAGGAGGTAGCGTTGCTTCTGATGTTTCACTTCCTCCTGTATCTTCTGCACCCCAAGAAGAGTTGGAATCAGTAGCACCACAATTCAATGTAGTTGGTCAAAGCGGAGCGAGCCAAATGGCAGATGTTTTTGCTTCTCAACAACCCGTTAAGGCATATGTAGTTTCTAACGATGTGACAACCGCACAAAGTCTTGAAAGAAATATTATAGAAGGAGCAACATTAGGCGGATAAACGCAAAAATTAAAATTTTAATCGTTATATAGATATGAAAATTGTAGAACTGATTCTTGATGATAATGAAGAAAGTGGTATAGAAGCCATAAGTATAGTTGAGTCTCCTGCTATTGAATCTGATTTTGTAGCCTTAAAGTCAGATGAAATAAAACTTGCAGAAGTTGATAAAGAGAAGAAGATTTTAATGGGTGCTTTATTAATACCAAATAAGCCGATATACAGAAAAACAGAAGGAGATGAGTATTATATATATTTTTCAAAAGATACTGTCTTAAAAGCCTCTCAAAGATACTTAACCAATGGATATCAAAGCAATTCAACATTAGAACACTCCGACAACCTACAAGGATTAACTTTAGTTGAAAGTTGGATAGTTGAAGATGAGATTCAAGACAAATCAAGAAAGTATGATATGAATGTTCCTGTTGGAACTTGGATGGGGACTGTAAAGGTTGCGAATGATGAAGTTTGGAATCAATATGTTAAAACAGGAAAAGTAAAAGGGTTCAGTATTGAAGGATTTTTTGCTGATAAGATAGAGAAGCCGAAATTAAGTCTAGAACAAATAGAGGAAGAAGAAGTTGCTGAAATGTTATCTATGATTAGAGGCATTGTGAAAGATGGGAAGGTAGAAATGGAGTCTTATTCAGATTATCCATCAGCAGTAAAAAATAACGCTAAAAGAGGTATTGAGTTAAATAAAAAAAATAATAATAAATGTGCTACTGATGTAGGTAAAATAAGAGCGCAACAACTAGCAAAGGGAAAGCCTGTTTCATTAACAACAATAAAAAGGATGTACTCTTATTTAAGTAGAGCAGAAGAGTATTATAATCCATCAGACACAAATGCTTGTGGAACTATATCTTATTTGCTTTGGGGAGGTAAATCTGCAAAGGCTTGGTCATTAAGAAAACTTAAAGAACTAAAAGCAATATAATGCAGGGTATTGATAGAAAAAATTATATACCTAACCCAACCTCCCCAAGAGGTGGTAGAAGAGCTTGTTTATGTGAAGATAATACCTACTCAATAAAATGTTGTGATGGTGATAATTGGGCTCAAGGAATAGGTGTTATTACAGGAGTAGAAGGTAATTTTTTAGCAAAAGAAGATGATGATTTGATTCTTCAAGAGGATAATTCTAAAATTATATTATAATGGCAAATTCAAAAATATCCGCTTTACCAATAGCAACTGCATTGCAAGGAGATGAATCTTTTGCATTAGTTCAAAATGGTACAACTAAAAGAACTACTTTAAGTGATATAGATAATTATGTAATTGCAACACACATAACAGTTGCAGATGGTACTACAATAAATTTATCAGATAGCACTTATACTAGTTCTACTTTAATAAAGTTCACATTTACTGCAACAGGTGGAGTAGAAAATGCAACGGTTAATTTGCCAAGTGTAAACGGAACAAACACAAATAGATTAATAAGATTTATATCTGATTCAACATTTACATCCAATACTAGGGTTAGTTTAACTCCTATTAATGGAGCAACCATAGACGGTTCATCATCTCCTTATGTAATTAACAAAGAATACGAAGGTGTTCAGTTGTGGAGCGATGGAATAGAGTGGTTCATAGTTCAAAAGAAAGCGTGAAAATGCAAAATAAATTTTAATAAACGTTATATCAATATGAAATCAAATGAAGTTTTAAACCAAATCAAAACAGTTTTGGGAATGGAAGTTAATCT
>Ga0209504_1001396_pt1 | contig 18296 bp, 14 predicted proteins | sample COGITO_mtgs_1005_FD_184791 | JGI IMG/M metagenome (GOLD analysis project Ga0209504, IMG submission 184791) | Pelagic marine microbial communities from North Sea - COGITO_mtgs_100511 (SPAdes) (version 2) | ecosystem: Environmental > Aquatic > Marine > Epipelagic ...
GGGCCCAAAATTTTTATTGGCTACCGGGTCGTTTGAAAAAGAGATGATGGTCGTTGTACGTCCGTGGAAATTATTTTCACAGACAATGATTTTTGCCTTGTTCGTAGGAATGCCTTTTTTTTCATACCCCCATTTGCGTGCGATTTTGATAGCAGTTTCCACCGCTTCTGCTCCCGTATTCATGGGCAACAGTTTGTCGAAACCAAAATAATTGGCCGTGAATTTCTCGTAAGGCCCCAGTTTGTCGTTGTAAAAGGCTCTTGATGTCAGGGTCAATTGTTGTGCTTGCTCGACCAATACTTTGGTGATCTCAGGGTGGCAATGTCCTTGGTTGACTGCTGAATAGGCCGCCAAAAAGTCGTAGTATTTTTTGCCTGCGACATCCCATACAAACACCCCTTTTCCTTTGGAAAGCACTACAGGAAGGGGGTGGTAGTTGTGAGCTCCGTATTTGTTTTCCAATGCAATGTGTTCTTGTGATGTGTCCATCATTCTTGCGAGTTAGTGAAGGGCGAAGGTTGCCAATGCAATTGGCTTGGCAGCGATTCAAAGTTGGTGCTTTTCAACGAAATAAAAAAATGAGTTTTTCACAGAAACCAAAAAAAGCATTCCAATTGGAATGCTTTTTTTAAAATTTGCACAAGTGTTTTTAAAAGTGAAATAGCAATTCTTTAATTGAAAAGTTTGATCACATCGTTGGCGTTTGCAAAGAGCAACAAGGCCATCAAAATAACAAATCCCGTCACTTGGGCTACTTCTAAAAACTTGTCACTGGGCTTTCTTCCTGTGATCATTTCATAGAGTGTAAATACTACATGTCCGCCGTCCAAAGCAGGAATCGGCAACAAGTTCATAAAGCCCAACATGATGGACAAGAAGGCGGTGATGTTCCAAAAAGCCTCCCAGCTCCAGGTAGAAGGGAAAATACTGCCAATGGAGATAAAACCACCCAATCCTTTGTAAGCCCCCGTTTCTGGGTTGAACACTTTTTTAAGTTGTTTGACATAGCTCGTTAAGGTTTGCACCCCTTTTGCTGTCCCTGCAGGAATGGCTTCCAACAAACTAAAAGTTTGGGTTTCCAATCTGTAGTAGCCCAGCTTTTCCATGTCTTTGGAAGAGAGGTTGCCAAAATAAATACCAATCTTTCCTTCAGCATCCAATTGAACGGGAATGTCTTGTAGGGTTTCGCCGCGTTTTATTGACAGGACAACCGCGGTGTTTTTAGAAGCGTTTAAGATCGTTTTGGCCTCGTCGTAATATTTTATTGGGGTTCCGTCAATGCCCACGACCAAATCTTTGGCTTGCAAGCCACTTTCTTTGTTGGCCGAGGTTTCGGAAAATCCACCCACCACAAAGGGAATTCTCGGCTGGATAAAGGGCCCTTTTCCATTGGAGATCAGCTTGGAGATAAAGTCGACAGGAATTTCTTTTGAAAGGGTTGTTCCGTTGCGTTCGATGACAAATTCATTGCCGTTTACAAATTCGCCAGGAAGGCTGGTAAAAGCTTTGATGGCGTTGCCGTCAACACTTTTTATTTTGTCTCCTGTCTGCAAGCCCAATTCATAACCCAAGGAGTCGGTGACCCAAATCCCATCTTCTAGGCTTTCGTTCGCCAAATAACTTTCGCCCCAAGTAAAGAGCATCAAAATATAGATGGCAAAGCCCAAAATAAAATTGACGATGACCCCTCCCAACATTATGATCAAACGCTGCCATGCCGGTTTCGAGCGAAATTCCCAGGGCTGGGCAGGTTGTTTGAGTTGTTCGGTGTCCATGCTTTCGTCGACCATGCCCGATATTTTTACATAGCCTCCCAGTGGAATCCATCCAATGCCATAGACGGTGTCTCCGATTTTCTTTTTGAAAATGGAAAATTTATAGTCAAAAAACAAGTAGAATTTTTCGACCCGTGTTTTGAATATTTTTGCAGGGATAAAATGCCCCAGTTCGTGTAAGACGATGAGCAAGGACAAACTTAAAAGGAATTGTGTTGCTTTGATAAAAACTTCCATGCGCTTTTTTAGAATAAATTCAAGCAAATGTACAATATTAAATAAATTTTGGAAGTCCAATGCTGGAAACTTTCTTTTCAAAAAAGTTAAAATTGCAAGCACTGCTTTGAATTTTTAAAACAAAACGCAAAAAGTTGGTTTCGGAATGTGTAATTTTGCCAAACATGGCAAACAATTCCTTTCAAAAATCCATTCCCACGCTTCTTGTGATGTTCTTGTTTAGCGTCTTGGGGATTTACACCTTTTACCGTCTTTTGACTCCGCAAGAAAGACTGCCGGTGTTTAGCCCTGTAGATGTAAATCCACGTTTGGTAGATGCCTCTTTGCACCACGTCAAAAAGAACCATAAAATTTCCGATTTCGAGTTGGTCAATCAAAATGGGGCAACAGTCACCCAAGCGACTTTTGATAATAAAATCTATGTGGCGGATTTCTTTTTTACCCGTTGCGGAACCATTTGTCCGCTGATGACCACCCATATGTACGCTTTGCAAAATGCGTTTTTAAATGACGAGGAGGTCTTGTTGCTTTCCCATTCTGTAACGCCGGTATTGGACAGTGTTCCCGTCTTAAAACGCTATGCCGAAAACAAAGGTGTGCTCGCTGCGAAGTGGCATTTGGTGACGGGCCCCAAAAAACAGATTTACGACTTGGCACGCAAAAGTTATTTTGCGGTCTTGGATGAAGGAGATGGAGGCGAACAAGATTTTATCCACACCGAACAATTTGTCTTGGTCGATCAAAAAAAACGCATTCGGGGTTATTACGACGGCACCGATCCCAAAGAGATCCAACGCATCCTCACAGACATTGCGCTTTTGAAAAAGGAAAAGTAATCTTCCGATGCGCTCCTTAGAATGATTCTAATTTGGTATCTTTGTTCTCTACATTAAAAAAGAGTTCAGTTGTCACATACCGTTGCAGATTTACACAGAGGAGAACAGGGAACGATCGAGTCCTTGTCTTTTGACGAAATTCCATTGGCTTTGATGGAAATGGGATGCCTTCCCGGAAAACAGGTTACTTTGGTTCAAGCTGCTCCCATGAAAGATCCGATGTACATCCATGTAAACGGAAGTCATTTTGCGATCCGAAGAGAAACCGCTGAACGCATCGTACTCACCAAACGCCTTTGTGATGAGTTCTAAAAAAATCAAGATTGCCTTGGTTGGGAATCCCAATACAGGAAAAACCTCGCTCTTCAACCAATTGACGGGCATGACCCAAAAAGTCGGGAATTATCCAGGGATTACGGTCGACAAAAAACAGGGAGGTTGCAAGTTGCCTGATGGAACGCTTGCGAAGATCACAGACCTTCCAGGAACCTACAGCATCAATCCGAATTCTTTGGACGAGAGCATTGTCTTAGAGACACTTTTAGACACGGACAGCAAAGACTATCCGGATTTGGTGGTGGTGGTCGCCGAAGTAGAAAATATCAAAAGGAACTTGTTTCTGTTTACCCAGGTACAAGATTTGAAAATACCTGCAATTTTGGTCATCAACATGGCCGATCAGATGGAACGAAAAGGCATATCGATAGACCTCAAAAAACTAAAAGAAGCCTTGAAGACCGAGATTGTCTTGATTTCTGCCCGTAAGAAGGAAGGCATTGAGGATTTGAAGCAAGCCATCGTCAACTACCAAGAAGTTCCTCGTGAAATTCCTTTTCAAATTTCTGGAAAAATTGACGTTGCCTATTTCAACGAGCTTAAAAACAGTTTGAAAGAATTCCCACTCTACAAGTCTTGGCTCTTGTTGACGCAAAAACAAGAAGCCTCTTTTGTATCCAAAACTTCAAGACGGATTTTGGCATCTTTTAAGAAAGACCCAAAAAAGGTAAAAAAATACCAACACAAGGAGACCATTTACCGCTACAAGTTTATCAATGACATTTTAAAGAGAACGTATCTTGTTGACCCTTCCAAAGCCAAAGACTTGCGCAGCCGCTTGGACAAGGTGTTGACACACCGCATTTTTGGCTATGTGATTTTCGTAGGCATTTTGCTCTTGGTATTTCAATCGGTTTTTGACTGGGCTTCAGTTCCGATGGATTGGATCGACGGGTTTTTCTCAAATTTAAGTAAAACAGTCAAAGACAGCCTTCCCGAAGGAGTGTTGACCAATTTGATTTCGGAAGGCATCATTCCTGGCATCGGAGGCATTGTTATTTTTATACCACAAATCGCTATTTTGTTTTTATTTGTGGCCATTTTAGAGGAGACAGGCTATATGAGTCGCGTGGTCTTTTTGATGGACAAAATCATGCGGCGCTATGGGATGAGTGGCAAAAGTGTGATTCCCTTGATTTCAGGGACGGCCTGTGCCATTCCGGCGATCATGGCGACACGCAACATCGCGGGATGGAAAGACCGATTGATCACCATTTTGGTAACGCCTTTCACTACCTGTTCTGCGCGACTGCCTGTATATGCCATCATCATCGCTTTGATCATTCCCGAAACCCGGGTTTTCGGACTGTTTAGTCTGCAAGGATTGGTCTTGATGGCCTTGTATATTCTCGGCTTTGCTGCGGCTTTGCTTGCTGCTTATGTGCTCAACAAGGTGTTGAAAGTCGAAAGCAAAACTTTTTTTATCGTAGAAATGCCCAATTATAAGTTGCCTTCTGTAAAGAATATTATCTTCGAGGTGGTTGAAAAGACAAAAGCCTTTGTGCTGGGTGCTGGAAAAATTATTTTGGCCATTTCTATCGTCTTGTGGTTTTTGGCTTCCAACGGAAATAGAGATTTTAAAAATGCGACTCAACAGGTGACCGAGCAGTTTTCGGAATCGGAAATTTCAGAGGAAGCATTGGACCAGAAAATCGCTTCCTACAAACTCGAGCACTCTTATATAGGGGTGATGGGAAAATTGATAGAACCGGCCATTGCTCCTTTGGGCTACGACTGGAAAATAGGAATTGCATTGATCAGTTCTTTTGCTGCGCGAGAAGTCTTTGTCGGAACCTTGTCCACCATTTACAGTGTGGGCTCTGACGACGAAGGAACCATCAAACAACGTATGGCGGCAGAAATAAACCCGATCACCAAAGAAAAAAGATTTAATTTCCCAGCCGGCATGTCGCTTTTGGTGTTTTATGCTTTCGCGATGCAGTGTATGGGTACCCTGGCGATTGTGAAAAGAGAAACAAAATCTTGGAAATGGCCCATGCTACAATTGGTAGGAATGGGTCTTTTGGCCTATGTTTCCGCTTTGATTACCTTTGTGTTACTGAAATAATATTCTGATGTTACAAGAGATTCTTATATACATATCATTGGGTTTGGCAGTCCTGTATCTTCTTCGAAAATTTATTTTCAAAGGAAAGTCCAAGGGAAATTGTGATGCCGATTGTGGATGTCATTAATCCACTGAGAAGTAACCAACGATTCGAAAAGAGTTTATAAAATATAAAACCCCAACAAACTCATGTTTGTTGGGGTTTTTGATTGCTTGTGTTTTGGTTAGAATTTTATTGTCATTCCTACTAAAAAGTTTCTTGTTGCTTGAGGAAAATAATAAGTTCCCCAATCTGGATCGTGATATCCATTAGAAATATATGTTTCATTGAACAGATTATTTACCAGCACGTTGAAATGAATGCTATTCACAATGGATTTGGGATGGATTTCATAGACCAAGTTCAAATCATTGATAAAATAGGCTTCTAATTTTTTATCAGCCTCTTCTAGGTTTGTTAAGAATTGTTCTCCTACGTATTTTGACAATAACGCAATCTCAAAATTTTGAAACGGTCTTAGGGCAATTGCATTTGCTGCTATGATTTCTGGAGAAAAAGAAATAGTTGTATCTCCTTCATTTGTGATTGCATCATTAGTTTCATTTTTGAAATCGATATTTTTATTTCTACTTAAAGTGACATTTGGTCTGACACTCAAGTGGTCAGTGATTTTAAAATCAGCTTCAATTTCTAGTCCTAAACGGTAACTTTTACCACTATTTGTTCTTTTAAAAGCGCCGTCATTATCAATTTCACCAGTCAAGACCAATTGATCAATATATTTCATGTAGTAGATGTTGCTACTGATTTTCATCGCATCAGAAGTATGTCTCCACCCTAGTTCAAAATCATTTAAGGCTTCTGGTTTAGGAAAGTCATTGGTATTTGGAATTTTTTCAAAATCTCCTCTTCCTGGTTCTTTGTGGGCTTTTGCATACGAAAAATACACATTATTTTTTTCATTTGCGGTGTAGCTAATACCCGCTTTTGGATTGAAGAAATTATAAATTTCAGCAACTTCAGGAGAACCTTTTACTTCTGCTTTATAGTCAACACGTCTTTGCTGTAGGTCAACATAAATATCTAATTTGTCATTCAACTTATACGTTGCTTTTGCAAAAATATTCACGTCTTTTTTGTCACCAGGACGGTCGTAATAAATATCCCTAACTTCTGTATTCCCAGCAAAACGATTCCAAATTGTTTCTCCAAAATGTCTTCCATCATGATGATTTGCCGCTCCTCCTAAGATAAAGTCTAAGGCTGCTGTTTTATAATTGAATGAATAAGTAACACCGTAAAAATGACTGTTGGCATATCTTCTAACGATGCTGTCTGCATTTCCTTCAACTTGATTTTCTACATCTAAAGGAAGCCAATCATCTCCATAGGCTAGGTTGTATTCTTCAAAATAACCTCTTCCACGGGTATAATGTACCGCTAAGTTTGAAGAAAAAGTATTGCTGTATGTTTGATTCCAATGGAGTTGTGCATGGTCTTGTTTGTAATTATCTACTTGGTTGTCGTAAAATAATCGCAAGCTACCGTCATTATTATTAACAGCTCCAGCTGCGTTAAAAGTTCGGTCACTTTTTAGGGTTGCGGCATCCACTCCATACCAAGCTTGATAGGTGATTTCTTCACCACCAAAAATCAATGCCTTAATCAATGTATTGTCATCAATATAGTTCGCTTGAATAAAATAAGATTCTAAGTCAGATTTGGCTCTGTCTATATATCCGTCGGATCTAATTTTTGAAAATCTTCCTGAAAATTCAATATGGTCATTTAACAAACCAGTACTAAATTTTACAGTATTTTTCATGCTGTTGAAAGAACCGATTGAACTTGAAATTTCAGCACTTTGTTTTTGTAAAACACCATCTGTCAATAAATTCAAACTCGCTCCAAAAGCTCCCGCACCGTTTGTTGAAGTTCCCACTCCTCTTTGTAATTGAATGTTTTCAACTGAAGAGGTGAAATCTCCTAAGTTGACCCAAAAAGTACCTTGACTTTCCGCATCGTTGTATGGAATTCCATTGATGGTAACATTTACCCTCTTGGCATCTGATCCACGAACTCTTAATGAAGAATATCCTATTCCGGCTCCTGCATCAGATGTCGTTACAACAGAAGGCATGTAGTTCAATAAGCTAGGAATGTCTTGACCCAAGTTGCGTTTTGCCAATTCTTTTTTACTGATGTTTGAATGCGTTACTGGGGCATTCGCTTTTACACGCACTGCAGATACCAATACTTCTTCTAGCACATTCTCAGATGCAATCAGTTGAAAAATAATTTGCTGATTTTCTTTGACTTCAACTGTTTTCGTAGTAGGAATATACCCTACATAAGAAACAGAAATTGTGTACTTCCCTGGCGCTACATTTAAGTTGAAATCACCATCAAAACTTGAAGTCGTTCCTTTGTTCAGTTCTTCGACAAGAACCGTAGCTCCAGACAAAGAATTTTTGTTTGCGTCAATAACTTTACCAGAAAGTTGAAATGTTTGTGCGTTTCCTACAATTGAAGTAATCAGTAGGAGTAAAAAAGGTACGATAGTCTTCGCTTTTTTACAAAAATTGTTTTTTTTCATTTTTTTACAAATGAATAAAAAGAGGCAATTATTCTTAATTTTAAATTAATAATAATTAGGTACAATCGCTTGTACAGTTGTTGATAAACCAGGCAATTTGCCTGTCCCTTGGCAGCATTACCTGCCCAGGTTCGTTGGGTATGATCTCAGCCTTGCGGCACCCCTTTATGAGAACGGAGCAAAACTAACACAGAAAGTTGGATAAAAAAACAAGAATCGATTTTTATTTGGATTCCTGCTCAGAGATCCGGTTTTTTTCGGTGTTCTTTTTTCATTCCTTGTGATTTTTTTTGTTGGAGTCGTTTTGCAATGGAAGCTCTGGTGGGTTTGCTCTTTTTCCTAGGTTTCGCTTCTTGTAACCCTACGGAGAGCAGCTTCCAAAAGCGGTCAAGTACCAATTTTTTATTTTGATGCTGGCTTCTCGTCTCCTCACATTGAAGAACGATCGTGTTCTTTGAGGTCAATTTGGATCGCAATTTCAGAGAGATGCTTTCTTTTTCTTTTTCGGAGAGACCTTTTGAGTTTTCGAGAGCGAAGGTCAGTTCTATTTTTGAAGAAACCTTGTTGGCATGTTGTCCACCAGGACCGCTGCTGCGAATGGCTTTAAAGTGAAGTTCGCTAAGAATTTGTTTTGTGTCCATCGCCTCAAAGTTAGGCAATTCTTTGTGGTCTTAGGGTTTTGAATTATGGGTGCTTTCAAAAGTCCTTTTAAGCGCCTTGCAACTTTTGGTCCAGTCGCGCTTTCCACTGTTGCTGTCCTTGGTAGGCCAAAAAAAAGAAAACAGCAAACTGAACGCCAGTAAACCCAAGACCTTTGACAAAATACAAAGGAATGGAAATCGCATTTCCGACCATCCAGAACCTCCAGTTTTCCAACTTTTTATTGGCCATTAACCACATCCCGGCAAAAAAGATACCGGTGGTCAGCGTGTCAAAATAATCCGTCATCTGATGGAACCTTCCTGAATAGCAATACACGGCAGTAACCAAAATACTGGTAGATACAAAAATAAGGGCAACTTTGCGCCAATCTTTGGCATCACATCTAGAAATGGAAAGGGGATTGCCCCCTGAATTTTTGGACCAAACCACCCATCCATACACACTCATCAAGGTGTAATATACATTGATGAGTAGGTCCCCGTACAAGGCGAATTGAAAACAAACAAAGGTGTAAATCCCGGTACTCACCAATCCTGTTGGGTAAACCCATATGTGCTCTCTTTTGGCAAACAGAACGCTGATGATTCCAAAGACAGCACCCGTAAGCTCCAAGACAATGTCGGAGGGAGCAGCTGTTGTATAGGGCGCAGTAAAAAAGTCGAGCAGGGAGTCCATGTTTTTTTGTTTTTGAAGTTTAAGAGGTTGTGGGAACCGCGTAAACCAAAGTAAATTCTTCTATGAGTTCAAAGAAAATTTGATATGTTTCTTTGGCATTGTCAGTATTGATACAGCCACTTGTTTGTCTATCTTTAAGATCAAAAGAATTGATGGAAATGTGTTTTTTAAAAGACAGTCCTTTCAAAAAGGAACATTTGAACAAAGCCTCTTTGGCCCCCCAAAGGACGGTCAAAAGGGCCACGTTTGATGTGGGATTCACAAAACGCATTTCTGTTCCGAGAAATTTAGGAGCGATGCGTTTTATTTTTTCGCGATTTTTTTCCATATCAATTCCCACGGCATTGCTGCCGATGGCAAGGGCTGCATAGTGAAATGAGTGGGTGATGGAAATGTGTTTTCCGTCTTTCAAATGAGGTTTTCCAGTGGTGCTGTAATAAAGATCGCTGTCCGAATAACCGGCATGTTTCAACAAATGGCGGATGCTCACAAAACCCTTTTTATGAACCTCTGAACGCATCTGGGAAATGCGTTGCAAACTAGAATCAATTAAGGAGATTCGCATCAATTCGTCCAGAGGCTCGCTAATTTTCCAAAGAAACACCGTCGTGTGTTTGTCAACGGGAATTGTTTTGATAAAAGGCATTTATTTTGTCAATGTGTTTTCGTAAATTTGCAACTTAATTTCACAAATATAACAACTATGCCTTCAGAAACAGCAAACTACACAAAATATAAGGTAAAAGACATCAGTTTGGCTGATTGGGGCCGCAAAGAAATTCATTTGGCAGAAGCAGAAATGCCGGGTCTGATGAGTTTGAGAGAAGAGTACAAAGGCCAAGAGCCTTTGAAGGGTGCGCGCATTGCAGGCTGCCTTCACATGACTATTCAAACGGCGGTTTTGATCGAGACTTTGGTAGCTTTGGGCGCTGAGGTCACTTGGAGTTCTTGTAATATTTTTTCTACCCAAGACCAAGCAGCGGCAGCAATCGCGGCAGCAGGAATTTCTGTATATGCATGGAAAGGCTTGAACGAAGAAGAATTTGACTGGTGCATCGAGCAAACCTTGTTTTTTGGTGCAGACAAGAAGCCCCTCAACTTGATTTTAGACGATGGCGGGGATTTGACCAACATGGTTTTAGACCGTTATCCAGAATTGGTTCCTGGAATCAAAGGGCTTTCTGAGGAAACGACAACTGGAGTTCACCGTTTGTATGACCGTGTGAAAGCAGGAACTTTGCCCATGCCAGCAATCAACGTAAACGATTCGGTGACCAAATCGAAGTTTGACAACAAATATGGCTGCAAGGAATCTGCTGTGGATGCCATCCGAAGAGCAACAGATACCATGATGGCCGGGAAAGTAGCCGTAGTCGCAGGGTATGGAGATGTCGGAAAAGGAACAGCCGCCTCATTGGCTGGAGCAGGAGCTCGTGTCATCGTTACTGAAATTGACCCCATCTGTGCGCTTCAAGCAGCAATGGATGGTTTTGAAGTTCGCAAAATGGACAATGCCATTTCAAGAGGGGACATCATCATCACAACGACGGGAAACAAAGACATCATTGTCGGCCGTCATTTCAAGGCCTTGAAAGACAAAGCCATTGTTTGCAACATCGGTCATTTTGACAATGAGATAGACATGGCCTGGTTGAACGACAATTACGGGACTTCCAAAGTAGAAATCAAACCACAGGTAGACCAATACACCATCGACGGCAAAGAATTTTTGGTCTTGGCAGAAGGACGTTTGGTCAATTTGGGTTGTGCCACGGGACATCCGAGTTTTGTGATGAGTAACTCGTTTACGAACCAAACATTGGCCCAACTGGAATTGTGGATGAACGCTGCTGCTTATAAGAACGATGTCTACATGTTGCCAAAACATTTGGACGAAAAGGTAGCGCGTTTGCACTTGGCAAAAATCGGTGTTGAATTGGACGAATTGAATCCAGAGCAAGCTGCTTATATAGACGTCAAACAAGAAGGCCCTTACAAACCAGAATATTACAGGTATTAAGATTTATAAAAAGCTGCAAAATGCTATTTCTAAAAAACTCCTAGAATTTTTCTAGGAGTTTTTTATTTGGGAAAGCGAATTATTTTTTAGCTTTTGAAAAGCTAGACCTTTCTTTTTGAGAAGTAGTCGTTTAAAAAAGCGTCTATTTCTTCTTTCAATTTGTTGAGGCTTTGACCTTCTTTAGCAAAGACGGTTACATTTTCAGCCACGCGATTTCTACTGATGCTGTCTTGGATTTCTACACGGCGAACCCCGTCCTTTTTTTCGAGAAGTACTTTTAGTGTTTGGTCCAAAGAGAGGTCGCTCATATAGATTTTAAGTGTTTGTTCTTTCGGTGAGTTTCGGATTTCCGTTCGAAAAGGCAACATAGGTCAAAAGTTTTCAGTTCTTAGATGGCTGCAAAAGCAAAACCATTTTAGAAAGTTAGGTTTTTCCTTTTAAAAATACAAACTTTATTTGTTTTACAATTGGATTTGCAGTCTTTGTCTTTCAGCCCAGCCAACCTTCTCGATCGAGACTTCGGTATTGGATGGCTTCTCCAATGTGGTCGGGCAAAATACAAGGTTCGGCCTCTAGATCTGCGATGGTCCGACTCACTTTTAAGATGCGGTCGTAGGCCCTTGCAGACAGGTTTAGGCGCTCCATTGCCGCTTTTAACAAGCTTTTCGATGCCAACTCCAAGGCGCAAAATTCACGAAGCTGTTTGACAGACATTTGTGCGTTGTAATGGACGTTTTCAATTTTTGAAAACCGTGCTGTTTGGATCGCTCTTGCTTTGCAAACACGTGCCCGAATGGTTTTGCTCAGTTCTCCTTTGCGCTCTTCTGCCAGTTTTTCAAAGGGCACAGGTGTCACTTCTATGTGAATATCGATGCGGTCTAAAAGCGGCCCTGAAATCCTCCCCAAATAGCGTTGCATTTCTTGAGCGGTATTGCTCATCGGATTGTTGGGGTCATTGAAAAAACCGCTTGGACTTGGGTTCATACTCGCCACTAACATAAAGCTACTGGGATAGGTGACGGTAAATCGGGCTCTTGAAATGGTTATTTCTCGGTCTTCCAAGGGTTGTCGCATCACTTCCAATACTCCGCGTTTGAATTCGGGCAATTCGTCCAAAAATAAGACGCCATTGTGGGACATTGAGATTTCTCCGGGTTGTGGGTATTGCCCCCCACCGACCAGTGCCACATCGGAAATGGTGTGGTGGGGGGATCGGAATGGACGTTGGCTCATCAAGCCAAAGCCTTCTTTGACCTTCCCAACGACGGAATGAATTTTGGTGGTTTCCAAGGCCTCTTTAAGGGTCATGGGCGGTAAAATAGTTGGCAAACGCTTGGCCAACATGGTTTTTCCAGAGCCCGGAGGTCCAATCAGAATCAGGTTGTGCCCTCCTGCAGCCGCAATTTCCATACAGCGCTTGATGGACTCTTGTCCTTTGACATCCGAAAAATCAAATTCGGGGTTCGCTAAGGTTTCTTGAAATATTTTTTGAACGTCGATGACTGTTGTTTTCAACGCTTTTTGATTTTCAAAAAAAGCAATCACTTCGGTGATGTTTTCAATGCCATAGATATCCAACCCTTCGACAATTGCTGCTTCGTTTGCGTTTTGTTTGGGCAGGATACATCCTTGAAATCCTTTTTCTTTGGCTTTGATGGCAATCGGAAGTGCCCCTTTGATGGGTTGCAAGCTCCCGTCCAACGAAAGCTCTCCCATGATGAGGTAGTTTTCAATTCCTTCTCCTTTGATTTGTTGAGATGCTGCTAAAATCCCAAGTGCCAAGGGGAGGTCATAGGCAGAGCCTTCTTTTCGCAAATCGGCAGGAGCCATGTTGAGGGTGATTTTTTTTCCGGGCAGTTTGAGGCCAATATTGTTGAGTGCGGCAGCAATTCGGTAGCTGCTTTCTCGCACCGCATTGTCCGGCAAACCGACAAGGTGGTACCCAATGCCTTGATCGATATTTACTTCAATAGTGATGGGGGTGGCTTCAATACCGAATACGGCAGCTCCATAGACTTTGGTCAACATGGCCCTTGTTTTTAGGATGAATTTGTTGGCCGTATTTGACTTGGGGCAATCGGATTCTTAGCAGCAATTTGTTTGTGTCAGCTCTGAAAAATAAGGAGTAGAGTCAACGGTGTTTTGGGAGGGGTTGCAATTTCTCTAACGAAGATAATAAAAAGCATCGAGACCTTTGAAATTATCTCAAGAAGATGAAATCTTTAAAGAATAACATGTTTTAAGAATGAGACAAGCAGTCGACAACGTACAATGAGTATGTTTTTAGGATGAATTTGGCGCCTGAGGGTTTTGGATTTTGAGCCAAGCCAATTTTCATCAGTAGCGACTTTTCCATGCCATGCGTGCCAATACACTGTAAAAAACACCTTCTCCAATACCGTCCATAGAGAAGCCTTCTTTTAGGGAGATCGCCTCGTTGTTCAAAGCCACTAAAAATTATACAAACCCCAAAGAAGCTCCGAGGCGACCCAAATTCACCCAGTGCACCATTCTTGAAATAGCGCGACGCGTTGAGAAACGACCTCTAGGATTTCTTAGATTTCTATCTTAGTTTCCTTTTGCGTAATCCGCTAAGAATTGGGCCAATCCACTGTCCGTCAATGGGTGTTTTAACAAGCCAGTGATGGAAGACAAAGGTCCGGTCATTACGTCGGAACCTATTTTTGCACAATTGATCACATGCATGGTGTTTCTAACTGAAGCAGATAAAATTTGAGTTTTAAAATTGTAATTGTCGTACACCTGTCGGATTTCAGAGATCAAGTGCATCCCATCGGAAGAAATATCGTCCAAACGACCTAGGAAAGGAGATACATAAGTTGCCCCTGCTTTGGCAGCCAACAAGGCTTGTCCGACAGAAAAAACCAGTGTGACGTTTGTTTTAATTCCTTTGTCTGAAAAATACTTACAAGCTTTTACTCCAGCAGCAATCATGGGAATTTTTACCACGATTTGAGGGTTCAAGGCAGCCAGTTCTTCTCCTTGTTTGATCATTCCTTCGTAGTCTGTAGCGATTACTTCTGCAGAGACATCTCCTTCAACAGCCTCACAGATGTCCAAGTAGTGTTGTAAAATGTTTTCGGCTCCCGTAATGCCTTCTTTGGCCATCAATGATGGATTGGTAGTCACACCATCCAATACACCAAGGGCTTGGGCTTCTTTGATTTGTTCGAGATTTGCTGTGTCTATAAAAAATTTCATGGTTCTTTAGTTTAATGAATTTTAGTCTGTTGTTTTTAGGTAAATTTCAAGCGTTGTCTTTGTCCCAAAGACCTTCCATTTCTTCCAAGGTTTTTCCTTTTGTTTCCGGTACGAATTTTAGAATGAATAGGGTTGCCAAGACACTCATAATGCCATAGATCCAATAGGCAAAACCGTGGTTGAATTTTTCTTTCAGGTACGAGTTGTCATTCATCATTGGAAAGGTTAAAGAAACAAGGTAGTTGGAAGTCCATTGTGCTGCAACGGCAATTGCTAAAGCTCTCCCTCTAATTTTATTTGGGAAAATTTCTGACAACAACACCCATGTGACAGGCCCCCAACTCATGGCGAAACTCGCTACATAGAGCATCATACAAAGCAATGCCAAATAGCCTGAAGCGCTTCCAAAGAATACAAACCCCAGGGAAATCATGGCGACAGCCATTCCGATAGCGCCGATGACCATCAACGGTTTTCTACCGTATTTGTCTACGGTTCTAATTGCAATAATGGTAAATAAGAAGTTGACAACCCCGACAATGATAGTCATGAGCAACGCGCTGTCTGTTCCTGAAGCAATGGTTTTGAATATTTCAGGCGCGTAATACAACACCACATTGATGCCAACAAACTGCTGAAATACGGAAATCAAAACCCCAATAACAATGACCAACCATCCAAAAGACAAAAGTTTTCCCGAAGTTTTTTCATTCATAGAAGCCTTGATTTCTTCTAAAATGTTATTTCCTTCTTCTTCTCCGTTTACTTTGATCAAAACGCTCAAAGCTTCTACAGGTTTGTTTTGCAACATCAACGAACGCGGTGTGTCTGGGACAAGAAACAACAATCCTAAGAACAATCCAGCAGGAATAATTTCCGATGCAAACATCCATCGCCACCCTATCGTATTGAGCCATGCGTCTGATCCACCTCCTTTGGAGATAAAGTAATTGACAAAATACACGACCATAAAACCACCTACAATTGCCAGCTGATTGAAAGAAACTAATTTCCCTCTGTTTTTGGCAGGTGCAATTTCAGCAATGTACAAAGGAGAGAGCATTGAAGCTAATCCAACACCAATACCTCCAATGATTCTATAAATAATAAAAACAGTAGACAACGTATGATCACCTTCACCGATCGGAGAGATAAACATTTCAGGCATTGAAGAACCCAAAGCTGAGATTAAAAATAAAATAGCCGCTAAGATCAATCCTTTTTTTCTTCCTAGTTTTTTACTAATGATGCCTCCAAAAATTCCACCGATAATACAACCTATTAAGGCGCTTGAAACTATAAACCCCTTAAAGGCACTGGCAGCTGTTTCACTCAGCTCTTTCGGGATCACAAAAAAAGCATCTAAAGAACCGACGGCCCCAGAAATGACTCCTGTGTCGTATCCAAATAGCAATCCACCGAGGGTTGCTACTAAAGTTAATTTTAATAAGTAAGATGAATTTGTTGTACACATGGTGTTTTAGTTTGAATAAAAAAAATTGAGGTTGTTATTTTTTTAATTTTCAAACTTAAGGTTTTTTTTAATGATATTGGTGGATGATGTTTTCAAATAATTCTTGTTTGCCACTTTTTAGCTTTGGTTCGCCATTTTCTTGCGCGAATTGATCTGTATTTCATCCATTTGGGCAAGCCCAAGGTCAGGGTCCAAACTGCAGAGTATTCCGACTTTGGTTTCGGTTTTGTCAAACGAACAAATGCGTGTGTATTCGAGCCCAACATCAAAAGATCCAATCAATAAGTCTGCCGTAATTCTTGCCAAATAGGTGCTGCTAGATCTCAAAGGACTCGCAATCTTTCGCCAAGCAGAAAACAGATCTTCGGGAGGTATTTCTTCTGTGAAAACAGGAGTTTCCGCATTGACAACAAACGGCATTCAAGGAAAAAGAACCCATAGCTGGGTGGTTGAAAAGTAAGAGATCAAAACACCGACCTTTCTTAGGTTGAAGCCAGTTTGACAACTGCTTTTTCAAACAATTCTTTCGGTCCTTCACAGACACTGCATCGGTAATCATCTGGGAGATCTTCAAAAGCTGTATGCGGCTTTATGTTTGCTTTTTCGTCACCCAATCGACTGTCGTAAATGGTCATGCATTCACTACATTGGTAGATTTCTGATAGCCTTGGAGCCTCTTTCTGTGTTTTTTTGCGGTTGTTCTTTTCTGTGTTGTCTCCCAACTGTTCAAAGTACATTTTACTCAGTTCCATTAACAATCCAGGCAATTCAATCTTGTCAATGTCTTGCGCATAGACGATGTATTCATCCGTGTTGGGGTCGAAATTTTTAGAGTGCAATACGTTGAAAGTCGGTCGGACTTGAAAATTTTTTACAATGTTTGGTGTTTTGTTTTTTTCCACCATCACCGTTGTAAAATAAGCCCTATTTTCTCCTTGGTGGCTGATTCCGAAGGTCATGCCATAAGTACTGATGTCATTTTGGTCAAAACTTTTGACAATAAATTCTTTCAAGGCCAAGGCTTCTTCGTCTGCCACGGGAAGGTGCCAGTTCAGTTCCAGAGAGGAATGCCGTATGTTGATACCGCTTTTCCCTAAGAATTTTTCCAATTCCAATTTGTCTTCTTCGTAGATGCCTTTTACAACAAAGGATTTCCATGGTGTGATGCATATTTTCCCCACTTTATGATTCAAACAAAAGTCCGAAAAGGCTCTTAAAAACTTCAAGTCGTATCGGTTGTTTCTCCAATACAAACCAAGCCAATAGAGGTTGCCTCCAATTTGATTCATTCCTTCGTAATAAGGAAAAGGTTCGTAGGCGACGGACAATTCTTTTTCGATACTTCGGTTGTTGGTTTCCAAATTTGCATTCACCAAGTCAAACAATTCTTCTACATCGTCAGCATCCGGAGCGATGGCCTCTATTTCTTGGGATATTTTGGCGATGTCGTAGCTAAAAATCAACACAGGATAGGTGACGGATTCTTCCCAATGTGGCAATTTTAAGATCAAGTACCAATAGTCTTCGTGCTCAGAAGCGACAAAATTCAATTGGCCGCTAAACAAAGGAACCAATTGCTGCTTTGGATCGGTGATGTTTATTTTGAGTTTTGGGATGTATTTGAATTCCTCTAAGACATAGAGGTATTTCACTCCATTGAGCCAAGGGGTGTTTTTAAAAATATCGGCAGAAACATAGGAGCATACAATGTTTTGAAAACCTCTTTCTGAAACGACATCTAGAGACAGGTCAGGAAAAGATTCCAAAGGTTTTTCGTCCTCTTTTCCAGAAGGGATAAGGATGTCTTGTCGAGAACCAAACAAGATTTCTTTCTGCCCTGAGGCCTCTGCAAGCGCAATGACTTGCTTCAATTCTCCAGGAGAGAGCACTCCCCCTTTTGTAAGAACACGTAGGATGTCTTGACTCATAAGATGTGTTTTTTAAACGCTGGGCATTTCAGCTTTGTGATTTTTTAATAGGTCTCGGACTTCGGGTTTGCAACTTCCGCAACCCAAACCGGCACCGGTCGTTTTGCACAATTCATTGAAAGAGCTACACCCAGCCGTGATGCATTCTTTCAGATTGCCTTCTCCCACTTGGCTACAAGAGCAGATCAGTTTTCCCAATACGGGAACAGCATTGCTTTTGCCTCGGAGCAGTTCCTCGCGTTTTCCTGACAATTCGGTTCGGTCTTCAATCAAACTTTTGAACTCGGCAAATTCACTTTTGTCCCCCATCAATACCGTTCCGATGAGGCGGTCATTGTGGACGATGCATTTTTTGTAAAAGCGCCTGCTGACATCCATCAAGATGATTTCTTCATAAGCAGGATCGTTTTCCGGAAACTCTATGGTTCCGATACTGCAGAGATCTAGGTCGTCAAATTTTAAAAT
>Ga0209504_1001401_pt1 | contig 18246 bp, 19 predicted proteins | sample COGITO_mtgs_1005_FD_184791 | JGI IMG/M metagenome (GOLD analysis project Ga0209504, IMG submission 184791) | Pelagic marine microbial communities from North Sea - COGITO_mtgs_100511 (SPAdes) (version 2) | ecosystem: Environmental > Aquatic > Marine > Epipelagic ...
CGCACTTGGAGACCGAGATGCTGGAGGGCTTAGCGATTCCGGTCGAGAGCACTATGACGGTGGATGGGCAGTTCAGGCATGCGGTACGGATGAAGGCGATTACCGCAAATTCGGGGCTTACTTGGAGGGTTTTCACTCGGCCTGCGGAACTGAATAATAGGCCTGCGGGCGCCGCTTGGGCGCTGGAGGATACCTCTACCGCAGGAGCCTCGGCAGCCGCAGGTATTGGATCTTCTGCGTTTACGCTGGGCCCGCAGTCGACTGGTGGTGTTTCCAGCCAATCGCTCTTTCCTAATCCGAATGCCACGCCAGTGCCGTCGATTCTCGATTCGATCGGCAAATAGAAGCCGGCTGTGCGTAAGAAATAGTTAGAATTTAGGTAAATCGTTAAATTAAAAACAGAAAAAATAAAAAAAAACTTGCAATACGCTTTGAATCATGCGTTCATGTGTTGCTCGCCGGTACTTTAGGTGAGAGCCGACCCTACGGTTTTTCAGTCGAATCTTTGATCAAACAGTGCATTCCCTATTCACATAAATCAGTCTAAGATAGTTTAGTAACAATTAATTCCCCAACAAAAATAAATATGATGAATACCTCTCAAAAACTTATCGCATTGCTGTCTGGAGCTGCGCTACTTTCGGTTAGCTCGCTCGCGGCTCAAACCGCAACCACTGCCCCGGTTGGGTATGTGACTGAAACTATTAAGTCGGCAGCTTTTAATGTGCTTGGGCTTAACTTGTCTAATGAGATTATCGTTTCTGGTGCTTTTGAATCATCGAGTGCTTCAACTGCCACTGATTCTGAGGCTAATTTTTCGACTGCGCTTCCGTCGGGCAGTGATTATGTTTTGCGTGTGACGAGCGGTGCTGGGAACATTGGGCTGAACACTACTGTTAGCGCATCAGCACCGACAGTTTTGACTACGGATGACGACTTGTCTTCTGTTATCAGTGCTGGCACAACATATGAAGTTCGTCGAGTGCAAACTATTTCTAATTTGTTTGGACCTACGAATTCTGCTGAACTCGAAGGAGGTATAGCTGGAGACTCGAGTGCTGCTGATATCGTTTGGATACCAGATGGTCTTGGAGGCTATACTCGTATTTACTATAATGCTACAGCTCGCCCCTTTCCTTCTCTCACTGTAGGGTGGAAGACGACTGATAATGCTGATGCTGCAGATTTTCCAGTCTATTTCACTAGTGGCATTTTGATTCAAGTGCAGCGTTCGGCTTTCGGCGTGAGTGAAGCTGGCGTCGATCCTGGTGATTTGACTTCTAAAGATATTACGTTGACTGGCTCCGTTATAACAGAGGACACGCAAGCGATCGTAGAAACTGGCTTCAATTTTGTTAGCCGGGTTTTGCCTGCTGATGTTACATTAGTGGATTCTCAGCTGGAATTAGACATTGTTGGAGGTCTAGCTGGAAACACTAGCAGTGCTGACATCATTTGGCTTCCAGATGGACTTGGAGGCTATACTCGTGTTTATTATAATTCTACAGCTCGCCCCTTTCCTTCTCTCACTGTCGGGTGGAAGACGACTGATAATGCTGATGCTTCTGCTGAGGTATTAACTAGCGGCTTTATCGTAGAGAGAAAAGGTGCTCCGACTATGATCACTATGCGCATACCTTCATCAATATCTCTGTAGTTCAAAATTTAATATATTTACCAACAAAAAAACATGAAAACCAAATTAATAACAATCATAGCTAGTCTAATTGCTGTAGCGGCTTCAAATGCCATGACAGTTTCATTTTCCAATTCAAACGGAAGCTTCTCCAATGTGCTCGCAGTTTCTACATCTAGTGGGGCAACGATTGCAGATGGTTCAGGCTTAGCCGCGGTTGGATTCTTCTCAGACGAAGCTGCTGTCGCTACCGGCGATTTCAGCAGCTGGGTTCAGTTCGGAACTGGCTCTGCAATGGGTGATGGCGCTGCTGGCGATGCACCTAGTGTATTTATTGCTTCCGAATCTATTACAGTTACATCAGGTGATACATTTGATGGTCAAAGCCTGTTTTTGTATGTTAGTTTTAATAACGAACATCTTGTAGCTAAGTCGGATAGTGTCACATTTACTTTTGACAATCCTGTATCTGCTGGCGAAATTGCTCTTCAAGATGGTGGCTTCTCTTACTTGTACGGTGGCGCTTCTGGACCAGATGTGGATCTCTCAGGTAGCGGCAACTTTATTGTTTCTTCTGTTCAGCTCCAAGCTGTTCCTGAGCCATCCACATTCGCAGCACTCGCTGGTCTATGTGCATTGGGTGCAGTGATGGTTCGCCGTCGTCGCGCTTAGTTCGACTCAAATTGAAATTTCAAAAGCTCCGACTTCGGTCGGGGCTTTTTTGTGCCCAAATCACAGGCAAGATCTTAAAGGATTTTAAAAAAAAGGGACAGGCTCAGCAATTTAGACATAATGCAGATTGTGTGTATACTATATATTGATGAGGACGCGACGTATGAAAGTCGGAGGGTGTGATGCAGTCTATCACTGCATGACGCGCACCGTGAATGGTGAATTCCTGTTCAAGGGTAGAGAAAAAGAGGTGTTACGTAAGATGATCCGCCAAGTCGCGGACTTTTGCGGGGTGGAGGTGCTGACTTACTGTATCATGTCCAATCACTTTCATGTGTTGGTGAAAGTTCCTAGTGGGCAGCCAGTTTCAGATTCTGAATTAATGAGGCGCTACAAGGTGCTGTATCCAAAGCCGACGAAGTATCAACAGGCTTCGATGGGAATTATGCTGGCTCAACTGAAAGCGGATGGCGAGGAGGCTGAGGTCATTCGTCGCAAGCTGTTGGCCCGGATGTCGGATGTGTCCGAATTTATGAAGGCGCTGAAACAGCGCTTTTCTGTCTGGTATAATCGATCGCATCGGCGCTATGGCACACTATGGGCTGAGCGCTTTAAGTCGGTTCTGGTCGAGGGGCGGGGCAATCCGTTGCAAACCATGGCCGCTTATATTGATCTCAACCCAGTGCGAGCGGGCTTGGTCGAGGATCCGAAGGATTACCGCTTCTGTGGCTATGCCGAAGCGGTGGCTGGAGTTGCGGCGGCGACGCGGGGGCTGATTCATATTTGGAGCGATCACGGTGCGAAGCAGGTTGATTCAGCCCTGCAGGCGCATCGGATGCTGATCTTTGGCAGGCATGCCTCTGAGGCTGGGTTGCCTGAAATGACGCGTGAGCGTGCGTTGAAGATTCTGGAGGTGGAGAATGGTGAATTGCCGAAGGCTGCCATCCTTCGCTGCCGGGTTCGGTATTTTACTGATGGCGTGATTCTCGGCTCTGCAGAATTTGTGCGTGGTTTTACGGGAGCTCGGCAAATAGAGGTTGGACGTAAGTATCCGCCCAAGGTGCATGTGCTGCGTGGTTCGGATTGGGGCGATCTTGCCGTGATTCAGGGGCTGCGCAGACAGCTGTTTGGTTGATGGTATTTGTGAGCCCCCATTATGGAACCCTTGATCTCCGCTGTTGACTGACTAGTTGCGCCGCCGCTTAGTTGGCGGATTTTGCGTGATGCGTATTGACCTTTCGGGAGCTTACTAAAGGTTATCTCCTTCTTTTAATTCCAAACAAAATAGATAATTCATATGTTAAAAAAAATCCATCTACCCACGGGCACAGCCATTCTGTTGGCTGCCGCTACCTTATTTTTTGCTGCTTGTGCCCAGCCTACTGCCGACGTCAGCGCGCCTGCTGAAGTCGTGGTGATCGCCGACACCGAGCCCGCGCCTGCGGCAGTTGAAGCGGTCGAAGCGGTTGAAGCGATCGAGGCTGTTGAAGCGATCGAGGCTGTTGAAGCAGTTGAGGCTGAAGCTGCGGCAGAAGTCGTGGCGGCCCAGACCGCCGTGACCGAGCCGCTTACGGTGCCAGCGGTCGCTGCCCCGGTTGTTGCCGCTGCGCCTGTCGCTGCGGTCGAAGTGTCGGAAGCCGAACTAATTGAAATGCTCGGTTACCTGACCGCGCAAAGTGGCGGCGTGGCGACGCTGAAGCTGGATGCAGCTGGTATCGCTGCAATGGCAGGAGGTCTGCAAAAAGGCCTCGCGAGCGAAGTGAATCCGCAGGACTTTCCGCAGGAAGCGATGCAAGCGGCATTTGGCCAGGCGCAAGCGCGCGCCGAAGCGGTGCAAGCTGAAGCGGCAGAGTTGCCAGCCATCACGCCGGATGCGTTAGACAAAATCGGCATGGTGATGGTGCTGCAGTCTGGGCTGGCACAGCTCGGGTTTGGTGCTGACGATGCTGAATTGATCGCCAAGGGTTTTATTGCGGGTGCGCTCGCGACGGCAATGGATCCTGCCATGGAGGCCAAGATGCCTGCGTTCCAAGCATTCATCCAGCCACGTGCCGAAGCGGCTCAAGCACAAGCGCAAGCTGCCCAAGCTGCGGCTCAAGCAGCTGCGGAACAAGCAGGTGCGGCGCTGGCAGTTGAAAATATTGCCGCAGGTGAGGCTTTCATTGCCGGCTTGAGCGCGGATGCCGCGGTGCAGTCGAGCGAGTCCGGCTTGCACTACAAGGTACTCGAGCCAGGCTCGGATGTGAAGCCCACCATGACTGATAAAGTGCTGGTACACTACAAGGGCACATTGATCGACGGCACACAGTTTGATAGCTCCTACGATCGTGGCGAGCCAGCCGAATTTCCACTTAATGGTGTGGTCAAAGGCTTCGGCGAAGGCCTGACTAAGGTCGGTGCGGGCGGCAAGATCGTCCTCTATATCCCCAGCGAGCTGGGCTACGGCAACACACCGCGTCCAGGTGGTGCGATCAAGCCGGGTGACACTCTGATCTTCGAGTGTGAGTTGGTGGAGATCCGCTAGCGACTAGAGCGTAGCGATCGCAGAGTGACGCCTGCCGGCACTCCGCAGTCAAAGATTTTCAAAAGCCCTCGGTAACCCGAGGGCTTTTTTGTGTCTGGGGAGGGACCACCTCCGTGTGGTCCGCGCTGAATGAGTGTGTAGTGCGATCGGAGGCTGAGTAATTATTAAGGGACAGGCTTATAAAATTATTCGTTGCTGCTGCCTAAAATCCTAGCTCGGGATCACCGCCGAGTGGGGCGGCGGAGACGCTGCGTTGATCCATACAATCGGCGGCGTAGTTTTTGTGTAGCTGCCAGCCGGCGCGGTAGGGGGCGCCGTGGCACTTGATCCATTCGGTGATGGCGTTGAGCACGTCCGGGTTGCTGTGCTGCGACCATTCGGGGTGCAGCCAGACGATATTGTCGGCGCTCAGCTCGGCGCCGCGCTCGGTCAGGGCGTCGACGTATTCGGCGATTGCTTCGGGTCGGTCGATGATCAGCTTGTACTCATTGGCTCGGGCGACGTTGTCGGCCAGTGGCAGCTTCCAGCGCTTGGGGCTGAGCGTGATCCAGTCGAATGCGCCGCGGATCGGAAAGGCACCGCTGGTTTCGAGGTGGGTCTGTTGGCCGACGGCATGGAGTGCATCGGTCAGTGCGCTGAGGTCGTGAATGGCGGGTTCGCCGCCAGTGATCACGGTAAACTCGGCGCGGGTGTCGGCGACCTCGGCCGCGAGGGCTGCGGGCTCGAGCCGGTCAATATGCTTCGGGATGTAGTCCGGGTGCCAGGTGCCAGCCGAGTCGCACCACGGGCAATGCACGGGGCAGCCGAAGGTGCGGATGAAGTAAGCGGCTCGACCTGCGTGCGCACCTTCGCCTTGGAAGGTATAAAACTGTTCGTGGATCGGGAGCATTTTTAGAGAATTGAGGGCTGAGGAGAGAGACTTGGTTACTCGGGGCGGTAAGCGGCGCTATTTTTCGAGTCTTCGATGATTTCGATTTCGGTGATCCACACGCGGCCATTGGTTTCGGCGCGCACCATCTGGTCGAAGATGCCGTGCAGGTGTTGGGCGATGCCTTCGCAGGAGCAGTTGGGTAGAATGTAGGGCTTGAATAGGTCGCCCGTGTTGGCCAACAGCGCTGCAGTTTCCGGGTCGTCCTCGTTAAACAGGCAGGCGTGGTCGAGGTGTTGATCGATCCAGGTCTTTAGGTATTTGAGTTTGCCGAAGTCCACGACGAAGCCATTGCTGTCGGTCTTGCTGCAGGCAAAAGTCAGCGTGATACCCCAGTTGTGGCCGTGGATAAAGGCGCAGTGCCCGTCATGGCAGTGCTGGCGGTGGGCGAACGGGATGTCGCGGTAGGTTTTTTTACAGATGAGCATCTTTTGAGAAGTGGAAAAGTGGGAAGGTGGAAAAGTGGAAACTGAAAGCTTACAGGCGCCAGTCGTTGGCGCGCAGGGTGCTGACGCTCGGCGCGTTGGCGGCGTAAGCGGTTGGATCGGTGACGCCTGCGAGGTCGAAGGCTTCGCGGCGTTCAATGCAGGTGCCGCAGCGGCCGCAGTGAAGGTCGCCGCCTTGGTAGCAGGACCACGTTTTCGCAAAGGGCAGGCCCAGTTCTGCGCCGCGGCGCACGATGTCGGCTTTGGTCCAGTCGACGAAGGGGCGGCTGAGCTCGACCGTGCTCCAGTCGCACAGACGGATGGCTGCGGCCATGGCGTCGGCAAACTCGTTGCGGCAGTCGGGGTAGATCGCGTGGTCGCCGCTGTGGGCAGCGTAAGCGATCTGCTCAGCGCCAATCGAAAGGGCATGCCCGGCGGCGATGGCGAGCAGAATCATATTTCGATTTGGCACCACGGTGGACTTCATCGACTCCTCGGTGTAGTGGCCTTCGGCAACGTCGATTTCGGGCGAGGTTAGGCTGCTGCCGGCGAGCAGGGGCTGAATCGCGGAGAGGTCGGCGGTTTGATGCGGCACATCGATGGCTTTGCAGATCTCGGCGGCATGCATGAGCTCGCAACTGTGGCGTTGCCCGTAGTTGACGGAGAGCGCATGCACGGTGTGGCCTGCGGCACGCAGATGGTAGAGCAGGACGGTCGAGTCGAGCCCGCCGGAATAAATCAGGACGCTGTTCATGAATTCAGTGGTTGCCGAATGGCTGCGGCCCTGGGAATTCGTTAGCAGGGCCAGCTGTTGGAGGGGGCAAAATGATGTTTTTGGCGCACACGGCAAGGTAAAACCAGCAGGTCTGCCGCTCGCTCGTCTGACGGCGGAGGCGACGTATGCATGCTAGCCTCGATCGTGAGATCGGGGGCATTGAAGTAGTGGGCGTGCAGGCTGCAGGCGCCATCCGCGTCTTTTGGCGACGGAGGCCAGATTGGCCGAGTGGCACCGGCATTCCTGTGTGTGGTTAGCTGCTGGGGTAGACCAACGGGTAAAAATGCCTATTTCACCTAGATTTCATGCGCTAAAACTATCCTCAATTGCCCGCATACCGACACTTGACAAGCGACGGAGGCCGTTTAGCTTTCTGGATTCTTAAATTAACCTAGCAACATCTTTTTTAAGCGGGCTTAAGTCCGCTTTTTTATTTTCTGCCGCAATGAGTCACGAAATTTTATCAGTCTTAGAATACATGGAGAAGGAGAAGGGCATCGATCGCGCCGATATGATCGAAGCCATCTCTTCTGCGATTGCAGCCGCTGCCCAAAAAGGCATCGCTGCTGGGCAAGATATCCGTGTTGAAATTAACCCCAAAACGGGTGCCTTGAAGGCGTGGTCCAGCCTCAATGTGGTCGATTCCGTGGGCGATGCAGAGCTCGAGATTCACATTGAAAAGGCGCGTGCCATTCAACCTGATGTGGAGATCGGTGGCGCCATCGAAAAAGAGATCGACCCAGCATATCTCGGCCGTATCGCAGCGCAGACTGCGCGTCAGGCGATCATGCAACGGATCCGCCAGTTTGAGAAAGACCGCATTTACGACGATTACAAAGACACTGTCGGCGACATCGTTACCGGCATCGTACGTCGCCGTGAGCGCGGTGATTTGATCATCGATTTAGGCAAGGCCGAGGCGATTCTGCCACCACGCGAGCGCGTGCAGGGTGAGGATTATGCGCCGGGCGAAAGCATCCGCTGCTTGCTGCTGAAGATTGAGCAAACCAATCGCGGTCCAGATATCATTCTTTCACGTTCAAACATCAATTTTGTGCGCCGCCTATTCGAACTCGAAGTGACGGAAATCGCCGATGGCACCGTGTCCATCGAAGCGATGGCCCGCGAAGCTGGCTACCGCACCAAGATCGCTGTGAATAGTTCCGACCCGAAGGTGGATCCTGTCGGTGCATGCGTCGGTGCACGTGGTGCCCGCGTCAAAACCATCGTGCGTGAACTCGGTGGCGAGAAAATCGATATCATTCGCTACCACAGCGATCCGATTCAATTGCTTGAAGAAGCGCTATCACCTGCGATCCCGAAAAACATCAAGGTGATTGAAGCCGATCGTCGCATCCACTTCGAAGTGGCTGAGGATGATCTTTCGATTGCAATTGGCCGCCGTGGCTTCAATGCCAAGCTCACTTCCCGCCTGATCGGTTGGAAGCTCGACATCGGCAAGGAAGAGAAGGAAGCAGTGGGCTTCGACGAAAAGGTCGCGAAGGCGCTCAAGGGCATCAATATGATTCCCGGCATTGAGCCCGCGATTGGCGAACGCCTTGTTTCGATTGGCTTGATTAGTCCCGAAGCCTTCGAAGGCGTATCCGTTGGCGATCTCGTCGACGCAGAATTTAGTGAAGAAGAAGCCAGCGACGTGCTGGCTAAAGTTGCCGCATACCTGGAGCAAAACGCATAATCCAAGTAGTCGCCAAGCCTTCCTCCATCTATCAGATCTCAAGTAGTAACTCTTCCATGAGTGTTCGTATACATCAGCTTTCCAAACAAGTCGGAATGGAGAATAAAGAGCTCATTGAGCTCCTCCGTAGTCGCGGGTTCGAAGTCAAAAGCGCTTCCAGTACCGTCGATAATATATCCGCCGAATCCCTCGTAGAAGAGTTCGCCTCAACGCATAAAGCTGAGGACGTACCTGCTGGCGAAGCGCCTGTGGCGGCGGAACCGCCGAAGGGACCGATCTTGCCAGACGGCGTGTTCGTCAAGAGCGCCGCCGAAATCAAGCTTGAGCGTGAGGCTGCGGCTGAAGCAGCTAAGCCGAAGGCAACCGAGGCAGCTGCGCCGGAGCCAGTGGCAGCCGCACCAAAACCTGCGCCGATGAGTAAAGCACCGCCAAGTGCGCCTCGTTCAAAAGGCCCACCGGTAGCACCGCGTCCAAAATCAACTCCCCCAGGAGTCGCTCCTGCAGGTCTTAAATCTGCGGCACCAGCGGCAGCCAAAGCGCCGATCGTGGCGAGTGCGCCGGTGCCAGAGCCTAAGGCTCCGCCAGCAGCCACGCCGCCGATCGCCAAAGCACCAGCAGCCAAGCCTGCAGCAGCCAAAGCGCCGATATCTGCGGGCCCACCTAAGCCCCCTGGACCACCGAAACCTCCTTCTGCGGGCGCGAGCAAAGTCGAAGCGACGCCTGCCGCGACTGATGCGGAAGCGCCGATTGAAGGCGAAGTATCAGCTGAACCTGCTGAAGGCACTGAGCGCATCATTCACGCCAAGCCTCCGATTGTGGTGCGCGATTTCGCCACTGAGATTGAAGTGAAGCCGTTCAAGCTCATTTCTGAGCTGATGGAAATGGGCATTTTCGCTTCGATGAATCAAACCATCGAAGAACCAATCGCGATTCAGATTGCCAAGCGTCATGGCTTCAAGCTTCAGATCCACCACCGTGGTGAGACTCAAGCCGAGGTCGCTGAAAAGAAGAAGGTCGCAAAAGTTGCAGACGATGACCCTCGTTTTCTCAAGCCACGTCCTCCGGTTGTTTGTATCCTTGGCCACGTTGACCACGGTAAGACCACGCTGCTCGATACGATTCGTAAGGCCAATGTGACCGCTGGTGAAGCCGGCGGTATTACGCAACACATCGGTGCTTACCAGATCGAACACAAGGAGCAAAAGATTACTTTCCTCGATACTCCAGGACACGCCGCTTTCTCGCTGATGCGTGAGCGTGGAGCCAACGTGACTGACCTAGCGATTCTCGTAATCGCAGCGGACGATGCGTTTAAGCCGCAGACCGAAGAGGCACTGCGCTTTGCCAAGGAGGCGAATAATTCCATCATCGTTGCGATCAATAAGATTGATGCCAAGGGTGCGAATATCGACCGCGTGAAGCAGCAGATGCAAGAAAAGGGCATCGCACCGGAAGACTGGGGCGGTGAAACCATTGCCGTCGAAGTTTCGGCATTGAAAGGCACAAATATCGACAATTTGCTCGATATGATTCTTCTGCAAACTGAAGTGTTAGAGCTTCAATCAAATCCAGATTGCTCGGCCTCCGGCACCATCATCGAAGCACAACTCGAAGAAGGTCGCGGTGCAACTGCGTCCGTCATCGTCGAGCGCGGAACCTTGAAGAGGGGTGATACACTAATTTGTGGTGAAGCCTATTGTAAGGTGAAGTCCATGGAGGATGAGAATGGTAAGGTGCTCAAAGAAGCGCCGCCATCGACCCCGGTGAAGGTCATCGGTTGGTCGCAAGTGCCAAGTGGTGGTAAGACTTTTACTTCCGTGAAAAACGAGAAGACTGCAAAGAAAGCCGCTGCCGAATCGACAACTGAGCGTAAGCGCGAAGAAAATGTGGCTCCAGATCAATCCGCGAAGACTGAGGGTGGCGTCACTGTTGAAGATTTGTTTGCTGCAATTGCGCTGCAAAAAAAGGCCTGCCTTAGCGTGATTGTTAAGTCTGACGTGCACGGTTCGACCGAGGCATTAGTCAATAGCCTCAAGCAGATTGAGAGTGATAAGGTCGACATTCGTGTTATCAGTCATGGCGTCGGTCATATCAGTAAGAGCGATATCGCATTGGCCAGCGCGGGAGAAACCGATGTAACAATTGTTGGTTTTAACGTTCGTCTAGATAATGGCGTGCAGAGCCAAGCGAAGCATCACAATGTGCGCATCATTCAGCACAACATTATTTACGAACTCCTCGACCAAGTCGAAGAGTGCATGGCCGAGTTGCTTGAGCCGGAATTGAGCGAGAAGAAGCTTGGCGCCGCAGAGATCCGTCAGGTCTTCAGTATGGGTAAGAACCGCAATGTTGCTGGTTGTATGGTCACCGAAGGCACGATCAATCGCAACCGCAAGGCACGCTTGCTACGTAACGGCGAAGTCGTCCACGAAAGTAAGATTGATACGCTTAAGCGCTTCAAGGACGACGCGAAGGAAGTTCGTGCCGGCTTCGAGTGTGGTATTAATGTGGAGGGTTACGACGATTACGAAGAAGGCGATATCATCGAATGCTTCGAGGTGGTTGAGATTCGTCCCACCCTGCGCTAATTATTTTTACTCGGCGACGTGCGAGCTCGCACGTCGCCGATTTTTTTTGAATAGGTTCCATCCCTTTAAGTTATGTCGAAGCGAATTTCCCGTGTAAACGAGCTCCTCCAGCGTGAGATAGGCGAGCAATTGCGGCGCTACTATGGTGGCGTGCAATCCGTTAAAATCACGATCAGTGATGTGGATTCGTCACCCGATCTACGCCAATGCAAAATCTTCTATGCCGTGATTGGCGATGAAAAAGATATTAAGGAAGCTCAGGCATTTTTTAAGCGTGTTGGCAAAGAGCTACGTCAACGGGTGATGGCGCGTGTGACACTTAAATATTTCCCGCGCTTTGACTTTATGTATGACCCGTCGATGGAGCGGGGTGCCGGCATCCTCGACCTATTAGACCAACTAGATAATGAAAATGACAAAAGTTGAATTCTTTCCGAATGAGAGTCCGCTGTTTGCAGCGAGCGTCGAACAACTTAAAGGCAAGAAAGTGGCCGTGTGTGGGCACTTGCGACCCGACGGCGATTGCATTGGTTCAATTGTCGCGGTGGTGCGTGTGTTGATCAGCCAAGGGATCGACGCTGTCGGCCTCAATCGCGATGAAGTGCCTGCGACACTAAAGGCATTTGTCGGAGATACGCCCTTAATGCTGGCAGCAGATTTTCAGCCCGACGGGCATGTCGCGGTGACGGTAGATTGTGCTGACAAAAAGCGCATCGGCGACCGCTTGATCGAACTCTTCCCTGAAGTGGCTTTAAATGTGGATCACCACATTTCGAACAAAGCGTATGCGCAGACGAACTTAATCATTGCCACGGCATCTGCGACAGCGGAGATCCTAGCCGGCTTTTACATGGACCTCGGCTATGAGATCGATGCAGTAACCGCACAGGCCCTGTATGTCGGCATCGCCACTGATACTGGGCAATTTCGTTTTCCTTCCACCTCGCCAGAAACATTTGAGATTGCCCGTCGACTCTGTGAATGTGGCGCACGTCCGTCCGCTGCTGCGCACGAACTGTATGAGTGCGAGACCTTTGGGAAGATTAAATTGTTACAGAACTTCTTGGATTCGCTGAGTATGGAATTTGATAACCGCGTCTGCGTGGGCCTGATCGAGAATGGCGTCTACGCAGCAACTGGTTCGACTATCGATGATTCCGAAGGACTGGTCGATTATGCGCGTTCAATTGTCGGCGTCGATATAGGGGTCTTGATCGAGGATCGCGATGGGTCACTAAAAGGCAGCTTACGCGCGAAGAACCCGTTCTATCGAGTCGATCAAGTCGCAAAACTTTTCAACGGCGGTGGGCATGCCTGTGCCGCAGGGCTGAATGTCGAGAATAGTTCGATCAAAGAATTCTATCCACAATTAATGGAAGCACTGGGCAAGCATCTCGAAGCGCTCGGTCAGCCTGAGTAATTCGCGCCCTCCTAATCCTGCTCTTACTCTTACTCCTAATCTCTATTTTTAGAGTTCCAGAATAAGATTAAGGTTAAGATTATGATTATGATTAAGATTAAGCATAAGATTAAGAGTATGATTCAGATTTTTAAACGAAGAGTAAGTATTTTATTATGTCGCAGCCAATGAATGATGATCCGATCGGCGTATTGCTGGTAGATAAACCACAGGGGATGACTTCCCACGATATCGTGGCGCGCATGCGTCGCGTGTTTCGTATTAAGAAGATTGGCCATGCCGGCACGCTTGACCCCATGGCAACCGGATTATTGCTGATTTTAGTCGGTAAAGCGACCAAGGTCTCGCAGTTTCTGATGAGCATGGATAAGGAGTACACTGGCACGGTGAAGCTCGGTGAAGCGACTGATTCGCAGGATGCCGATGGCGAGATCGTTGAGACCAAGCCTGTGCCTGAACTGACGCAGGCAGACGTCGAAAAAGAGATGGCGACCTTCATGGGCGATCAATACCAAACACCGCCGATGTTTTCGGCGAAGAAGGTCAATGGCCAGAAGCTCTATAAGTTGGCTCGCCAGGGTAAGACAATCGAGCGCGAAGCACGTGTCATTCATGTCAGCCGCTATGATATTTTAGATTTTAGCCTTCCTGAAGTTTCGATTATCGTCGGTAGCAGTAAGGGCACCTACATCCGCACGCTAGCGCATGATCTGGGTGAGCGCCTCGGTTGTGGCGGTCACTTGTGCGCATTGCGCCGCACGCAAGTGGGTAAGTTTCGTATTGAAGATGCGAATACATTAGAGGAAATCGAAAATATGGCTCCCTCTGAGTTGCGCACTAAACTGATTCCTGTGAATCAAGCAGTGCCGAGTGTCGCGATGTAGACAGGAGTGTGGGCGACCCGCCCACGGTGATGTCAATGAGAGCGATTCGCCTACACTCCTTTGTCATAATTTGAGCGCTTGCGCTGTAATGCTATTTTCTTAATTTTCCAATGATGCAACTTCCCGCCCACGTCGAACGCTTTGACGAACTAGCTGGCCTGACTGGTGAGTTACACTTAGCCATTGGTGTATTCGATGGGGTACATCTCGGCCATAAGGCGGTGATCGAATCGGCGGTTTTTTCGGCGCAGCGATCGGCAGGAGTGAGTGGGGTGCTGACATTTAATCCGCATCCGAGCCGATTGTTTCGTCCAGATGCGCCGACGCTGTTGATGATGCCGATGGAGTTCAAGACCTCGATGCTACACACTGTCGGCGTGGATGTGGTGATCCAAAAGCATTTTGATCGTGGGTTCGCGTCCATTCCAGCGGAGGACTTTTTAGGGAATTTGAAAGCGGCCTTGCCCACATTGAAATCAATCTACGTCGGCGAGAATTTTCGATTCGGCAAGATGCGTGCTGGTAGTGTCGCGACTTTGATCGAGTCTGGCAATGAGCTTGGGCTTGGCGTGTTTAGTGTGGAACGTATTAAGCACAATGGGGAGCCGATTAGTAGCACACGGATTCGGCAAGATCTCGTATCGGGTCGAATCGAAGCGGTGAATGATTTATTCGGTTATAACTATTACTCGAACGGACGCGTTGTCGGTGGAGCTCGGTTGGGTCGTCAGATTGGCTTTCCGACCTTGAACCTGCCATGGGATCCAGAGTGTAGGCCGTGCTTCGGGGTTTACCATGTGCGCTTCCGTGGCGCGGCAGATCAGCCATGGGCATTTGCGGTGGCGAATTATGGCGTTAAACCGACGGTGGCTGAGGCAGACCAATTGCCAGCGCTGGAGGTGCATGCGCTCGACGACACGAAGCTGGATTGTGGTGACTCGATCGAGGTCGAGTGGTTGCGCTTTATTCGCCCTGAACAAAAATTTGCATCCGTGGATGCGTTAAAGCTGCAGATTGCTAGAGATTGTGAGACAGCACGTGGGTTGTCGGTTGCCACGGCTTGATTCCTGATGGTTGGGGCGAGGATGAGTGCCAGTGTTTCAAGCGTGATTCCTGTTGAAGAAACGAATGTAGGCTCGCAAACTGAGTAGCAGTCGCATCATTGTCCGGAATGCCTGATCGTATCATTGAATTTACTGTGCCTAAGGGTGTGAAGTCCGGACGTGCGGATAAGATTTTTTCCGCAGAGTTTGATGACATTAGTCGTGTCCGATTGCAGAAGGCTTTTGAGGCGGAGCTAGTGACCTTTGATGGCGAGATCATTGATAAGCGCTTCAAGGTGAATCGTCAGGGCGTATTGCGCGCAGTGCTTGAAGAAGTGGTGTTGGGCGAAGGGCCGAAGCCGATGGATATTCCGCTCAGTATTATTTACGAAGATGAATCGATCGTGGTGGTCAATAAGCCTTCGGGCATGGTCACACATCCTGGTACTGGCACGGGGGAGGATACTTTAGTGCATGCGTTATTACATCACACCAATGGCAATTTGAGTAGTATTGGCGCACCAGATCGGCCTGGGATTGTGCATCGATTAGACAAAGAGACGACTGGCTTGATCGTGGCAGCGAAGACTGATCGAGCGCATCATAGGTTAGTCGCATCTTTTAGCGCGCGTGAAACGTATAAACGCTATACGGCACTGGTGCTCGGCACGCCGCGTAAAACGGCTGGTATCTGCGATGGGCCGATTGGGCGACATAGCGTGGTGCGCACGCGTATGGCGATTATGGCTATGGGTAAAGAGGCCAAGACTGATTGGTCAGTGGAGCATAGTTTTGGCGGCCAGGTTGCACTAGTTAGTTGTGTGATCCACACTGGACGCACGCACCAGATCCGTGTGCATATGAGTGGCATGAACCATCCACTGTTGGGCGATACGACTTATGGCTATAAGCCAAGTCGGTTAAGAGGGATCGATGTGCCACGTATCATGCTCCACTCGACTGAGTTGCATGTGCAACATCCCGAGCGTGACGAAGAAATGGAATTTGTTGCTCCGCTGCCGGCAGATTTTAAGGCAATGATGGATCGACTGACTGTATAGCGCGGTGTGTGCTGTCGTTGCTTGCAACGACCAAAGGAGCGTGGGCGACTCGCCCACGTTAAGGCCGTTGCAAGCAACGACGCCACAAATCAGATTTTGTGAATGCTGGGTTGTCTGTCGGGGCAGATTGGTTCTGTCTGACAGCATGTTATTGCGGGTTATCGTGGGTTATTTATTTTGTGTCGGATTGGTAGCGTCGCTGTCGGCTGCGCAAGCGCCTATGCTGGCATCTGAGCTGACCACGCGTTATGCGCCGTACGCGAACTGGCAGTCGGTAGTGGATGTGGATGCGCTGGCACAACGGTCGGAGTCGCGCTACTGGCGTACGGCAGAGGAGATTGCGTTGCAGCGTGGTGACAGTGACTTGCCTTTAGCTGGATTGCATATCGCGTTGGATCCTGGACACATCGGCGGGCACTGGGCCGCCGCCGAAGGTCGACAGTTTCGAATCGCAGAAGATGATTTCTATGTGCGCGAGGGGGAGTTGGTTCTCGCAGTGGCGGAGCTTGCTCGGGCGAAATTGATGGCGCTTGGCGCCAAGGTCACACTGCTGCGCGAAGCGGCGGTGCGGGTTAATCCAAACAGCCCATTGGATTATTTGGAATTGGCTGCAGAACAGGTCTCGCCGCCGAACGAGTCCTCGCTATCTGCCCTCTGGGTGTACGGCCGTGCGATTCGAGCGCGGGCGGTTCATTTATCAATTGTAAAGGGAGACTTGATAGAACGAGCGCGATCAGTGAATCAAGAGGTTCAGCCGGATGCGCTGATTTCTTTGCATATTAATGCGGCGGCTTGGCCCACTGAGAATGAAAGTGAGGCAAGCGAGAGCGGCAACGCGATGCTTCGACTGGTGGATGCAAATAATCTACACGTGCTAATTTTTGGCTGTTTGAGTGATGAGGAACTGCAGGCCGAGAACCAGCTGGAGCAATTGGCGGTAAAGCTGACGAATGGCAGTGGTCCTGCAGAGCGGGTGCTAGGCGGCGCGCTGGCGACCGCATTGGCCGAGGCGACCGAGCTACCAGCAGCTAGGTATCGGAGGAATAACGCGATTTTATTGAGTTCGCAGCAGCCCTATTTATTTGCACGTAATCTATTATTACTACGCATGGCGGAGTGTCCAACGGTGCTGTTGGAGCCTTATGTCGCGAATAGTGTCGGCGCGTATGGTCGGCTACAGTCGGCGTTGGCGAATCGAGCTGCGGGCCGAGTGCTCGCCGAAGATGATATTCTACTGGAGTATGCGGAGGCAGTAGTCGCCGGCGTGCGGGCGTGCTATGGCCAAGAATAGTGCGATACACAAAGCCTTCACGTTGGTTGCTTTGAACCCGACTGCGTTGCATGCGATTCAGTTTATTTAATGAAACGGATAGACAATGGGTAAGTGTAGCTGGTGCCTTTGCTCGCTTTAATCGCGGCTATGATGGTGTAGACGATGTTTAGAATCATCAAGGCGGGGATCATAAATAGGCCGACGATGAAAAAGATTAAGATACCGGCGATCATCATGTAGATCGTCATCGAGATCTGGAAGTTGAGTGACTCCTTGCCGCAGAGATCGACGAATGGGTCCTCGTCGCGCTTGATGAGCCAGACGATGAGAGGGCCGAGAATATTGCCGAGCGGCACGCCGATCAGTAGGGTTAAGCTTAACAAGTGACACAGCATGCCGGCGGTGTGGTCGGCTTTGGCCTCAGTCGCTGGCAGGACTGGTGGTTGCTGGGTTTCGGCTTCGATTGAAGGCTCGGTCGGTTCGGCTGCGTCGTTTTCCATTTGATCGCTAAGCCTAGTGGCTCGAATAACTCGGGCAACTGCGAAATCCGGATGGTCGGAGTGGGGGGCGGCACCTTGTTTTCGAAAGGAGGGAGGGCGACTCGTCGTCGTTGCGAGATGTGCCTTGGGTGGGTCGCCCACGCTCCTTACTTTTGTTCTGCACGCAGGAACACGATCGTGTTGCCTTCCGAAGCCTCAGCGTCGAATTGATAGCCGTTGGAATTAAACGCCTTCAAGTCTACGACGGACTTCACTTTGTTCCGGACGATGTAGTCAGCCATCATGCCGCGGGCTTTTTTCGCGTAAAACGAAATGATTTTAAAGGTACCGTTCTTTGCGTCTTTAAAGACGGGAGTGATGAGTTGTCCATTGAGCTCCTTGAGCTTAACGGACGAGAAGTATTCATTCGAGGCGAGGTTGACGACCAGGTCGGAAGCAGAGGCCTTAAGGTCTTTGTTCAGGAGTTCGGTGATGGTCGAACCCCAGAATTGGTAGAGATTGTCGCCACGGGTATTTTCGAACTTCGTACCCATCTCTAGGCGATACGGCTGCATGCGGTCCAGCGGACGTAGCACGCCGTAGAGTCCGGATAGAATACGAATTTGTTGTTGCGCGGCAGCGAAATCGTCGGTCGACCAATCGGCAAGTGCCATGCCTTGATAGACGTCGCCGGTAAATGCCAGAATCGCTTGGCGGCTATTTGCTGCGGTGAAGCTCGGCTGGTAGTTCTGATAGCGTGCATGGTTCAGCTCCGCGAGTTTGGGGCTAATGTGCATCAGCGTACCGACCGCTTCAGGGCTGAGGGTCTTCAGCTGGTTAAT
>Ga0209504_1001409_pt1 | contig 18203 bp, 11 predicted proteins | sample COGITO_mtgs_1005_FD_184791 | JGI IMG/M metagenome (GOLD analysis project Ga0209504, IMG submission 184791) | Pelagic marine microbial communities from North Sea - COGITO_mtgs_100511 (SPAdes) (version 2) | ecosystem: Environmental > Aquatic > Marine > Epipelagic ...
GGCGCAGGCTGGCGGCAATTGCTTTGCCATCGATCAGTTGTGCGGTCATTGCGCTTGGTTAACCATAAAGAAAGGATGGAAAAAGGACGCGCATTCTCGCATGACCATGCTGTGGGGCAAAGGCGCATGCCACGGTTTTCGCGTAACTCCTTTAAATAGCTGATTTTTTTTGACTTTCCCTGTTGACGACCTGAAATCGTGTCTATAACATTCGCCCCGCTTGTCGAGCACAGCCAGTCGCTGGGTAAGACGGCAAAGGTAGAAGCTGCAAAGTTTTTTCCGAAGCCGAAAGCTTTAAGTCTGCATCAGCAGGTGAATAAGTGCCCGTAGCTCAGCTGGATAGAGCATCCGCCTTCTAAGCGGATGGTCGCAGGTTCGAGTCCTGCCGGGTGCGCCATTTGGCGGTCTTGGCTCAAGCAAATGCAATATGGTGGGCGTAGCTCAGTTGGTAGAGCACAGGATTGTGACTCCTGTTGTCGTGGGTTCGATCCCCATCGTCCACCCCATATTCCAAAGCGCCAGGTTAAACCTGGCGTTTTTGTATAAAGCTTTACCATGCGGATGTGGTGGAATTGGTAGACACACTGGATTTAGGTTCCAGCGCCGAAAGGTGTGAGAGTTCGAGTCTCTCCGTCCGCACCATCTTTTAGAACTCCCTCCCGTTTGCCGCCTGCATCTAGGGTGACTTCTGCAAATTGACCCTCTAGAATGCATGCCCTTGATTTGGGGCCGGTAAACGGCCGGCTTATGTCTGTGCAACGAGGAATATCCATGCAAGTTTCTGTTGAAAGTACTTCTGCTCTCGAACGCCGTATGACCGTTGGCGTTTCTGTTGAGCGCATCGAGACTGAAGTCAACAAGCGTCTGCAGCAGACTGCCCGTCGTGCCAAGGTTCCAGGCTTCCGTCCTGGTAAAGTCCCAATGAGCGTGATCCGTCAGCGTTATGAAGATGCTGCGCGTCAAGAAGCGCTGGGCGACCTGATCCAGTCCACCTTTTACGAAGCCGTTGTTGAGCAGAAGCTCAATCCAGCTGGCGCTCCGGCCGTAGAGCCGAAGTCGTTCGAGAAAGGCAAGGATCTGGAATACGTTGCAACCTTCGAAGTATTCCCGGAGTTCACCGTTGGCGGCTTCGAGGCCATCGCTATCGAGCGCCTGCAGGCTGACGTAGCTGACGCTGATGTCGACAACATGCTGGAAATCCTGCGCAAGCAGAACACCCGTTTCGAAGCTGCCGAGCGCGCTGCTGAAAACGGTGATCAACTGAACATCGACTTCGTCGGTAAAATCGACGGCGAAACCTTCGCTGGTGGTTCGGCCAAAGGCACTCAACTGGTACTCGGCTCAGGCCGCATGATCCCAGGCTTTGAAGACGCCTTGGTCGGTGCTAAAGCAGGTGAAGAGCGCGTCATCAATCCGACGTTCCCAGCTGACTATCAGAATCTCGATCTGGCTGGAAAAGCTGCCGAGTTCACCGTTACCGTCAATAGCATTGCCGCCCCTCAGCTGCCTGAGCTGAATGATGATTTCTTCGCCTTATTTGGTGTGAAAGAAGGTGGTTTGGACGGTTTCCGCGCTGAAGTACGGAAAAATATGGAGCGCGAGCTGCGCCAGGCCATTAAGTCCAAGATCAAGAACCAAGTGATGGATGGCCTGCTGGCTGCCAACCCGATCGAAGTGCCTAAAGCACTGATCAGCAACGAAGTGGATCGTCTGCGCGTTCAAGCTGTGCAGCAGTTTGGTGGCAACCTGAAGCCCGATCAGCTGCCAGCTGAGCTGTTCGAAGAGCAAGCTAAGCGCCGTGTAGTGCTGGGTCTGGTTGTGGCTGAAGTGGTTAAGCAGTGCGAGCTGAAGCCGGACGATGCCCGTGTGCGTGAAATGATTCAGGAAATGGCTTCTGCTTACCAAGAGCCTGAGCAGGTTGTGGCCTGGTACTACAAAAACGACCAGCAAATGAACGAAGTGCGTTCGGTTGTACTGGAAGAGCAAGTTGTAGATACTGTTTTGCAGAAGGCCAACGTGACCGATAAAGCGGTCTCGTACGAAGAAGCTGTCAAGCCGGTAGAAGCACCACAAGCCGCCTGATTTCTTTACCTCGTTCGAACACGCCATAAGCCAGCCTCCGTGCTGGCTTATGCGTATTTGTGACATGACTATTTAGGGAGCGAGTGCACGCATGTCCCGCAATCCTTTTATGCAGCAAATGCCTGATATCCAAGCCGCTGGCGGCCTGGTACCTATGGTTGTCGAGCAGACGGCTCGCGGTGAGCGCGCCTACGACATCTATTCGCGCCTGCTCAAGGAGCGAGTGATCTTTCTTGTTGGCCCTGTAGAGGACTACATGGCTAACCTGATCTGTGCGCAACTGTTGTTCCTTGAGGCGGAAAATCCGGACAAGGACATTCATCTGTACATCAACTCCCCGGGTGGTTCGGTGACAGCGGGTATGTCGATCTACGACACCATGCAGTTCATCAAGCCTAACGTGTCCACTACCTGTATTGGCCAGGCGTGCAGCATGGGCGCATTCCTGCTGACCGCTGGCGCCGAGGGCAAGCGTTACTGCCTGCCGAACTCGCGCGTGATGATTCACCAGCCTCTGGGTGGTTTCCAAGGGCAGGCGTCGGACATCGAAATTCACGCCAAGGAAATCCTCTTCATCCGTGAGCGCCTCAACATGCTGATGGCCAAGCACAGTGGACGCACCTTGGAAGAAATCGAGCGCGATACCAACCGTGATAATTTCATGAGCGCCGAAGCCGCTCGTGAGTACGGGTTGATCGACGCAGTGATTGAAAAGCGCCCCGCTTAATATAAGCAACTCAAAATAGGGCGGGTCGGCGTGTCCGGCCTCTGGCGGGCTTGAAAAAGCCCGCATAAGCCTTCATCTTGTGTTGCAAGCCTATCGGATTTGGATCGAACGAATGACTGACACCCGCAACGGCGAGGACAACGGCAAGCTGCTTTATTGCTCCTTCTGCGGCAAAAGCCAGCATGAAGTGCGCAAATTGATTGCCGGCCCCTCGGTCTTTATCTGCGACGAGTGCGTCGACCTGTGCAATGACATCATCCGTGAGGAGGTGCAGGAAGCCCAGGCCGAGAGCAGCGCGCATAAATTGCCTGCTCCCAAGGAAATCAGCACCATCCTCGATCAGTATGTGATCGGTCAGGAGCGTGCGAAAAAGGTTCTGGCGGTAGCGGTGTACAACCACTACAAACGCCTCAACCAGCGCGACAAGAAAGACGATGTCGAACTGGGCAAAAGCAACATCCTGCTGATTGGTCCGACTGGCTCGGGTAAAACCCTGCTGGCCGAAACCCTGGCACGCTTGCTTAACGTACCATTCACCATCGCCGACGCCACCACCCTGACCGAAGCCGGTTATGTCGGTGAGGACGTCGAGAACATTATTCAGAAGCTGCTGCAGAAGTGCGATTACGATGTGGAAAAAGCCCAGATGGGCATCGTCTACATCGACGAAATCGACAAGATTTCGCGCAAGTCGGATAACCCGTCGATTACCCGCGACGTATCGGGCGAGGGCGTGCAGCAGGCACTGCTCAAGCTGATCGAGGGTACGGTTGCCTCGGTGCCGCCGCAGGGTGGTCGCAAGCATCCGCAGCAGGAGTTCCTGCAGGTTGATACGCGCAATATCCTGTTTATCTGCGGTGGCGCGTTCTCCGGTCTGGAGAAAGTTATCCAGGGCCGCTCGACCAAGGGTGGTATCGGTTTCAACGCCGAAGTACGCAGCAAGGAAGAGGGCAAAAAAATCGGCGAGTCATTGCGCGCCGTTGAGCCTGATGACCTGGTCAAGTTTGGTCTGATCCCCGAGTTCGTTGGCCGCTTGCCGGTTATCGCCACGCTGGATGAGTTGGACGAAGCGGCTCTGGTGCAGATTCTGACTGAGCCGAAGAATGCCTTGACCAAGCAATACGCCAAGCTGTTCGAGATGGAAGGGGTAGAGCTGGAATTCCGTCCGGATGCGCTGAAATCGGTTGCGCACAAGGCGCTTGAGCGTAAAACCGGTGCCCGCGGCCTGCGTTCGATTCTCGAAGGTGTTCTGCTCGACACCATGTACGAGATTCCTTCGCAGTCCGACGTCAGCAAGGTGGTCATCGATGAAAGTGTTATCGATGGCACCTCCAAACCGTTGCTTATTTATGAGAACAACGAGCTGCCAGCTAAGGCTGCGCCTGACGCGTAACAGCGTTGTAACATGTTGAAAGCAAGGGGCCTGCGGGCCCCTTTGCTTTTGCTGCGCCAGCGCTTGTTTTTTGTTGGGGCTGCCCCCATCTTAGGGCTAAGGGTCATCCCATCTGTTTACGGCCGTATGGCCGCCGTAGAGCCGAAATCATGAAGACAACCATCGAATTGCCTCTCCTGCCGTTGCGCGATGTTGTGGTCTATCCGCACATGGTCATTCCGTTATTCGTCGGGCGTGAAAAATCCATTGAAGCCCTTGAGGCTGCGATGACGGGCGAGAAGCAGATTTTGCTCCTCGCGCAGAGGAATCCTGCTGACGACGACCCAGATGAGGCGGGCCTCTATCGCGTCGGTACCGTAGCCACTGTGTTGCAGTTGCTGAAACTGCCGGACGGCACCGTCAAGGTGTTGGTTGAAGGCGAGCAGCGCGGTGAGATCGAGCGCTTTATCGAGGTCGACGGCCATTGTCGGGCTGAAGTGCAACTGATTGACGACGTTGATGCCGCCGAACGTGAGTCCGAGGTTTTCACCCGTAGCCTGCTCAGCCAGTTCGAACAGTACGTGCAACTCGGCAAGAAGGTGCCTGCCGAAGTGCTGGCGTCACTCAATGGTATCGATGAGCCGAGCCGTCTGGTCGACACCATGGCTGCGCATATGGTGCTGAAGATCGAGCAGAAGCAGGAAATTCTGGAAATCACCGATCTGGCTGCGCGGGTTGAGCATGTCCTGGCGCTGCTCGATGCGGAAATCGACCTGTTGCAGGTCGAGAAGCGCATCCGTGGTCGGGTCAAGAAACAAATGGAGCGTAGCCAGCGCGAGTACTACCTGAATGAGCAGATGAAGGCCATTCAGAAGGAGCTCGGCGACAGCGAAGAAGGCCATAACGAGCTTGATGAGCTGAAAAAGCGCATCGAAAATGCCGGCCTAACCGCCGAGGCGCATACCAAAGCCAATGCCGAGCTGAACAAGCTCAAGCAGATGTCGCCGATGTCGGCCGAAGCCACCGTGGTGCGCTCCTACATCGATTGGCTGGTCAATGTGCCGTGGAAGGCGCAGAGCAAGGTGCGGCTAGATCTGGCGCGTGCCGAAGCGATCCTCGATGCTGACCACTATGGCCTGGATGAGGTCAAGGAACGCATCCTTGAATACCTCGCCGTGCAAAAGCGCGTGAAGAAAATCAAAGGTCCGGTGCTTTGCCTGGTCGGCCCGCCTGGTGTGGGTAAAACCTCGCTGGCTGAGTCGATTGCCAGCGCCACCAACCGCAAGTTCGTACGTATGGCCCTTGGCGGCGTACGTGATGAGGCGGAAATCCGTGGTCATCGCCGCACTTACATCGGTTCCATGCCAGGTCGTCTGATTCAGAAGATGACCAAGGTTGGCGTGCGCAACCCGCTGTTCCTGCTCGATGAAATCGACAAGATGGGCCAGGACATGCGCGGCGACCCCGCATCTGCGCTGCTTGAGGTGCTGGACCCAGAGCAGAACCACAACTTCAACGACCACTATCTGGAGGTCGACTACGACCTGTCTGATGTGATGTTCCTCTGCACGGCCAACTCGATGAACATTCCGGGGCCGTTGCTGGACCGTATGGAGGTGATTCGTCTACCGGGCTACACCGAAGCCGAGAAGATCAACATCGCGATCAAATACCTGGCGCCCAAGCAGGTTCAGGCCAATGGTCTGAAGAAGGTTGAGCTGGTGTTTGAGGACGCAGCGATCCGCGACATCATTCGCTATTACACTCGCGAGGCGGGTGTTCGCGGTTTGGAGCGGCAGATTGCCAAGGTGTGCCGCAAGGTGGTCAAGGAGCACTCCACCGAGAAGCGCTTCCAGGTCACCGTCACGGCCGATTCTCTTGAGCATTTCCTCGGCGTGCGTAAGCACCGCTATGGTTTGGCCGAGCAGCAGGATCAAATTGGTCAGGTCACTGGCCTTGCCTGGACCCAGGTTGGCGGTGAGCTGCTGACCATCGAGGCGGTTGTGGTGCCTGGTAAAGGTCAGCTGATCAAAACCGGCTCGCTTGGTGATGTGATGCTGGAATCCATCACTGCTGCGCAGACTGTTGTACGCAGTCGAGCCAAGAGTCTGGGCGTGCCTGTGGACTTCTATGAGAAGCAGGACATCCATATCCATATGCCAGAAGGGGCGACGCCCAAAGATGGCCCCAGCGCAGGCGTTGGCATGTGTACGGCGCTGGTTTCAGCCCTGACGCAGATACCGGTGCGTGCGGACGTGGCAATGACCGGTGAAATTACCCTGCGTGGTCAAGTATTGGCCATTGGTGGTTTGAAAGAAAAACTGCTGGCCGCTCACCGTGGTGGAATCAAGACCGTGATCATTCCGGAAGAGAATGTGCGCGATTTGAAAGAGATTCCGGAGAATATTAAGCAAGACCTGCAGATTAAACCGGTTAAATGGATTGACGAGGTCCTGCAAATTGCGCTGCAATACGCCCCGGAGCCCTTGCCTGATGCGGCTCCCATGGTTGCAAAGGATGAAAAACGCGAGACTGATTCCAAGGAGCGAATTAGCACGCATTAGCCGGAGGGGTTTCTTGACACATTTTTAGAGCCCTTGTTATAAAGCGGCTCTTATCGTGTCGGTAGGCTCTCCAGCACCGCTTCGCTTACATTTAAAAGCAAGAAATAAACTCAACAGAAATTAAGGGGACTTAAGAGTGAACAAGTCGGAACTGATCGATGCCATCGCTGCATCTGCTGATATCCCAAAAGCTGTCGCTGGCCGTGCGCTGGACGCAGTAATTGAATCCGTTACTGGCGCTCTGAAGGCTGGTGATTCTGTAGTGCTGGTTGGTTTCGGCACCTTCGCTGTTAAAGAGCGTGCTGCTCGTACTGGCCGTAACCCACAAACTGGTAATCCGATCAGCATCGCTGCTGCCAAGATTCCAGGCTTCAAAGCCGGTAAAGCTCTGAAAGACGCTGTTAACTAAGTCTTTTCGGTTTTGCCTAACAGACCGGCTGAATGGCTTGTCTGAGGTGAGGCGGGAAGTTCAGCCGATTTGGTATGGCTGAACACGACAAAGCAGCTGCTTGAGTTCGTCCGCTTCGCCAGTTACGAGAAGGCGCATCCACTGATGCGCCTTTCTTCTATCCGGATTTTACCCACACTGCGCGGCTGCGTTTTTTGTACAGCCGTTCTGGGGGACGCATGCTGCAAAACATCAGGGACAATTCACAAGGTTGGATTGCCAAAACCATTATCGGCATCATCGTCGCGCTGCTGGCGTTGACCGGTGTTGACGCCATTTTTACCAGCACCAGTAACAGCCAAAATGCAGCCGAAGTGAATGGTGAGAAAATCACCTCTGCTGAGCTTAACCAGGCTGTCGAAATGCAACGTCGACAGTTACTGCAGCAATTGGGGCAAGATTTTGATGCGTCCCTGCTGGACGAGAAGTTGCTGCGTGAAGCTGCTCTGAATGGTCTTGTCGAGCGTACCTTGCTGCTTGATAGCGCCAAAGAGGCCAAGTTCGCCTTTTCGTCACAAGCACTGGATCAGCTCATTCTTAAAACACCTGAATTTCTGGTCGACGGCCAGTTCAACGCCGAGCGTTTTGATCAGGTTATCCGTCAGTTGGGTTACAGCCGTTTGCAGTTCCGCCAGATGCTTGAGCAGGAAATGCTGATCGGTCAGCTACGCGCTGGCTTGGCTAACAGCGGCTTTGTCACCGATGCCCAGGTGCAAGCATTTGCCGCACTGGAAAAGCAGACGCGTGACTTCGCGACCCTCACCCTCAAAGCTGACCTGGATGCGGTCACGCTCAGCGATGACGACATCAAGGCCTACTACGAAGCTCAAGCCAGCGAGTTTATGAGCCCTGAGCAGGTGGTGCTGGAGTACGTCGAGCTGAAAAAAGATGCGTTCTTCGATCAGGTTGAAGTCACTGACGAAGCGCTGCAAAGCGCTTATCAGAATGAAATCGCCAACCTCGCCGAACAGCGCCGCGCCGCGCATATTCTGGTTGAAGTGAGTGACAAGCTGGATGACGAACAAGCCAAAGCCAAGCTGGTTGCGGTGCAAAAGCGTCTGGAGCAAGGCGAGGATTTCGCCGTGCTGGCCAAAGAGCTCTCCGATGATTCGGGCTCGGCAGGTGAAGGCGGCGATCTGGGCTTTGCTGGCCCAGGCGTATATGACCCAGCTTTTGAAGAAGCGCTCTACGCGCTGGATGAGAATGCTGTATCGGCGCCAGTGCGCAGTGAGTTTGGTTGGCACTTGATCAAGCTGTTAGGTGTTCAGGCGCCTGAAGTGCCGAGCTTTGCCAGCCTCGAAGAAAAACTGCAACGCGACCTCAAGGCACGTCAGGTCGAGCAGCGTTTTGTTGAAGTCTCCAAAGACCTTGAAGATGCTGCATTTGAAGCGTCGGATCTGGCTCAGCCTGCTCAAGAGTTAGGCTTGCAAGTCAAGACCACTGAGGCCTTTGGCCGCCAGGGTGGTACTGAAGGGTTGAGCGCTAATCGTCAGGTCATCCAGGCTGCATTCAGCGATGAAGTACTGGAAGACGGCAGTAACAGCAGTGTGATCGAGCTTGATCCAAACACCGTGGTGGTGGTGCGCGTCAAAGAGCACAACAAGCCTGAGCAATTACCGCTTGAGCAAGTTGCTGACAGTATTCGTGCTCAGTTGACCAAGGTTCGTGCAAGCGAGGCCGTCAAAGCCAAAGCTGAAGAGCAGCTGGCTGCTCTGCGTGAAGGTCAAACGCCGGTTGCACAGGCTGATGCTAAGCAGGGCTGGAATGTTGTCGAAGCCGCAACGCGCAGCCATGAGGGTGTTGAGCCTGCCGTGCTGCAAGCACTGTTCCGTATGCCCAAGCCTGAAGCTGCCGACAAGCCAAGCTTCGCCGGTATTAGCTTGAGCAATGGTGATTTTGTGATCATTCGCCTCAATGGCGTGAGCCAGCCTGAGCAAGCGCTGTCGGACGAGGATAAGGCCATGTACAGCCGCTTCCTCGCCTCACGCGTTGGTCAGCAGGACTTCGCCGCGTTCCGTAAGCAGCTGGAAGAGAAGGCGGATATCGAGCGCTTCTGATCGATACCGCTAACAAAAAGGCCGCTTAATTAAGCGGCCTTTTTGTTGCTGCAAGGTAAAGACTTACTCTTCCATCGCGCCCATGGCGGTGGTGTTGAAGCCGCCGTCGACGTACATGATCTCGCCGCTGACGCCCGAGGCCAGGTCGGAGCAGAGGAAGGCGCCGGCGTTGCCGACTTCATCGATGGTCACGTTGCGACGCAGTGGGGTTTGCTTCTCGTTGGCTGCGAGCATTTTGCGGAAGCTCTTGATACCAGACGCTGCCAGTGTGCGGATCGGGCCGGCGGAGATGGCGTTAACACGAGTGCCTTCTGGGCCGAGGCTGCCGGCCAGGTAACGTACACCCGCTTCCAGGCTGGCTTTGGCCATGCCCATGACGTTGTAGTTAGGCATGGTGCGCTCGGCACCCAGGTAGGAGAGGGTGAGCAGGCTGCCGTTGCGGCCTTTCATCATCTCGCGGCCGGCTTTGGCCAGGGCGACAAAGCTGTAGGCGCTGATGTCGTGAGCGATGCGGAAGCCTTCACGGGTAGTGACGTCGGTGAAGTCGCCATCCAGTTGATCGCCAGGGGCGAAACCTACGGAGTGAACGATGCAATCCAGACCGTCCCACTTCTTGCTTAGTGCTTCGAATACCGAGGCGATCTCGTCATCGCTGGCCACATCGCACGGGAAGCACAGCTCAGCGTTTGAGCCCCAGTCAGCAGCAAAGCCTTCAACGCGGCCCTTGAGCTTTTCGTTCTGGTAGGTGAAGGCCAGTTCGGCCCCTTCACGGTGCATGGCTGCCGCGATGCCGGAGGCGATGGACAGTTTGCTGGCGACGCCAACGATCAGTACGCGCTTGCCGCTTAGAAAACCCATGGGTGTGATTCCTCTTCCTGTTTTCAAGAATTAATCAGCTGGGACCATAAAGGCCGCTTCCAGCAACTGCTGTGTATAGATGTCCTGTGGTGCGCTAAAGACACGTGCTGCCGGGCCTTGTTCCACCACTTTGCCTTCCTTGACCACCATGATTTGATGGCTGAGGGCCCTGACGACGGCAAGGTCATGGCTGATAAACAGATAGGTCAGGTTGTATTTAGCCTGCAGCGAGCGTAGCAGTTCGACTACCTGGCGCTGCACGGTGCGGTCGAGGGCAGAGGTCGGTTCATCGAGCAGAATCAGCGCCGGTTTCAGCACGAGGGCGCGGGCGATGGCAATGCGTTGACGCTGACCGCCCGAGAACTCGTGGGGATAGCGATGGCGGGTTTCAGGGTCAAGGTCCACCTCAATCAGCGCGTCGATAATGGCCTGCTCTTGTTCCGCTTCGCTGCCCATGCGGTGGATCTGCAAGCCTTCACCGACAATTTGAGCGACCGACATGCGCGGGCTAAGGCTGCCGAAGGGGTCCTGGAAGACCACCTGCATCTGTCGGCGCAGTGGGCGTACATCTTCTTGTGACAGCGCGTCGATGGCCTGGCCCTGGAAGCGGATGCCGCCCTGACTGCCGAGCAGGCGCAAAATCGCTAAACCCAGGGTGGATTTCCCGGAACCGCTTTCCCCGACGATACCTAGGGTATGCCCCTGTGGCAGGCTGAAGTTGATGCCGTCCACGGCTTTGACATGGTCAACCGTGCGCCGTAGCAGGCCCTTTTTGATTGGGAACCACACGCGCAGGTTGTCGATTTCCAGCATGGGTTTGCCGGGCGGCTGGTCGACTGGGTCACCAGTGGGTTCGGCCCCAAGCAATTCGCGCGTGTAGGGGTGTTGTGGGTCGTTGAACAATGTCTCGCAAGCGGCCTCTTCGACGATATGCCCGCGCTGCATGACGCAGACCCGGTGAGCAATTCGCCGCACCAGATTGAGGTCGTGGCTGATCAGTAGAATGGCCATGCCCAAGCGTGCCTGCAGATCCTTAAGCAGCTCTAGGATCTTCAACTGCACGGTGACGTCCAACGCGGTAGTCGGCTCGTCAGCGATCAGCAGTTCGGGCTCGTTGGCCAGTGCCATGGCGATCACCACGCGCTGGCGTTGGCCGCCCGACAACTCATGCGGATAAGCCTTTAGCCGCTTGTGTGGCTCGGGAATGCCGACCAGGTCGAGCAACTCCAGGGTGCGCGCCGTTGCGGCTTTGCCCCGCAGACCTTTGTGCAAGGCCAGCACTTCATTGATCTGCTTTTCGATGCTGTGCAGCGGGTTCAGCGACGTCATGGGTTCTTGAAAGACCATGGCGATACGGTTACCGCGGATACCGCGCAGCTTGTTCTCATTGAGTTTGAGTAAATCCTGCCCGGCATAGTGAATGCTGCCACTGGGATGCTGGGCCAGTGGGTAGGGCAGTAGACGCAGGATCGAGTGCGCCGTGACCGATTTACCGGAGCCGCTTTCGCCCACCAGGGCCAGGGTTTCGCCGCGCTTGATGTCGAAGCTGATGTTTTCCAGCACACGCTGTTTCAAGTTACCTGTGACGAACTCGACCGCCAGGTCGCGCACTTCGATGAGGGTGTTGGAGTCGGTCATGTTATTTCCTCGGGTCGAAGGCATCGCGCGACGCTTCGCCGATAAACACCAGCAAGCTGAGCATCAGGGCCAATACGGCAAAGGCGCTGATACCCAGCCAGGGCGCTTGCAAATTGGACTTGCCCTGGGCCACCAGTTCACCCAGCGAAGGAGCGCCGGGCGGCAGGCCGAACCCAAGGAAATCCAGCGCGGTAAGTGTTCCGATCGCGCCGGTGAGGATGAACGGCATAAACGTCATGGTTGAAATCATGGCGTTAGGCAGGATGTGGCGGAACATGATCGAGCCGTTCTGCATGCCCAGCGCCCGAGCGGCGCGTACGTACTCAAGGTTACGCCCACGCAGAAACTCGGCACGCACCACATCCACCAAGCTCATCCAGGAGAACAGCAGCATGATGCCCAGCAGCCACCAGAAGTTAGGCTGCACGAAGCTGGCCAGGATAATCAGCAAATAGAGCACCGGTAATCCCGACCAAATTTCCAGAAAACGCTGGCCAACCAGGTCGACCCAGCCGCCATAGAAACCTTGTAAGGCGCCGGCAAATACACCGATCACCGAGCTGGCTAGGGTGAGAATAAGGGCGAACAGTACGGAAATACGGAAGCCGTAGATCACCCGTGCCAGTACATCGCGCCCCTGGTCATCGGTACCTAACCAGTTCTCGGTGGAGGGTGGTGCAGGGGCCGGTACTTGCAGGTCGTAGTTGATGCTGGAGTAGCTGTAGCGGATCAGCGGCCAAATCATCCAGCCATCTTTCTCTTTGATCAGTTCCTGGATATAGGGGCTTTTGTAGTTGGCCTGCAGCGGGAATTCACCGCCGAAGGTGGTTTCCGGGTAGCGCTTGAGTACTGGGAAATACAGTTCGCTGTCGTAACTCACCACCAGCGGTTTGTCGTTGGCGATCAGCTCGGCACCCAGGGTGACGAAAAACAATACGAGGAAAATCCACAGCGACCACCAGCCGCGCTTGTGCGCCTTGAATAACTGGAAGCGACGTTGATTGATTGGGGACAGTTTCATCTCAACCCTCCCGGCTTTCGAAGTCGATGCGCGGATCGACCAGGGTGTAGGTAATGTCGCCGATCAATTTCACCACCAAGCCCAGCAGCGTGAAGATAAACAGGGTGCCGAATACCACCGGGTAGTCGCGGTTAATCGCGGCCTCGAAACTCATCAAGCCCAGGCCGTCGAGGGAAAAGATCACCTCGATCAACAAGGACCCGGTAAAGAAAATACCGATAAACGCAGCCGGGAAGCCGGCGATGATGATCAGCATGGCGTTGCGGAACACATGGCCATACAGCACGCGGGTATTACTCAGGCCCTTGGCGCGAGCGGTGACCACGTACTGCTTGTTGATCTCGTCGAGGAAGCTGTTTTTGGTCAGCAGCGTCAGGGTCGCGAAGTTACCGATTACCAACGCGGTAACAGGCAGGGCGAGGTGCCAGAAGTAGTCGAATAATTTGCCGCTAAAGCTCAGTTCGTCGAAGTTGTTCGAGGTCAATCCGCGCAGCGGGAACCAGTCCCAGTAGCTGCCGCCGGCAAACAGCACGATCAGCAGAATGGCGAAGAGGAAGGCCGGGATGGCGTAACCGACGATTATCATCGAGCTGGTCCACACATCGAAGGCGCTGCCGTGGCGGGTGGCTTTGGCGATGCCCAGTGGGATCGACACCAGGTACATGATCAGCGTGCTCCACAATCCCAGCGAGATCGATACCGGCATTTTCTCGATGATCAGGTCGATAACCTCCGCATCGCGGAAGAAGCTGGAGCCGAAATCAAGCTGGGCATAACTCTTGAGCATCAGCCAGAAACGTTCCGGGGCGGATTTGTCGAAGCCGTACATCTTTTCGATCTCGGCGACCAGGTCAGGGTCGAGGCCTTGGGCGCCGCGATAGTTGGAACCCGCCACCGAGACTTCGGCGCCGCCACCGGCGATCCGGCTGGTGGCGCCGTCGAAGCCTTCTAGCTTGGCGATCATCTGCTCAACCGGACCGCCGGGCGCGGCCTGAATGATGATGAAGTTGATCAGCAAAATGCCGAACAGCGTGGGAATAATCAGTAAGAGGCGACGGAAGATATACGCCAGCATCTTATTGCTCCGTGTTCAACGGGGCGCTAGCGGCCGCCGCTTCAGGTGATTTCTCGCGGGCCCACCAGGTGTGCAGGCCAATATCGTATTGCGGCGTCACTTTTGGATGCTCAAAGCGGTTCCAGTAGGCCACGCGCCAGGTTTTGATATGCCAGTTTGGCACCACGTAATGACTCCACAGCAATACGCGGTCGAGGGCGCGGGTATGGGTGATCAGGCTTTGCCGCGAGTCGGCCTTGATCAATCTCTCAACCAAGCTGTCCACTGCCGGGTCTTTCAGGCCAATGTAATTGCGGCTGCCAGGCTTGTCGGCGCTGCTCGAATGCCAGTATTCGCGTTGCTCATTGCCGGGCGAGTTGGATTGGCCGAAACCACCGACGATCAGATCAAAGTCGCGCGAACGCAGACGATTGATGTACTGAGACACATCAACGCGGCGGATCACCAGCTCGATGCCCAGGTCCGCCATGTTGCGCTTGAACGGCAGCAGGACGCGTTCGAACTCGGTTTGCGCCAGGAGGAATTCAAAACTTACCGGTTGGCCAGTGCTGTCGAGCATCTGGTCACCATCGACGCGCCAGCCAGCTTCTTGCAGCAACTGATAAGCACGGCGCTGCTGTTCACGAATAATGCCGCTGCCATCGGTACTTGATGGTTGGTACTCGTCGGTAAACACCTTAGGTGGGATCTGTTCGCGCAAGGGCTCCAGCAGCTTCAACTCGTCAGCAGAGGGCAGACCTGTGGAGGCCAGTTCGGAGTTGTCGAAATAGCTACGGGTACGGGTGTACGCGCCATTGAACAGCTGGCGATTAGCCCATTCGAAGTCAAATAGCAGGCTCAGGGCTTCACGCACGCGACGATCGCTGAACAAGGGGCGGCGAGAATTGAAGATAAAGCCCTGCATGCCGGTGGGGTTGTGATTGGCGATTTCTTCTTTGATCAGCTGGCCGTTGGCGACGGCCTCGGTGTTGTAAGCGGTAGCCCAGTTTTTTGCACTCATTTCCAACCAGTAGTCAAACTGCCCGGCTTTGAGTGCTTCCAGAGCGACAGTGTTGTCACGGTAATAGTCAGTTTGCAGGCTGTCGAAGTTGTAGAAGCCACGATTGACTGGCAAGTCTTTGCCCCACCAGTCCTTGACCCGCTCATAGCGGATCGAGCGGCCAGCCTGAACGTCGGCCACCTTGTAGGGGCCGCTGCCCAGCGGTATATCCAGATTGCCCTTGCTGAAATCACGCTCGGCCCACCAATGCTTGGGTAACACGGGCAGTTGGCCAACGATCAAGGGCAGCTCACGGTTGCCTGCATGCTTAAAGACAAACCGAACGCGCAGAGGGCTTTCAACCTCAACCGTTTCGACATCGGCGTAGTAGCCGCGGTACATCGGTGCGCCTTTGCTCATCAGCGTTTCGAAGCTGAATTTGACATCTTCGGCAGTGACCGGTTGGCCGTCATGGAAGCGCGCTTCGGCGCGCAGGTAGAAGCGCACCCAGGAACTGTCCGCCGCCTTCTCGATTTTCTCGGCAAGCAGGCCGTATTCAGTAAAGGGTTCGTCCAGGCCATGGCGGGTCAAGGTGTCGTAGATCATGCCGATGTCGTCAGCGGCAACGCCCTTGTTGATAAAGGGGTTGAGGCTGTCAAAGCTGCCAAAACCGGCTTGGCGCAAGGTGCCGCCCTTGGGGGCGTCGGGGTTTGCATACTCAAAATGCTTAAAGCCTGCCGGGTACTTAGGCGGCTCGTCGTACAGCGTCACGGCGTGTTGTGGGGCTGCCCACGACAGGCTGGCCATGCTGAGCAGGGCCAGGCCGCTGGCGTGAATCAAGAGGGCGCGCAAGGCATGGGTCATTTAGCTTTCTCCATGGATTTCAGCCACCAGGTGCGCAGCCCGAGGGTGAAGGGCGGCGTGGCAGCGAAGGCAAATCGGTTGCGGTAAGCCAGGCGGTGGTAGTCGATATACCAGTTTGGGATGCTGTAGTGCTGCCATAACAGTACCCGGTCAAGGGCGCGGGTGGCGGTGATTTGTTCATCACGGCTTTGTGCCGACAGCAGCTTTTCAATCATCGCATCGACCACCGGATGGGTAATCCCGGCATAGTTTCTGCCGCCTTTGACCTTCGCTTGCGCAGAGTGGAAATACTGCGACTGCTCCAGGCCAGGGCTAAGGGTTTGCGGCAGGGTCAGCAGAATCATGTCGAAGTCGTATTGATCGAGGCGCTGTTTGTATTGGGCGCGGTCGACGGTACGCAGCCTGGCCTGGATGCCGATGCTGGCGAGGTTTTCAGTAAAGGGCTGAAGAATGCGTTCAAGGTTGGGATTGACCAGCAGTATTTCGAAACTCAGCGGCTGGCCCTGACTGTTCAGCAAACGCTGGCCAGAGGGCTTCCAGCCTGCACTGGCTAATAGACCGAGAGCTTTGCGCAGGGTTTCCCGTGGGATGCCACGCCCTTCGGTTTGCGGCATCGTGAACGGCTCGCTGAACAGGCGCGACTGCAACTGTTTACGGTACGGCGACAGCAGCAGCCACTCGGCACCTTTCGGTTTGCCCGTGGCGGCAAATTCGCTGTTGGGGTAGTAGCTTTTGGCGCGGGTGTAAGAGCTGTTGAACAGCGCGCGGTTGGCCCACTCGAAATCGAACATCAAGCCCATGGCTTCGCGCACCTGGCGATCGGCGAACACCTCGCGCCGGGTGTTCATAAACAAGGCTTGGGTCTGGGTAGGGATCTGGTGCGGTATTTCCGCCTTTATGACTTCGCCACGTCTCAACGCCGGGAAGTGATAGCCGTTGGCCCAGTTCTTTGCTTGCTGTTCGATATAAATATCAAATTCGCCTGCCTTGAACGCCTCAAACGCCACATGACTGTCGCGGTAAAACTCTACGTCTACCCGGTCAAAGTTGTACTTGCCACGATTGACCGGCAGTTTTGCACCCCACCAGTCCTTAACCCGCTCAAACCTCAGGCTGCGCCCAGGGCTGACTTGGGTGATGCGGTACGGCCCGCTGCCCAGAGGGGGCTCGTACGTGGTGGCTTTGAAGTCGCGGTCTTTCCAGTAGTGCTGTGGCAGCACCGGCAACTCGCCCAGACGCAAAATTAACAAGGAGTTACCGGCACGCTTGAGGACAAAACGGATGCTGTGACGATTGAGAATATCGACCCGTTTTACTTCTTGCAGGTTGGTGCGGTATTGCGGATGGCCTTGTTTGAGCAGCAAGCGGTAGGAGAAGGCCACGTCATAGGCGGTGATTGGCTTGCCGTCATGGAAGCGTGCTTCGGGGCGCAAGTTGAACACCACCCAACTACGGTCATCACTGTATTCCACCGATTCGGCGATCAGGCCATAGCTCGATGAGGGTTCATCGCCTGAGGGGTCATACGCGCCGGTTCCCACCATCAGGGGAGCATTGAGCTCATTGACCCCGTATTGCAGGAAATTGGCGGTGCTGATCGGGCTGCTGCCCTTGAGGGTGTAGGGGTTAAGCGTGTCAAACGTGCCGTTGGCCATCATCCGCAGCGTGCCGCCTTTGGGGGCTTCTGGGTTGATCCAGGCGAAATGGGTGAAGCTGGCAGGGTACTTCAGTTCGCCAAACTGGGCGTAACCATGGCTCTTATACAATGTGGCCCAGGCAGAGGAACTGATGGCCAGGCAGAGGAACAGCGAGAGGAGGGGACGTATCAAGTGAAATATCCGATCCGTGGCGTCTAAGGGCTGCTGATCAGGCACATTAACAGCTTGTATCGGCAGGAAAAAGGTTAGGGTCTGATGATCTGGGTTCGCGAGCCAAAGTGCCGTGATTAAATATGCCCAAATGGCAATAGACCTGATGCTCGCGCCAAGCAATGCTGGCACCTTGACTACACTGAATTAACGAATTGTGAGGGCCTTATTTTGGTAACAACTTGCCATGGTTTGCAGTCATGGATTGATCGCTTCAACCAAGCCGAACTCCCCGCCCTGGCTACGGTGGTGCAGGATTTACACCGTCTTACGCAGGGTGACAAATCATCTGTGCAGCAATTGGCCGATGTGTTGCTACGCGATGCGGCGCTGACCACCAAGGTGCTGCGTATCGGTAATAGCGTTTACTACAACCCTTCCCAAGAACCTATCCGCACCATCTCCCGCGCCATTGTGTTGATCGGCTTCGATAACGTGCGCCAGATCGGTTTGTCGGTCAGTTTGATTGACGGCCTGCTGGCGCGTAGCTCCCGCGATCAGCTTGCGGAACTGTTGGCACGCTCGTTTCACGCCGCCGTGCAGGCGCGCAACATCGCGGGTTATGTACTGAGCAAGAACGATGAGGAAGTTTTTATCGCCGCCTTGCTGCATAACGTTGGCGAACTGGCGTTCTGGGGATGCGCGGGGGA
>Ga0209504_1001414_pt1 | contig 18142 bp, 14 predicted proteins | sample COGITO_mtgs_1005_FD_184791 | JGI IMG/M metagenome (GOLD analysis project Ga0209504, IMG submission 184791) | Pelagic marine microbial communities from North Sea - COGITO_mtgs_100511 (SPAdes) (version 2) | ecosystem: Environmental > Aquatic > Marine > Epipelagic ...
TTCGACTCCCGCCACCTCCACCATTTAAAGCCCTGAGTATTCAGGGCTTTTTTTGTGCCCGCTCGCCGAAGACTAATCACTCTTGCCGACAACAACATGCGAGGGTCGCCCTCCGCACGGACCACTTTTCCTGGTCGATATTCATCTTTGGCGGATTAATTCTGAGGTTTTTCAGTTCGCTTAGGCTCTTAATTTGAGAATTTCGCTGCACTCAGACTTACGTTTGCCGCAGTTGCTTGCTCATGTGTGCCGATCCAAGATGGCAATATAGATTATATTGACTTACCTCACTGTTAGTTTAATTACTAATTGATTCCATTAAGTAAACTTATACCCTTGCTATGAAAAAATACCCTACCCTCAAATCTGTTCTATTCGCCACGATTTCTCTAATCATCTTTGCTTCTACCTTAACAGCAGCTACCTATCAAAAAGCGGATGGGACTCTCGTCCAAATTGATTACCGCGCAGAAACTGGTGAAGGCATCCACTCATACAGCGGCGCGAATCTGCAAGCTGGAGCCAATCTAAACGGCGCTAAGCTGCCAGGAGCCAACCTCAACGATGCCAAGCTGATCGGAGCCAAGCTGGCCAGTGCTAATCTAGTCCGTGCTGACCTAACGGGTGCCAATCTAAGCAATGCCGACTTGACCGATTCCGACTTGAGCTTTGCAAACCTGACCGATGCCAACTTAAGGAATGCCAACCTGAGCCATGTCGATCTGCGATTCGCCAACCTCACCAGAGCCGACCTGACCGGTGCCAAACTGACCGGTACCAACATGACCTTTGCCACGTTGACCGATGTCGTTCGCTAATGAACACATCAAATACTGCACGAACAATGCGAGCTTAGTCTGACACCCAACTTGAGTATGCGGATATGTCTGTACGAAATGCCATCTGCGACCAGTTTGTGCCAAGTACCACATTCAGTATGAAAAAAGGGGATCTTTAAATGAGGATTTTCGTAATCCTCTAATTAAAGCGGGCACTTATTTTCATCAGATGCTGTTTTTCGATAACGGTACAACAGCTGTTTAGGAATATGACAGGAGTCATCCGGGCGCCGCGTCAGTCGATCCTGATGCGCGGCAGCGCTTTTCACGTAGTTTGTTAGAGGCATCACTTCGACCACGACCCGCGACACATCTGACCTCGAGCAGATCCACTCTTTCGCTCTACGCAGATGGGATGAATTCTTACTGTACACCCCAGTCCGGTACTTGGCTCCCACATCGGTGCCCTGTCGATTCAGGCTGTAAGGATCAATGATTTCAAACAAGGCCTCGATTAATTGCTCAACCGATACCTGCTCTGGATCAAACTGGGTGCGCACACATTCGGCATAGCCATCGTAATCGCCATGCCTCTGATCGGTCGCACCGTTGGCTCGACCAGCTTCAGTTGACACCACCCCGGGAACGTGCCGAAAAAACTCCTGAACGCCCCACAAGCAGCCGCCAGCAAAATAAAGCTCTTCATTGTTTGTTGTCATAGGAACAGGCAATTGTGTTGCTTGGTTTGGAACGCCCCACACCCAGAAGAGCTCAGGCCGTGGCACACGTCACTCTCAATCGGACGTTTTTGAATCAAAGTCACTACCCACGGGTGCCAACTGAACTAGGTGCGCAGCCCATGATCTTACGAAACACTCGTGAGAAATGCAGCGGATCTTCGTAACCGAGCTCTCGCCCGACCGCGCCGACTTGGAGTTGCCCGTCGCGGAGTAACAGCCACGCGGCGCTCATCTTACGGTGCAAGAGCACTTGATACGGCGACTCACCATGATATTTTTTAAAGATCCGACACAGATATTCGCTACTATAGCCAGACCGTTGGGCCAGGTCCGATAGCGCATGCAGGTTCTTATATTCACGCAGTAAAATCTCCATCGCTAAATCATACACCACCCGCGAAGCCGATTTCTCACCACTAGCAGAGCCTTGGTGCCGGGCAATCAAAGCCAATAACACCGCTTCTAGCCCATCCACTACCTGCCCAGTCTGCGCATCACTGTGCTGACCTTCGTCGACGATCTTATCTAATACTCCAACCAGCGACGCGACATCACCGAGCTGCAGCACGCCTCCAGGTCGAAGTCCGACGGCATGCCATGCCTGGGGGAAGCTGCCCCCTCCACGCACAAAAAAATACTTACGAAACGGCCGCTCCGCTTCATTGCCGAAATGCTGCACCACGCCGGGCCCGTGCGTGAACACCGAACCATGCCGCAAGTGCCGCTGTTGCCGCCCCTCTCGAAAGAATCCGTGCCCGCCGACGACCACTTCCAAAGTCCAAAAAGGAAAATCACTTCGTTCAATAAAGTAATCCGGTGTACACTCCTCATAGCCTGCCATAAAAACCTGCCCAGCAGCGTCCGCCATCCTTGAAAAGTTTGCATAACGGCCCTGTCGGACTAGCGGAGATAACTCTAAAGGAAATGTTTTCATGTGGATTGAACACCAATTAACCGTTCAATAATATCCATATCGAGTCAGGAATATCTCTAACAAGCAAGCGCGATATAAGCTATGATGGAGCTTATGAATAATTATCCCTTCACTTTTCCCAAAATTGGTATTCGCCCGACAATTGATGGTCGCCTTGGTGGCGTGCGTGAGTCGCTCGACGAGATCACCATGAATATGGCTAAGCGTGTTGCAGCGCTCTACACTAAGGAGCTTCGCAATCCAGACGGCAGCCCAGTCGAGTGCGTGATCGCGGATAGCAACATTGGCGGCGTGCGCGAAGCAGCTGCCTGTGAAGCAAAATTCCAACGCGAAGGCGTCGGCCTGAGCCTGACTGTAACTCCTTGCTGGTGCTATGGTTCTGAGACGATGGATATGGATCCACATCGCCCTAAAGCGATCTGGGGCTTTAACGGCACCGAGCGACCTGGCGCTGTTTATCTCGCGGCGGCACTCGCTGGGCACACCCAAAAGGGCATCCCTGCCTTCGGTATTTATGGCAAAGATGTGCAAGAAGCGGGCGACGAAACAATGCCGGAAGACGTTGTTGAAAAGCTACTTAATTTCGCCCGCGCTGGACTTGCAGTAGGCTTCATGCGCGGTAAATCCTATCTCTCGATGGGTGGCACTTCGATGGGTATCGCTGGCTCGGTAGTCGACTCGTCATTCTGGGAGCGCACACTTGGCATGCGTGTCGAAGCGATCGACATGACCGAGTTTGTTGGCCGTATGCGTAAAGGTATTTACGACCAAGCTGAATTTGATAAGGCCCTCGCATGGGTCAAAGACAACTGCCCAGAAGGCAAGGACTACAACAGTGAAGAGACACAACGCAGCCGTGAGCAGCTCGACTCCGAATGGACCGATTCGGTCAAAATGGCACTCATCGCCCGCGACTTGATGGTCGGCAATGATGAGCTCGCAAAAGTCGGCTACGGCGAGCAAGCCCAAGGCCACAATGCCATCGCCGCAGGCTTCCAAGGCCAGCGCCAATGGACCGACCACTTCCCGAATGGCGACTTCATGGAAGCAATCCTCAACACATCCTTTGATTGGAACGGCAAGCGTCCGCCTTATATCCTCGCGACTGAGAACGACGCGCTCAACGGCGCTGGCATGCTCTTCGGTCAACTCTTGACCAACAGTGCACAGATCTTTGCTGATCTGCGTACCTACTGGAGCCCAGACGCAGTGGCACGTGTCGCAGACGGCTACAAGCTGGAAGGCAACGGTGCCGACGGCCTACTCCACTTGATCAATTCTGGTCCTGCGGCGCTCGATGGCACTGGCGACCAGTCAGATGCCGATGGCAACCCAACGATGAAGCCCTTTTGGGAAATCACCGACGAGGAAGCCGATGCCAGTCTCAAGAACACCACTTGGCACCCTTCCATTACGGAATACTTTCCAGGCGGCGGTATGAGCACACGCTTCAAGACCAAGGGCGGCATGAAGGCGACTATGATCCGCCTCAACCTCGCTGCAGGTCTGGGACCATGCCTACAAATCGCTGAAGGGTGGACCGTCGAGCTGCCTGAAAATGTGCACGACGCACTGGATGAGCGCACCAACCCAAGCTGGCCAACCACCTGGTTCGCACCACGCTTGACAGGCAAGGGCGCGTTTAGCTCGACTTATGAAGTAATGAACAACTGGGGTGCCAATCACTGTGTGATGACTGCCGGCCACGTCGGCAACCTCTACATCACGCTCGCGGCGATGCTACGCATTCCGGTCTACATGCATAATGTGGAGGAAGCGCGCGTGTTCCGTCCGAGCGCATGGCGCGCGTTTGGGACTGCCGACCTCGAGGGTGCCGACTTCCGCGCCTGTGAGTCGTACGGCCCGCTGTACAAATAAACGTTTTGAATCCAACTCCCGTGTTGCTGAAACAGCACGGGAGTTTTTTTATATTTAGAATTACTCTTCTTCAGTCTCCCCTCTCAGGTCTCTCTCCTCTCTCGTTATGCTCAAAGGAATCTCACCACTCATCTCACCTGAACTACTCGCCACACTGGCAACCATGGGCCACGGCGACGAAATCATTCTCGCCGATGCACACTTTCCTGCAGATTCCTTCAATGACAACGTCATCCGCGCAGATGGTCTAAAGATCGACGATCTACTTGATGCGATCCTGCCGTTGCTGGAACTCGACGCCTATGTGCCTGATCCTCTAGTGATGATGGCGGCGGTCGACGGCGACACACTCGATCCGACGGTGGAGAGCACCTACCGCGCAGCAATCGATAAACACGCTGCGGCGGCTCCCGCGATCGCACGCGTCGATCGTTTCGAATTCTACGCACGTGCCGAAGCTGCCTTCGCTGTGGTGATGACCGGAGAAACCGCCAAGTACGGCAATATTCTGCTCAAGAAAGGCGTCACGCCAATGCCGGCGTAGTAGCTCAACTGGTCGGGGCGTGGCTTACATTATGCCACAGACTGCACCCACAACTGGAAGTCAGAGACTACTTCAAGCGCTCAATCGCGCCGCCCTGCTGCATCGCTTTGATTTCGTTACGAATGTAGCGCTCAGCGACGTCCTGCACCTTCTTCTCCTGCGCCTCCAAACTGACCCGATTCCACCAAACCGCATCGATTTGGCCATGCACGTAAAGCGCACTCTCCATCCGAGCAATAAATGTCGTATCCCACTCGCCACCGCCGAGTAAATTGGCAAACAAAGAATCTTCTTCCTGATTCGAATGGGTCTGCTCCTTGTTGACCGTCGTCGCCTGAGCAAAGAGAACGGCTAACTTCGGACTCGCATCAAGAAACCGAGCAAAAGTCTGTGCATTCAGAGACGACAACTGTGGTAAAACTGAAAACGAAGGCACTGCGTTAACTCCTTGTTTCTTTAATGCATCGACCATTTGGTTTTCAAACATCACCCGCATCTCTGGGTTGTATAAGCGTATCGCCACCAATACCTCATACTGTTCTTCGCCTAGCCATGTCGGATCAGACCCGGTATTAATCGGCGTCAATGAAGTGCTGCTGCAGCCAATAAGCAATAGAAGCGTCAGAAGGCAAAATAGAGATCGCATAGAGCGCTTAATTTAACGAGTACGCCGCGACCGTGCCAAGGCATTTCGTTGAATAATAAGAGACGCGACTAGTTACTGCCACAGCAGCTTGCCTTGGCTTAGGTACGATACGCCAAAGCAGTAAATTGCTATAGTCGTGAGATCAGCAACTCGCGCTCGAAGATCATCTCCTTAGGCAGGTGCTCAAAAAGTTTGAGAAACAACTCTTCATGCTGCAGCGTCTGCATCTTCAAGCGGTCGCGATCAATATCCATCAGCTTGTCGAAGTCCGCCTCGCTAAAGTCATCCATGCCACGCCAATCAAGGTCTTGGTAACGTGGCATCCAGCCAATCGGTGTCTCTTTGCCGCCAGTGCGGCCCGTTGCCCGTTCGACAATCCAACGGAGCGGGCGCATATTTTCGCCAAACCCAGGCCAGAGCCAGTTACCCGCGGCATCTTTGCGGAACCAATTGACGTTAAACACTCGTGGTGTCTCTGTTAAGCCGCGCTGCATCTTGAACCAGTGGCGGAAGTAGTCTCCCATATGATAGCCGCAAAAAGGTAGCATCGCCATCGGATCGCGACGTAGTGACCCCATCGTGCCTTCGGCGGCCGCTGTCATTTCGGAGCCCGTGGTCGCGCCAAGATAGACGCCGTGCCCCCAGTTAAATGCTTGCGTGACGAGCGGCACATCGCTCATCCGACGGCCACCAAACACCATCGCATGGATACGTACCCCTTCTGGCTTTTCCCAATCAGGGTCGAGCACCGGGCAATTCACCGCGGGCGCCGTGAAACGGCTATTCGGATGCGAAGACGGTGTTTCGCTGGCCGGCGTCCAATCCTTGCCTTTCCAGTCGATCAAATGCGGCGGCGCTTGCTCCGTCATGCCCTCCCACCAGACATCGCCATCGTCTGTTAACGCGACATTGGTGAAAATCGAGTCCTTGGAGCAAGAATCCATTGCGCTCGGATTAGTCGCATACGAAGTACCCGGTGCGACGCCAAAGAAACCAGCTTCGGGATTGATCGCATGGAGAAAGCCATCGGCCCCTGGCTTAATCCAAGCAATATCATCACCCACGCAGGTTACTTTATAACCCTCCATTGCTGCGGGCGGAATGATCATGGCAAAATTCGTTTTGCCACAGGCACTGGGGAACGCGGCAGTGACATAGGTCTTACGCCCATCCGGCTCTTCGACCCCGAGAATCAGCATGTGTTCGGCCATCCAGCCCTCATCACGAGCCAAAGTCGAAGCGATACGCAGTGCGAGGCACTTTTTGCCCAGCAAGGCATTGCCACCGTAGCCAGAGCCATAAGAGACGATCGTGCGCTCCTCGGGAAAATGCACAATATGGGTATCTTTAGGATTACACGGCCAAGCCTCATCTGCAGCGCCTTCATCGAGTGGACAACCGACCGAGTGCAGACAGGGCACGAAGAAGCCGTCTTTGCCCAACGCGTCGAGGACAGGGTCGCCAATCCGCGCCATGATCCGCATATTTACCACCACATAGGGCGAATCGGTAATTTCGACACCAATCTTCGAGATCGGCCCCCCAACTGGCCCCATACTAAAAGGTATGATATACATCGTGCGGCCGTGCATACAGCCCTTGAAGAGCTGCATCATTTTACGGCGCATCGTACGCGGATCTTCCCAATTATTAGTCGGACCTGCGCCGTCCTTGTTCTGAGAACAAATAAAGGTCTTCGATTCGACTCGCGCCACATCGTTTGGATCCGAGCGGAACAGGTAACTATTGGGACGCTTCTGCTCATTCAGCTTCACGCACATCCCTTTCTCCACCATCGCAGCGAAGAGCCCGTCGGCTTCGTTTTGCGAACCATCACACCAGTGCACGTCGGCTGGTTCGCAAAGCGATATCATTTTTTCAGTCCACTTTAAAAGGGCCTTATGCGTCGTCTTCGGGCTGTCGGTTCTAGGCATATTTTTAGTCTACGTAAATGTACAGATATGATAAGCAAAAAGTTAAAATAACTATCACGATTTTTAAAACGGTAATGACGCGCGCGCTGCCGCCAGGCACTTACTTGGGAATAAAAATGCGACTCGCAGCAAACACACCGACTTATAGATACATTTCGACTCATCTTAGGGACATTCCCCTAAAAATAACCTCAAAAACAACAAACCGACACTTCACTCTTGATCCACGCTCATCTGTCTCCATCTCTGAAACGATGAATTGATCGAAGCGCAACACTTCGACAGACTCCACTTTCAGCTTTCCAGACATGCCTCGTAACAAAAAGCCCGCAGACGACGACAACCTAGAATTCCCGCTCGATGTACCTACTGAGGACAACAGCGGCGAGCCGACGACCGACGCCACCGAGCTCGAAGACGTCTTCGAGGACAAACCAGTTTCCGGCCACGTCGATGACATGTTCAGCGAGTGGTTCCTCGATTACGCCAGCTACGTGATCCTTGAGCGCGCCGTGCCGCACGCCAACGATGGCCTAAAGCCTGTGCAGCGCCGCATCCTCCATTCGATGCGCGAGCTCGAAGACGGCCGCTACAACAAAGTTGCCAACGTCATCGGTAACACGATGAAATACCATCCGCATGGTGATGCCTCGATCGGCGACGCGATGGTGCAGCTAGGCCAAAAAGAGCTACTCATCGACATGCAGGGCAACTGGGGCAACACCCTCACTGGCGACTCCGCCGCGGCCGCACGTTATATCGAAGCGCGCCTGTCTAAATTCGCCCTCGAAGTGGTCTTCAATCCCAAAACCACCAACTGGCTCTCCTCCTACGACGGTCGTAATAAAGAGCCCGAAACTCAACCAGTCAAATTCCCGCTACTGCTGGCACAGGGCGCCGAAGGTATCGCCGTAGGCCTCTCTTGTAAGATCCTGCCGCACAATTTCATCGAGCTGCTCGAGGGCTGCATCGCATTTTTACGCAAAGAGACGCCCGAAATCGTCCCCGACTTCCCGACAGGTGGCATCGCCGACGTCTCTGAATACAACAACGGCAAGCGCGGTGGCCGCGTTAAGTGCCGAGCCCGCATCGAAGCGCGTAAGAAGAACCTACTCGCCATCACCGAGCTGCCATTCAGCAAAACCACCACCTCGCTGATTGACTCCATCATCTCGGCCAACGAAAAAGGAAAAATTAAGATTCTGCGCGTCGAGGACAACACCGCAGATGTGGTCGAAATCCTAGTCTACCTACCCGCTGGCGTGGACGTTCAGACCGCCGAGCAAGCCCTCTACGCCTTTACCGATTGCGAAGTCTCGATCTCGACCAACATCTGCGTGATCGAGAACGACAAGCCCAATTTCTACTCCGCACTCGATCTCCTCTACCTCGCGACCGAAAAGACCCGCGAGCTGCTCAAACTGGAGCTCGAAATCGAACTCGCCGAACTCGAAGAAAAGTGGCACTTCTCCTCACTCGAAAAAATCTTTATCGAGAAACGCATTTACCGGCGCATCGAAGAGGAAGAGACTTGGGAAGCCGTCATCGAGACAGTCGACGTCGGTCTCAAACCCTACAAAAAAATCTTTAAGCGCAAAGTCACACGCGACGACATACTACGCCTACTCGAAATCAAAATTAAGCGTATTTCGAAGTTCGACTCCTTTCGTGCCGACGAGCTCATCAAAGGTCTTGAAGAGGCTATATTAGAAACGCAGCGCCACCTCAAGCAACTCACCAAATACACCATCCGCTGGTTCAAGGAGTTGATCAAGAAATACGGCAAAGGCCGCGAACGTAAAACTGAACTCGCCTCCTTCAATAAAGTCGTCGCACACGAAGTCGTGATTGCCAACGAGACCCTCTACGTCGACCGCAAGGAAGGCTTCGCCGGGATCAGCATGAAGAAGGACGAAGTCGTCTGCAAATGCTCCAATCTCAGCGACCTCCTATCGATCAACCAAGAGGGCAAGCTAATCGTCTCTAAAGTCAGCGATAAGGGTTTTTACGGTAAGAACATCCTGCACATCGACATCTACAACCGCACCGAGCCCAACGCCCTCACTTACTGCATGGTGTATCGTGATGGCCGCACCGGACCGACCGTTGCCAAGCACTTCACCATCGGCGGCGTGACGCGCGATAAGGAATACGATCTCACCAAAGGTAAGCCTGGCTCACGCGTTTTTTATATCTCCTGCTACCCGACCGAAGGCGGCGAAGCCGACGCCGTAAAGGTCAATCTCAAGCCCGCACCGCGTCTCCGTAAAAGCGAAGAAGAAGTCCTGTTCCGCGACTTGGCAGTGCGTGGCCGCGGAACCGGTGGCAACGTTATCACCAAGAATTCCGTCCGTAACGTAGTGCGCATGACCAAAGCCGCCCGCGAAGAAGCAGCAACTCAGTAGAATACCAGCGAATGTTGATGCGTTGAACTTGTAAAAAGGAATGGCCCATGCAGAGGCGATGTAATCCCAAGATTCGGCGCCTACAAGGTTGACCTACATCCAAGTAGAACCTTCCATATGCGCTTACCCCATTTTTCGCGATTGCCATGAAAGCCCTTCCCTACGCCATTCTCACTCTGCTTAGCCTACTGCTGGATGTCGGCGCCCAAACTCAAGCGAGTCACAGCGCTGCGGTTGAAAACGAACAAGATAAGCTCTCCAGTCATGCCGCAGCGAGCCTGTCAGAGCCCTCCGCCACGGGCGAAACAGATCCAGCAGCCGAGGCAGGCACCACTCACTTCATCGGGAACACATTGGAACTTCCCTTGATGCGCGAGCAACTCACGATCACTGAAAGTGCCGAAGGCTCAGCAGTCGACGTCGAAGGCCTTGACTTTATTTATGGTAAAAAAGTGCAAGAATTCGCCACCGCACTCGACGATAATGCGATGGAATTCAGCATCAGCAAACGGTCCCAGCAAAGACATCCGCTGCTCGAAATTCTTATTGGTTTCATCATCGAGGTCGTCATTACACTGGTTATCCTGAAAATCACTTTCTTGGTGGGTGAATTCCGCTTCTGCTTATCTCAAGTGTTACCGATTAGCTTGACTGTCGGATTCGTCGGGGCATTTCTGCATCTCACCCTCGGCATTAGCCTGTTGAATCCAATGCAGATTGCGCTGAGCTTTTTGATCATGCTGATGTTGATACGATTCATTACCGAGGCGCATGAATGGGCGGACGCGCTTAAAATTACGCTCGTCGCACGACTCGTCACCACTTGCCTCTTCTGGCTGGCCGCTACTGGTATGTCGGTGTTTGGATTATATAACTAGTTTACGTAAAGGTTGCCGCTGGCAACGCCTAGCCAGACACCCACCTCTCGCTGAGCCTGACCCTTTGCTTTGACTCACAGAAAAAGATCACCATAGTATTCCAAAAATCTGACTCGTGAATATTAAGGCAATCATCTGGGGCTCTTGTGGCTCTCTCCCTTCTCCTGCATCCTCGGCCAATATCCGAGAAAAGGTCAAAGCCGCGCTGTGGGCCGCCCGCGACCAAAAATTCACTTCTGAAACAGAGGTCGATGCCTTTCTCCACACCCTGCCGCATCACATGCGGGGCACGTTCAAAGCGAATACCTCTTGCGTGCAAATCGAAGCCGACAGCGAAGACGTCATCCTATGCGATGCAGGCACCGGCATCCGTGATTACGCCCTTTCACTACCAGCAGATACACCACTCAAGACCTACCACATATTTATATCCCACCTGCATTGGGATCACATTCAAGGCTTTCCCTTTTTTACTCCAGCCTACATCCCAGGTAATCGAATCATCTTCCACGGTTTTCACGCTGCAATCGAGGAGACGATCCGGGCGCAAATGACGAGCCCGTGTTTCCCCGTACCATATGAAACGATGCAAGCAGACATTGAGTTCGATATCCGTGCACCTGGTGACTCGTTTCAGGTTGATGACGTCGCCATCACTACCATCAAGCAACAACACCCGGGTGACTCCTGGGGCTACCGCTTCGAACAGCACGGCAAATCCGTGATCTATTCATCCGACTCCGAACATGGCCCAGAGGCACAAGATCCCAACTATCCATTCATCAACTTCTTTCGCAATGCCGACGTACTCATTTTCGACGGTCAATACACATTCCTAGAAGCCACCACAGACAAGCGCAACTGGGGTCACTCCAACCATATCACCGCCGTCGAACTGGCTGCCCGCGCAAGAGTCAAGCAGTTGGTAATCTTTCACCACGAGCCTGCCCATACCGATCGCGATATCGAAGAGATACACCAAGGCACCCTTCAATATCGCCGAAGCTATAATCAAAAATTCAACCTGAATGATCAGGATTTTTTCCCAAACCACATCGCTATTGCCTACGATGGCTTAGTGATCGAGGCCTAATGTGCGGCCACTTCGCGCCCTAGAGTCACCGGACTCCCAATATAACATGTCTGAAAATATAGCTCCCTCGAAACCTGAGCCACGCAAGATCTCTAAAGCCGAAATCAACGAGCTCCCACTCATTAATTGGCAAGGACGTATCGAGATTCTTAATACCATAGGAGAAATGGACGCAGCCGTCGAAAAGCTGAAACACGAAGCAGTACTCGGCTTCGATACCGAGACCCGCCCCACTTTCAAGAAAGGCGATTACTACCCTCCCGCACTCATCCAACTCGGCACTCTTGACTGCGTCTATTTATTTCGCATCTGCGTCACTAAAAGCCTCGCCCCACTGCTACCGATCTTAGAGTCGGAATCAATCCTCAAGACTGGCGTCGCGATCAAAGACGATGTCAAAGAGCTGCGTGCGATGGAAGACTTCCAAGCTGGAGGTTTTGTCGAGATTGCCGACATTACGCTTAAACTAGGCTATGAAAATCGCGGTCTCCGCGCCCTTGCTGGCCTGCTCATGCAAGGCCGCATCAGTAAAGCAGCCCAAGTCTCTAACTGGGCACGCCCTGAGCTCGATCTAAAGCAGGTCCGCTACGCTGCCACCGACGCATGGATTAGCCGCGAGCTCTACATTCGAGCGATCGCTGAACGCGACGCAGAATAAAAAGCAGCACTGCCAAACGTGGGGGCTGTGCTTGGAGACTGTCTCAAAAAACGTGGGGGCTGTGCTTGGAGACTGTCTCAAAAAACGTGGAAGCGACACTCCTGTCGCTTTTCTCTGTGCTCAGCTTCGGTAATTCAAGCACAGGCGTGTCGCTTCCACGGAGAAAAATATAATTTGTGTAAATTACTTAACTTAGTGAGACAGACTGGTCGCGCAGACCGCCCTTGATTAGGAGTCTGTTGCAATATCGCAGACATGCTCTCCAGCAAGCAGGTGCAGCCATTGAGCATGCTGATGCGATGCCTCGTTTCGGGTATAAGACTCAATATGGAGGGACGGCGTCCCTCCACTTCAACAAACAAGAGATACCACTATCGTATTTTTTGAGACGAGCGTCACGCTCGCACCACATTCAGACACAAAAAACGGGCATCCGACTGAGCTTCAACGCTCAGCGAATGCCCGCAAATTTTAAAAGTGACTACGCTTTTGGCTCAGCTTCGTCCGTTGCCTCTGTTTCAGGGGCTTTGACTTCGGCAACTTCGGGCTTTTCTTCAACAACTTCAGCTACGGCTTTAGCAACTGGCTCAACAGCCGTTGCGCCTGCTTCCACTGAAGTTTCCTCAGCTACCACTTCGACCTTTGGCTCAGCGTCTGCCACTTCGGTCACGACCGGAGTTGCTTCGGCTACCACTGCTGCAGGAGCGGCGGAAGTTTCTGCAGCTGGCACCTCGACCTTTGGTTCGGGGTCTGCCACTTCGGCTTTTGGCTCGGCGCTTACTTCAGTTTTGGCAACGACTTCTGGAGCGGCGGCTAATTCAGCGCTCGGCGCTGCTACTACTGCTGCTGTTACCGCTTGCACATCTTTCGGAGCAGGCTGCTTCACTACTTTTGGTTTTGCTTCTGCCATCGGCGGTGCTGCAAACAGACGACCATCTCCGTATTCGGTGACGTAGCCTTCAACGATCAACCAACGCAAATCACGCATGAGCTGATTTAGGCGCTTCTGCTCATCTTCGCTGAGTTCGACCTTTGCCATCGCTTCAGTCGAGGCAGTCGCATCTGACGCTGGTGCTGGTGCCTCGACGGTAGGCACGGCAGGCGCTTCGGCACTGCCTTCGTCTGCTGCGGCAACTGCGGCTGCAGCAAGTTTGGCAGCCTCAACAACCGCGGCGGCAGCGGCGATTTCGGCCTCGGTCATTTCGAGTTTGGCGGGTTGCTGTTTCTCCGTATCGATATCGATATACAGTTTAGGCAATTTAGAAGCAGGTGTGTTTGGATGCTTCTCAACAAATTCGATCAACCCCTGAATGGAGGGCGTGAAGACTGTCTTGCTGTCGCGAAATTTACGTTTCACCGCACAGACAAAAGAGACCCCCTTTGAGCCTTTTTTATAGACGGCAAACTTATGACGACGCAGACGGCCACGAATGTTATTCGCAGAATCAAGCGGAAAATGAAGCTGCTGCTCAACGTAAGCTTCGACCGAACGACGAATGTCGCCCTTTGGCAGGCGCTCAATGTCACGTCCTGCAAAACGGATCGTCTCACCGGAGCTGACGAGCTTGTCTTTACGATGCTGCAACAGGAAGAAACGCACTGATTCCAGCGACTCAAGCGTCTCAGGCTCACCTTCTTGGCGTTCTTTAAGAATATAACGCGCACCCTTTTTCATCGATTCCACCCACGCATCAATTGACTCCTGCTCCTTCACTGCCTCAACCTTCGAAACAAAACGATCGAACGACATACCGGTAATTTTCGCCGCGTAGTGACGTTTCAACGTCTCTTGATAAAGGTGGTAATTCGGCGGTCCGAGTAAGTCACCCGTCACGGAGCAGCGATTGACCATCTGAAAATTGCCCTTCGGCGCCTCGATTTCGATCTCTTCCATGTCGAAGAATAAGTCGAGATGGTTGCTCAATACATGATTGATCGCAGCTTCCTCGGTCTCAAAAGGTAAATGCCCAGGGACGGAGAAGAACAGCGGCGCAGGCTTCTCGCCGGCTTTCGCTTTGTTTTCAACCACCACGACGTAGCGCTCTGGTTTCTCCAGTAAGAGATTCGCGATCTCGAAAAGTTGATAGGTACGGACAGTTGCACGTAGACGCTTGACCAATGCCTCAAAGGCTTCGTCTTGCGGATAAATGTCCACCTTCACGGTCGGATTAAATACCGCATGCTCTGGACGACCTCCACCGCGACGATCATCTCGACGACGACCTTCACCGCCACCCTGTGGGCGACCTTCACCCTGCGGGCGACCTGAGCCGCCACCTTGAGGACGACCTCCAGCACTCGGTCCGCTCGGACGTGCGCCGCCACTGGGGCCACGACGATCGCGCGAACCACCACCGCCAGAACGCTTACCCTTGCCGCGCGAATCTCCACGAGAGTCAAACTGCTTCAAAGATGGGCGCTTCGCGTTCTCGTCTGCCCATGATGGACCGAAATCGAGACCGGAAAGTGCATTAAGATCGAGTGCCTTTTTAGAGGACTCTTGAGGTTTATCTGCTGGTTTTTCAGCCATAGCGTTATTTAGGAAACGGGCCGATAAAAAACGGCCACGTGAATCTAGTTAATGAGGTGAGCTATTGTGGTAAGGGAAAGAGTCTCAACATTCAAGCCTGCGAGCAGGCTTTTTTGAACTAATTTATATTTTTTGAAAAATTTGATTGATCTCTTAAAAATCTAACCTATCACCTTCCAACTTCACCGCGTGCAAGCGCAGTAAAATTCGGTCGAATGGTGGAATTGGCAGACACGCGAGTTTAAGGGACTCGTGCCTTCGGGCGTGGGGGTTCAAGTCCCCCTTCGACCACCATTTTTAAAGCCGAGCTTAAACGCTCGGTTTTTTTATGTGTATTGCTGCGATTCAACTGCGGGACTTTCACCTACGCTGGTCCGGCCCGCTTCGCGACCGGTTTTGTCGGCCTTCGGCCTCGGAACAAGTCCCCCTTCGACCACCATTTTTAAAGCCGAGCTTAAACGCTCGGTTTTTTTATGTGTATTGCTGCGATTCAACTACGGGACTTTCACCTGCGCTGGTGATCTTTCACTTTGTCAAATCCAGTCTTGTCGTGCGTTCGCACTCAGAACAACTTTCAACCTGTATGCCCAAACCGAAAAAATGGACCGCAGCGGATTTTGAAGTGAAAGCCTCCAGCATCGAAGGCGCCGGGCAGGGCTTATTTACAAAGGTGCGCCTCGAACCAGAAGACACCATCGGCTACTACACCGGCGAAGTCATCAGCTCAGAGGAATTCCATCATCCCGACCGCCCCTTCTCTGCCTATGTATTATGGGTGTGCCACTCTCACATCATCGTTGGCGAAGGACCGAAGGCTAACTATACCCGCTTTATCAATCACAGCGATGAGCCAAATGCCTTCCTCACCGTCTCTTCAAGATGGAAGAGTGCTCGCTTCGAAGCCCTCCGCGTGATTGAGCCCGGCGAAGAGATTTTCTTCGACTATGGCGACGATTATTGGGAAAAGGAAGAGTTGCTGACTGAAGATTGAGTCTCGATACTGTTGGTAACTTCCCCTGCTCTATAACGATACATCTCCCTTTGACTTTAAGTATATCCAAGAAAATGGACCTCTCCCAACTTTACAGTGACCTCAACGAAGACGCACGCGCAGAGATCGAAGCACTCCCTCGCTCCGAGCGTCTCGTGCAGATTGCAACCCTGCAAAATCTTTCTACGCGCGAGCTCGTCGCTCAAATCGCGGAAATGGCCAACCTCCCCGTGCTCAACGAAATCGAGCTAATCGATAATCCCACAGCCACCCTGCCCCTGCGTCTCATCCATGAGTATCAGTGCGTGCCGGTGCTTAAAGCAGAACAACACGACGAGTTCGACGACACACCTGTCACTGCAAATTCGCCAATCCCTCTTGTCACACTATGGCCACCTGATGACCAAATGGATCGCTGGATTTTTGCAGCCTGTGGCCGTAAGCCCGAGTGGTACCTCGGCGATCCCGAGCAAGTCATCAATACCATCACCCAGCGCTTCGGCGTAGGCGCCGGCAGTCTCGATGAATCCGATATCGCTACCAATGAGGCTGAGCAAGAGGAGGACGAAGACGAGGACGCAGCCGTCATTCGCTTCGTCAACGAAGTTGTGCAAAAAGCGGTCAGCGACCGTGCGACCGACATTCATTTCGAGCCACACCGTGATGCTCTGCAAATCCGCTACCGAATCGACGGCGAGCTGGTTGCGATTCGCGTGCCGGACAATTTGATCCGCTTCCAAGACGCGATCATTTCGCGTCTCAAGATCATGGCGAAGCTCAATATTTCCGAGAAACGTCGCCCACAGGATGGCCGTATCTCATTTGGCGCAGGCGATACCGAGCTGGACATTCGTATCTCAACTTTCCCGACCATGTATGGTGAGAGCGTCAGTTTACGTCTCCTTAACCAGAAATCGAAGCCACTCTCGATGCGCGAGCTCGGCTTAACCGAAGAGGAAGAAGAAAAAGTCACCCGCACCCTTGCCGCACCGCACGGCATCGTGCTTGTCACCGGCCCGACCGGTTCGGGTAAATCCACTTCGCTCACCGCCTTCATTCGTCTAATCAACCGCCCGGAGCGCCGCATCATCACCGTCGAAGATCCAGTCGAGTATGAGGTGCCCGGCGTCAATCAGACACAGGTGCATGCTGACATCGGTCTTACCTTTGCTCATTCATTACGCGCCGTTTTGCGCCAAGACCCCGACGTTATTATGGTCGGTGAAATTCGTGACCGCGAGACCGCCGACATCGCGATCCGCGCTTCACTGACCGGTCACCTCGTGCTCAGTACACTGCACACCAACGATGCACCCGGCGCACTCACCCGTCTGACCGATATGGACATCGAGCCCTTCCTGATCGCTTCCTCCGTGGAGATGATCATCGCGCAACGACTCGTACGCCGCCTGTGCCCCAACTGTGCGCAACCAGCCAACTACGAGCAGCACCACATTGAGAGCTGCCTCACCACCATGCGCATTGATCGCAACGAGGCGCAGTTCCGCAACCAAGCCAAAGCAGCGGTCGGCTGCGAGCGCTGCCGCAAGCTCGGCTTCCGTGGCCGTGTCGCGATCTTCGAAATTCTCCGCATGTCCGAAGAGATCCACGAGCATATTGTAAAGCGCGAGTCATCGCGCACGATCCGCGAGACTGCAATCCAACAAGGCATGCGCTCGCTGCAACAAAGCGGTTGGGAGCACATCAAAAGAGGCACCACGACCCTTGAAGAGGTCATGCGCTTCGCTGAAATCGGCAGCGACGAGAGCGAATAAGAAGATGACGCAACCGACACTTCCACGAGTTGATTTTTTTTAAAGCTGTCGGCTCAGATTGTAATCCATGTGAAAACTCAGGGCATCTCACATCTGATATAATTGTTAGATTCGGGAATATATTGAACTCCCATCGCTTGCCACATTCTGCCATAAGCACGTCATGAAAATCAAACTTCTATTTAGAGTCGCTCTCGGAGCCTGCCTCTCGACACTCTACCTGCATGCACAAATCAACTTAGAATCGACACGCGACGTGCTCGATCAATGGGTGCAGACCAAGCAGATTACTTCTAAAGAAAAAAGCGATTGGCGCCTAGAAAAATCGATCTTATCGGACACGCAGAAGCTCCTTAG
>Ga0209504_1001415_pt1 | contig 18137 bp, 23 predicted proteins | sample COGITO_mtgs_1005_FD_184791 | JGI IMG/M metagenome (GOLD analysis project Ga0209504, IMG submission 184791) | Pelagic marine microbial communities from North Sea - COGITO_mtgs_100511 (SPAdes) (version 2) | ecosystem: Environmental > Aquatic > Marine > Epipelagic ...
TTTCTTACCTCGCTCAATCATAGAATCTCTATATTCGATTAAAGATCTTACTACAGGTAGATTTTTATCTTTCATCGCCTTGTTAATCATCTCTTCATACGATCCAGTGTAAGGGCAATATTTGACTTCATCTGGCATCTGTACTTCCATTGACATATAGATTTCTTTGATACTCATATAGCTTTTCATATCAGCGATTGATTCTGCTTGAGGTTCCATTGTTTGTGATTTAAAAAAAATTTATTACAATCTCAAATTTAAATTGATTCATCTAAATTTATCTTATCCAAATTTAGATTGTAATTGAAACTCAATCATACCCACTGAATTAAAAGTGCTTACAATAAAATTATGTGATTCTCCATTCATCTTTTCTCCATAATGAAATAAATCATCATGAAATCGTCTTGCTTCTTCTTCTCTAGACAACCTTACTTGTTCACATAACATCTGGGATACATCATTGTCCAGATATTTTAGTGGTGAAGATTCCATAGTGTTTAAAAAAAATATTATTATTATTATCTCAAATTTATTTAATATTGAATCATTGTCTTATATATATCTTTACCTTCATCTGGAATAAACTTGTCGAGGATGTATTCATCTATAGTTCGTTCTCCCAGTTCAGGTGGATCATGGATATATCTTGGACGAACCAAATATACAAAATTTGCAACAAGACCTTCCAAGGTTGCTTCTCTTCTTTCATTATCTGGATCAATCAAACCACCTATACCATAGCATCTACGACCATTCCATTCATATCCATTGTCGCGAGCACAATTCATACAAGGAACTGTAATAACACCATCCTCAATGACACCGACTGACTGGCAGTTTACACACATATCCTGATTGTTATTCATGGACATTGTTGATATTTTATAATTCAACATATTTTTATCTCAAATTTAAATATCTATCATATTATAATGAATATTACAATATGTTCTGTAGCAGTTGTATTTCTCTTATCAAGCACCTTTATGATGTTTCTTAAAGATGAAAAACTATTCGCAAACTTTATGAATACTCTTAATAAAGATCAAAAGAACATTTATTTTAAAATAATCAGAGAAAGAACTATGTTATACATTGGTGGAATGTTATTAGGATTATTATTGGGTTTTATATTTCTATCTATGAATAAAAAATCAGGAATGAATATATGCGCTTTCATTACTATTGTATTTGTAACACAATTAGTATTTTATAAAGTTTATCCTAAATCAACTTATATGTTGTATCATTTAAATGATCCTAAACAAGTATCGGCATGGACAGATATATACACATATATGAAAAAGATTTATATGTTATCATTTGTATTAGCAATTATATCATATATATTGATAGGATATAGTTTTAGATTATGAATTAAATAATTAATTTTTTTAATGATGATTTATTTAAGTTATTATATTTTGTGAATTTAAAATCATTTTTATATAATAAATCTTCATCAAACTCAACTATATCGTATTTATTTTTATTTATATTTATAATATACCCAAAAATAAATAAACCTTCTTTCTTATATTCAACAAAATCACCGATTTTAAGTTTAGATTTTGATACTTGATATTTACTTACTGTGAAACAATTGTTATTTATTTTTTCGTCATATTTAAATAATTTTTTATCAATATATCTTATATCTTTTTTCATTCCATGTTTATCTAACCACTGATATACTTTAAATAAATAATTATCTGATTCTTTTAAACAATACTTAGGCACATATATACTATTTAAAGGATTTACTGATATATTAAACGAACTATCATCTATTAAAATTGTATTTTTAGCATTAAAATTCTTATAATTATCAAATAAATATTCTAGAGGTTTAATAGGTTTATCATTTAACATATCTATCTTAAATGTTTGTTTATTTTTATCATCATAGTATTCAACATATTTATCATTTCTTTTTTTACTTGATATTATAAGATTTAATTTATTATATTGATTTTCTGTTAATAATTCTTTTAATAATGGTATTATATAATTATATCCACCTACAGACCATATACCTACATTAAAATTTTCTAAACAATAATTTAATAAAAGAGGTGTATAATTTCTTATAAAATATATAAAAGGAGCACCATTTTTTGATTTAAATAATCCATATTCTGTATTTTCTGCTATACCATTAGTTCGTAATCGTTGATCAGGATAATCATTATATGAATGAATTAATGTATCATCAATATCAAATATTACGTTTAATTTTGATCTATGTTTTTTTACAGTTTTTACTTTTTTACTTTTTACCATATAATATATTATATAAAATTATTTAATTCATTAAATCCACTTAACCTGTCATTCATTTTTTCAATCTCAATCTTTTCTTCTGTTTTTTTTTCATCTTTTTTCTTGACTTTTTCAACCGGTTTTGTGACTACATTATTCTTTTCCGAACGCTTAACTATCTCATACATCTTATTAATATTTGCTTGAGTTTGTATAAATACAGCATGATTTAATCTTATTGGTTTAGTATAATCTAGATTATTTGTTAAATGACCTATAGCACAATATACTAAAAAAATCCGGGTATTTCTTTTAGATCCTGTATAATTATTTATATAAAGTGAATAAAGAACTTTTATACAATTTTTCATCATATTATTATCACGATTATTCATTTCCACAAATATTGTTTCCCATATTATCCATATAAAATCTCCTTTATCTTTGTCTGCTTTTATATTAACTTTTCTTTCAGGTATAGTCCAGTTTTCTTTATTTTTTTTATGTTTTCGTTCCCATTCTAATAACCATAATATCCAATATACTGCTTTATCATATCCTGATAATTGATTTTTAAGATGAAAATAAAACTCATTTATGATTATTTTTAATTCTTCTGGATCATCAAATCTGATAATACTGCTTGGTAGAATCTGAATATTTGCTTGTAATTTATTACTTATATTCATATCTGAGTCTTTTATTTTAAATAATTTATCATATCTTTTTTTCTTTTCAGATGTTATTATAGTTGTAATTAAATCAAATAGAAGATTTCTAATCATTTGACTGTTTCTTAAAATAAGATAATCTTTATTTTTACATTCAAGTCTATTTAATTGATTAAATATGATAATATTTTTTTTATATAAAAAAATAGGTAATTTAGGATTATTTATATGAACTATTTTACAAGCATATACAATTAATCTGTCCCATATTTTCATAGTATATCCAGAAACTATACATTCAGTACACCAATGACATGCTGCTTCGATCTTTCCTTGGTCTATTGATTTAAATAATGCTGCTATTACATCTTTTTTTTGAAATCCTGAGAATGTTTTCTGTTTAAAATCTTCATTTAAACGAGTATCAATTATTTTATATTTATCATTCATAAAAAAAGTTATATATTAATTAATTATTTTATACGTTAATTTTAATAATCTTTTAATAAATTCATTAATTTATCTTCTTTTATATTTTTTATTCTAGTTTTCTTTTCTTTTTTCTTTTTTTTCTTTTTTGTTTTTTTGACTTTTTTACTACCCGATGTTTTTTGTCTTTTACCTGAACTACTACTACTTGAAGATTTGGGTCTTTTTTTTTTTACATCGGGCCTTTGTTTTACATCAATATCTGAAAATACCCATCTTTTCCAATCATACATAGTAAATTCTAGATCATATCCACAGTTTGATCCAACTTTTGATTTATATCTATTACCATCCATAGATAATCTACCCATCTTCATTTTCATATGTGTCCAAAAACCATCTGATGCATCAGCACATATTCCTATAGTTAAATGATCACCTGGTAATTTTAAATCAATTGGTTTATCTATATATTTATCTAAACAATATAACATTATTGTCATCATAAATCTAGAATATCCATAACCTTTTAAAGACAAACCATTTTTAATACTTGTATCATCAATATCTATACCAAATCTCCATTGAGCTTCTTTATGACGATAAAAATCAAATGATATACCATCAACATCTTCTTCACCTTTAATTATAACACTATATTTATGTTCACCATAATTTGTATCTATTTTTAATTCAGCAACTAAATTATTTTTTCTAAAATGTTTTAAAGTTATTAATATATTTTCATATTTTATTTTATCACATTTTTTATATAACCATCTTTCGAAACTTTCATCTAAATTTATTATATTCGATGAAGTCATATATATATATATATATATAAAAGTTTATATAATTTTATATAAAAAAAGTTTATATAATTTTATATAAAAAAAGTTTATATAATTTTATATAAAAAAAGTTTATATAATTTTATATAAAAAAAGTTTATATTTTTTTTTGTTTTTTATACTTATTATATTTTTTATATTTTTGAGTTTTCTTTAGGACGAGACGGAACACTCACATGACGCGATTCAACCATACGAGCGGTATCCCGCTCTCCCCTAACACCATTCAACTCAGCGCGCATTATACCACAGTCTTTGCGTAGCGCGTCGTGTTCTTGTTTGATTCTCTCCAACTGCGCGCGCATCAGACGAAGGTCTTCATTGGCAATAGACCGTCCGTCAACTACACCACTTTCATACACTGATTGAATATCCATTTTCGCCTGATGATATTGATCCATTTCTCGCTGGTAGCGTTCTTCAACACTTGCAACACCTCTCTCATAACCTCTGGTTTCTGCTGCCTGTTCGTATTCAGCATAGTGTGCCTCGCGATGCTGATAGTATTCTTCATACATGGATCGTCCTTCAGAAAATCCTTCCTGATACGCTTCATCATATGCTTGATTTTCAAGTTGTTGGTGATCATCAAGGTCGAGTTCCTCTTCATAAACAACAAGTGGTTCTACCAGGGAGTTCCTACACATAGGACATGTAGAGTTCCTCTGCATTGCCTTGGTCATACAAGAGAAGTGGAACTTGTGCCCACACGACGTTGTGGCACTATCCCGATCACCTATAGCCTCATAGCATATGGCACACTCCAAGACATCATCGCCCGCCACCTCAGCAGCAGACTTAATCTCACGCCACCACCTCTGAATCTTGATCGCACACGCCACCTTATCAAAGGCACTCACCATTGGATTAGCAACAGCAGCAGAAGACATATATCAGATCGCAGATGTTCGCTTGTGTTCTCAGTTGCTTGAAAGCAATAAGAACGTGGGTTTTAAATTCAAAACAATCTTTATCTCAAATTTATTGAGATATCGTGATTAAAAAAATTTTATATATAAAAGGTTACATTTTATTAACACACTAGAGATCTCAAGAAGTATGCGTTCTGTTTCTTACAACATCCGTATATACAGCGGTTCCACAGTAGGATGGAATGATCTTGTCTCGCGCCATTTTTTCTGGATACGAGTGGCAGCGTTGTTCCTGACTTTTATGATGACCTGGTGTCGCATAGAGATTATAGGAGTAGGAGTAGGTGAGGAAAGAGACGTGATAGCACCGGGACCAAGCTTCTCACGCAGTTGCTTTGCGGTGATCTCTTTAGGGGCGTTTTTCAGACTATACTTAGAGGAGAAGGGATGATTCTTGCGGTACATACGTGGATTGGTGGGCATGTTGGTATCTGGATGTTCGCTTGTGTTCTCAGTTGCTTGAAAGCAATAAGAACGTGGGTTTTAAATTCAAAACAATCTTTATCTCAAATTTATTGAGATAAAAAGTTACATTACAAATATTGTGAATCTACAAATGTTTGATCATACTTGGAAATGGGTCAGTCGTGAATGCTTTCCACTTAAAATGAATATCCATATCCTCTATAAATCCAAACTTTTCATAATATTGATATAATTCAATTCTTGCTCTTTTACCTTTTGTATAATAATATCCTCCATATTCTGTTTCACCAGGATCTGATAGATCTACTGGTGTATATTCATATTCATAACATTCACTTTCATATTCATCCTCTATGTAAGAATATATTATATCTTCAATATAATCTTCACCTATACTATAATGAGCTGTCCCATCTTCAGCTATACGGAGAATTTTCCTTGTAAATTCTTTACTGATACAATCGATTAGTGGTTGATTTACTGTTTCAGTCCATATTTCTTCATCTGATTCTTTAGATTCTTCACCTGATTCTTCATCTGATTCACCCGATGATTCTTCTTCAGATTCTTCATCTGATTCTTCTGATCCCGCATGTTCATTAGCAACTTCCAGAATAATATCGGTATATTCACATATTTCAGCAAGTGATATCATAGATTTCATCAATAATGTACCTACACCTTTCATGTTGCTGTAATATGAACTACAAATCAATGAAAGAGACAATACTTTTTTTTCTCTAGGTATGTTTTTATTTTTTTGTAGATCTTCTAAAAGGATATACCCATGAATACGATTGAAGATATTATCATAATGATATTTAACTTTTGTTTTTCTTCTTTTAGCACCACCAGATTTTTTTAATTTCCTTTTTCTGTTTTCTGACATCGTGTGACAAACATTTTCTCGAGTATCAACAAGACATAATATATCATATGGTGATTCTTTGTTGTTTTTCTTTAAGATCATTTCATGATCAATTTTATCTGAATATCTTACTAGAAAATCCTTTAATCTTAAAAGTTCAAAATCTTTAAACTGATACATTTCTTTTTGACCTTTCTTGAAAGCACGATTCACTTGATTCTTTGTGAACAACATTGTTGTATAAATTTGTAAAAAAAATTTTATTAATCTCAAATTTAATCATTAAATATTCACATATTAGTCAATTTTTCGATCTTTGATTTCAAAATACCTCTTTGTCTTTTCCCAGGTTTATTTGATATTGTAACACCCTGCTTGTATGACAAGGTGACCACGGATCCTTCTTCTTCCAAATCATTGTAAAGTTCCATCAGGTGCATTACACAATCTATGATAAACTCTTCTGACAAGTGTTTTATGATTTCATTTCCATCAAGGAGCATGACTTCACATACATATGGAACTGGGTTTGGTGCTTCTAGATAGTTTTCCATAACATATTGTTTTTTATCTTCTGAAGGAGTAACTTTTACTGATTCTCTTTGCTCTAGATCATTTACTTTTGATCCTTGGTTGAAACGACCATTGCTGACAAGTGTCATCCTCTCAGATGTATCATCTATATATCCTCCGTATCGACATTCATATTCAGGAACATCTCCTTCAGTGAATGGTAGATATTCTTTGACACATATTTTATCTGATCTATCTTCTTCAAATGTTTTCTCTGTAATACTGTCTGAGAATCTTACCGACATCTTTGGTTTTTTTGGTTTTTCAGGGACAAATTCAGCATATACAAGAGGCATACATGTGACTACCGGTTGAGCACCTACCACCACGGGATCTATCTTTGAGATCACTTTGATCGCGTCGTCCATGTTGTCAACACCCAACTTTGCAAATAGTGTGTCCATAGCAAAGGTCGATATTATGTATTTGATTAAAAAAATATTTTTATCTCAAATTTATTCATACATCATAATCATTTATTTTCTTTCTTCTTCTTCTTTTTCTTTTTTTTCTTGTGGATTTTAAGCGCGTCATCATCAAAGAATTCCTCAAACTTACCATCTTTTAATAGACACATCTGATATCCTTTCTTGGGATCAATTATCATGTCATCATTCAATAATCGTAGATATGTAATACCTTCTATTTCAAACTCTTCTGTTTTTTCATCATCGTCACCAGTAGATTCTTCATCATCCAATTCGATGTCTTCATTCAGATGAGGTAGATCAATCTCTAGAGATTCATCTTCATCTTCAGATCCAAATAGGTCTTCTACATATTCATAATCATCTGTTCTAACATATTCTATATTTAATCCCACACCACCTGCTACATCGATATATGAATCACTATCAATCACACTATCTATTTCTTCATTAATCAGGGTGTCAACCATATTGACGACTACAGATTTGATTATCTTATAGTTATTCTCCTGTTCATCTTTAGAAGACACTTTCTTTTCTTTTTTAGGAAGCCCACGCTTTTTTGGTTTTGGTTTTTCAACCTTAGGCGTTTTTTCTTCACCTTCTTTAGGCGTTTTTTCTTCACCTTCTTTAGGCGTTTTTTCTTTTTTTACCTGCTTGGGTGTTTTTTTTGATTTTTTCGGTTTATCTTTTACTTGATCATACCACTCGTGATGGACTTGTTTATCGACAGGTTTAGATGGGGGACCCATCGCTTTTTCAGGACGAGGTTCTGTCACAATCCCTAGCCACCAAGATCCATGTTCAGATATCTTGGTAGTGTGAGACTTACAGAAATTTCCATCAACAGCACGCCGAGAACACTGGATATTGTCTAGTCGTTCTTTATTCCACATACGACATAGACACTTTGAGTGATCTACTTCTGCTTTTTGCCTCTCTTCATACGATGACGGGCGTGAGCGATCCATGTTTCTCAACAAGATCACCGATTTTGATGAAAATAAATCTTCATCTCAAATTTGTTGAGATTAAAATCTATAATATATTATATGAGTAAAGTTTTATTTAAAGATTTACCTATCTCAAAAAGAAAACTTAAAGGATCTTTGGAAACACTTGGACAAATAGATTATCATTATCAAAAATATGATAATACATTTAAATTCTTTGATAAAATAATGGAAAAAGATAAAAATATAAAAAAAGTGTTATGTATTCCTGAAGCAGGTGATAGTTGGATGAGATCATTTTTAAGAGTTGTTTTGGATTCAGAAGAAATAGATACAAGTGAATTAATGGTTAAAAATGTATCACCTGTTGATCCACTTTTATCTGTAGAAAAATTTAATAAAATGGTTCGTAAATGTAATAAAAGATTTATAGCTATCTCGGTACAATTAATAGTTAAAGGGAAACCTGGGACACATGCTAATATATTAATAATTGATACTAAAAAAAAACATGTTGAATTATTTGAACCACACGGAAAACGAAATACAAGTACCACAATGGATAGTTTAGTAGGTGCTTATCGAATATCAGATAAATTAATTAAAAAATATTTTTATAAATATTTTCCAGAATATAAATATATATCACCACAAGTAAATCTTCCATCATATGGATTACAAGCTAAAGTCGATGCGTATAATGGGATGTGTGTAACATATTGTATTATGTATTTACATTATCGTGTTTTAAATCCACATTTTTCACAAAGAACTATAATAAAAAAAATTAAAAAAAATTTAGATCGTCCATTTTTACTCAGATATGCTAAATATGTTGAAGATACGATTAAATAAATTATCTTCGTTTGATTGTTTTTTTTCTGTGATATTTTTTCTTTTTATGATGTTTAGTATGTGCTTTTTTAGATTCTTTTTTATCCTTTTCAGGACCCTTCTTAGATTTCTTTTTAGTTTTATTTTTCATACCAAATAACCATTTAAGCGTTCTGGGGAAAGTAAATCGTCGCCGTATGCCTGGACGATGGATATTATGATTGGGCTTATGTTTATTTTGAGATAAAGTATGTTTAGAACGTGTTGAACTAGGTGGACTAGGTGGACTAGGTGAACTAGGTGGACTAGGTGAACTAGGTGAACTAGGTGGACTAGGTGAACTAGGTGAACTAGATGAACTTGAAAGTTTACTTTCGTCTATTTCATTTTGCTTTGATAAGACCGGGTTTCTTATCTGTCTTTTTCTATATTCTCTTTTAGCGTTGACTGCATGTGAGGAACTGGGCCATTGAATACGATGATCAGATAATATATCTTTATTAGATTTTGTTGGATTTTCTCTTAATAGCGTTAATTGTAATGTTGTTTTCCATAGGAATTTTTTACTGTAAAGTATATTTAATATGCTTTCTTTATTACGGACAGATATTTTATTAATATGAGTGATTTTATCTCCATTTTTGAGTCCTGACGGTATAGGATTTGTTTTAGACGCCACCACTCTTCCATCATCGTCTAAAGCTAATCCCCATTTTCCTTTGTTTTTTACTAAAGGATGATGAATTATCATTTTATAATATATCATAGAAAAAAAAAAATTAATGTTTATAAATACTCATTAAAAAATAAACGAGTCCAATAAATTTATATTGAGTATCTAAATCTAATTGTGAATAATGATATTCACGTGTATATTCAGGACCTATGTACCATTCTGATCCTAATAAATAATTATCCGAAAAGAAATTAATTGCTCTATAATATTCTTCAGAAGCATTCTTATAGTCATCTTCGAAACACATAAATAATGTCGATAATATTGTTTCAATTGATTTATTATTACATTTTTTATAAGTTGATTTTATGATAGATTTTTTATCACAATTTATATCTTTAGATAAATTATTAATATTATCAAAAGTTTTCTCTAATGATTTTAAATTAAATTTTTTCATATAGTTATATTTTATATTTTTTTATATACTATTAATATTATGACATCCAAATTAATATTGAATGAAAAATACATAGTAGATAAAATAAATATTGATGATTATAAATCGTTCATAAATGTTCATATGCAATTAGAAAATACTATTAAATTTACAGAAAATAAATTTATAGAATTAATAAATGATATTGTTAATACTAAAGGAATATACGTATGTATCCGTATGAAGTCTAATAATGAAATAATTGGATGTGCTAAATTTTTCATTGATATTAAATTTGGAAAAAATAAAGGATTTATAGATGATGTAGTGATTGATAAGAATCATCGTGATAGAAAGTTAGGCACTTATTTAATAAATTACTTATTAGAATATGCAAGTAAACAAAATTGCTATGTATGTAATATAATTTGTAAAGAAGAAAATAAGAATTTTTATATAAAACAAGGTTTTAAAAATGATAGGATTTTAATGAGATATATTATTAATGATTGAAATTAAATTTTTCATGTATTATATATTTTTATATAATATTATGATTAAATCTGTTCTTTAATTTTATAAATTATATCTGTTGTAGATATACCTTGTGTATATGGAACTTCAATCAATTCACCACCTATTTCAGATAATATTTTTATAACATTATCTCTTACAACTGATTGTCCTGATATCCAATCATCACCATGAACAACAAAAGCAGGTTTAATTTTTCTTATATTATCAGTATAATCATGTGTTTTTTGCAATATTACTTTATCTACCATTTTTAAATTACTAATTACTGTATATCTATTTTCATAATTAATAATAGGTTTCCTTTTATATGATTCAATCGCATCATCAGTTAATAATCCAACTATAACCTTACCATATTTAGATGCTTCATTTAATAAATTAATATGTCCTTTATGTAAAATATCAGCAGCCATACCAACATATACAATACTCATTATATTATTATATATTATATATTATATTTTTATTAGATTATAAACTTTATTAATAATTAATAATGATACTATAATAATAATACTTGACAAAAATAATATAATTAATTTATATTTAATTATTTCATAATTATAAATATTACCTTTTTCTAAGAAAGATAAACAAACTTTTTGTTGAGGATTTTCAAATTCAGTTTCATTTGGAAATTCATTTTCTAAGAATGAATAAAATATTTCATGAACAATTTGACAATCAGGATATTCATCAGATATACCATTCCCTTGTGCGTTTAATAAATTACTTTGACATGATTTATATAAATCATATAATAATTTTATTTTTTGATATAAAGTTACTTTATTATAATCATTTGTATGTATTTCTGAAATATTTAATTTAGTATTATCTATCATTTTATAATTTTTTTTATAAACTAAATAATTTTTAAATAAACGTAATTCACAAATAATGTCTTTTTCTTTTTCTTTTTCTTTTTCTTTTTTTTGATCTTTATAAGATTGAGTTGCCAAAAATTGTTTTGGATATAAAGATTCTAATTCTTCTAATACTGATTTATCTAAAATCTGAATATTATGTTCTCCCCAAAAATAATTTAAATCTTTTTCATCATATTTGATTAGATGCTTAGAATTAACCATTGATTGATTCCATAAACCCATTGATTTTGTAACATCATATTTTTTTTTGTAGATTTTACGAATTGATCCAAATATAGTTTTATTCATATAATTATTTATTAAAATATCAAAGATTTTAGGATTCATTATAAATTGATCATCTTCTAAATAAAAAAACAAATTAGTTAAGTCTGGAACTTTATGGATATGTGCATATATTGATTGACGATGTATCAATGGTAAATTACTAGGATCTGTTACTAATACAGAATGTGGTACAAATATTAACCGTTTAGTTTCCATCAAATATTTTGGTGGTGGATGATTATCGCTATACACTAAATGTATCTTACGGTAATTTACTTTATGTTTTTCAAGAGATCGCAATACATATTTCAACTCTATAAAATCACCTGATTCACAACCTTCTGATCTTCCACCTGCTTCTTTTAATTTATTTACAAAGTATTTATTAGACCAATCAACCCAAGTTATTACAATATCAAAACTCATAAATATAATATATAATATATATTATATTTTTTTTGGTAATATATATATATATAGATGATAATACATTAAAAAATATTAATTAATAATGTGGATTATTAGATCCCATAGTACTTAATTCTTTATTATATATAGTACCATTGTAATTTGGTAATGTTATAATATTTACATATTTATCTTTATTATATTCATATAAAATATTGATATCTTCACCCATTCTATAATTTTTTTGTGGATGTTTTTTTCCTAAAGATACTTTTATAGTTGAATGACCATAGCTAAATCCACTATGTTTAAACCAACTATAATCGGCAAAATTACTTTGACTCCTATTAACATGAATTTTATTTCTAGATCTTTTATTATCCCATATTTTACCATCAAAATTATTACATTTTTTTCCATCTGTATGTAAGTGATATAAAACATCATAATTATATTCATTATATACTTTCTCTAATACTTCTGTTCTAGTAGGACATAATTCATCATCTGCATCTATAAATGATATTAGTTCAGTATTACAATTGTTCACACATATATTTCGATTATCTCCTGGATATCTTACTTCAATTGTATCTATTACTTTAACATTTACTTTTGATATTTCATTTAATTGTTTTCTTATTCGTTCACCATTTTTCTTATCTGTTGATGATAAAGATATTATTATTTCATAAGGTAGTAATGTTTGATTATTTATACTTTGTATTAAAGTAGGTAAATATTTAGCATGTTTCAGAATACAAGGCACACCAATTGATATGATATTGGATCTTATATTATAATTATATATATATTTTCTATTGATTAAATACAATGTAATGAATATAATAATTAAAATTAATAAAATAAAATTATTCATTATATAATAATATTATATAATATATATGAAACAATTTAAATTAATAGGTTTTTATATATTAATTGCGTTAATTATTTATTATATATCATATCTAATTACAATAAATAAAATAAACCATATAAATAAAATATTAGAATATTCATTAATGGTTAATCTTTTAAATGATGATGTGTCTAAAGACAGATTACAAAATATAGAGAATATATATGGTAAACTAGGATTAAATATTAATATAGAAAAGGCACTTCACTGGAGAGAAGATGAATTAGAATTAAAAACATTACCACTAGATAAATACAATATAGATACTAAGAAAGGCAGGTCTAAAAATATAAGACCAGGTGCTTATGGTTTAGCAGGTTCATTATATAAATGTATTAAAAAAGCAAAAGGATATGATTATCCTCATTTAATATTTTTTGAAGACGATGCTATACCATTAATTAAAAACAAATATAAATTTTATGATGAATTTATAAATGTAATAAATACAATTCCTGATTCAGGTGATGGAATTTATTTTTTAGCAATTACCGTTCCTGAATGCGCTATATCACCGAAAGGACCTGGAAAAATATATGCACTAAGGTTCAAAGATCTAAAACAAGAAGGTTGGAAACAATCAAAATTATTAGATGATGCATGGGGTGCACATGCAATATATTTTACTAAAAAAGGTATTGATAATGTTTATAATCATTTACAAAGAAAAAAAATGGATAAACCAATTGATGTTTGGTTAAGGCATAAATTTAAATGTTGGTATTATACTAATAATGTAAATGATGATGGATTTTTTATGGGTTTATTTGAACAATACAATACTTTTTGTGAATCAAGAATAAATACATTAGATAATTAAATTATATAATTAAATTATATTAGATAATATATATGAAACAATATAAATTAATCGGTATTTATATTTTAATTGCGTTAATTATTTATTATATATCATATTTAAGTACTATTCAAAAAATTAAGCGTATAAATAAAATATTAGAATATTCATTAATGATTAATCTATTAAATGATGATATATCTAAAGACAGATTACAAAATATAGAAAATATATATGGTAAATTAGGATTAACTATCAATATAGAAAAATCTTTACATTGGCGAGATGATGAAGAAGAACTAAAAACATTACCATTGGATAAAAAAAACATAAAAACATCTAAAGGGAAATTTAAAGAAAGACCAGGTGCTTATGGTTTAGCAGGTTCATTTTATAAATGTATTAAAAAAGCAAAAGAATATGATTACCCTCATTTAATATTTTTTGAAGATGATTCTATACCATTAATTAAAAATAATTATAAATTTTATGATGAATTTATAAATACAATAAATACTATACCTAATTCTGGTGATGGTATTTATTTCTTATCAGTTATGGTTCCTGGTTGTGGTAAAATACGTCATAAAAGGTTTAAAAATATAAAAGAAGAAGGGTGGAAACAATCAAAATTATTAGATGATACATGGGGTACTCATTCAATATATTTTACTAAAAAAGGTATTGATAATGTTTATAATTATTTACAAAAAAATAAAATAGATCAACCTATTGATCATTGGTTAAGATATAAATTTAAATGTTGGCATTATACAAATAATGTAAATGAAGATGGATTTTTTATGGGTTTATTTGAACAATACAATACTTTTTGTGAATCAAGAATAAATACATTAGATAATTAAAATTTTATTATAAACAATATAATATGTATATTATAATATTAATAATATTTATTATAATAATATCTATTTATTTTTTTACCATTTCATATTTAACTAATAAATTAAATAAAATACCAATGTATTGTATTTACATTCCTGAAAGAGAAACATATATTAAAAACTTTTTTAACGGTTTAGGATTAAAAATTAATTATATAAAAGGTGTTGATAAAAATACAATCGATGTTGATAAACTTATTGAATCTGGTAAAGTAAAAAAATATTCACGTGTCAATCAACCAAGAATAGCATGTCATTATTCACATTTAAATGTTTTAAAAGGATTCTTAAAATCAAATAAAGAAAGATGTATAATATTTGAAGATGATGTAAATACAGATTATACTAAAATTAATTTACTTTATATATTTAATCATTTAATGTATAATTTACCTAAGAATACAGATTTATTATACATAGGATATTGTGGTGAAAAATGTGATAAAAATACTAAATATGACCAATATTATACTATTGCTTATAAACCATATTGTTTACATGCTTATTCAGTAAATAGATTTTCAGCACAAAAAATAATAGATTATACACTTGTAATGTATAGTAATATAGATACTATGATATCTGATTTAATTCGTGATAAAAAATTAATATGTTATTTATCTAATTATCAAATATTCACACAGAATAGAGAAGAAATTAAAACGGTTTTGGGTAATAAATATATGAAATTACCATTATGTATTTAATAATATTTAACAGTTAAATCTCCATAATCAATATTACCTCCCACTAAATCTGAATAACTAACACGCTGTTTAACTTTAGAAGGATTTATAAATATAATATTATCTCTTTCTTGTAATATTCTCCAATATTGATCACAAGCATACATTCCTCTACCAGTTTTAATAAACATTTTTAACCCTTCTTCCCAATGATTTATTAATGTATCATAATATTCTTTTTTTATAATATATCCCGTAGTAGAACCACAATTCTTTGCTGATACTGTATCTCTATTCAATTTTTTACTACCATTACCATATGAGCAAGCATATAATATCATATCCCATTTTAAATCAGAATTTATTATATTATTTAATTTTCTATTTGTTTCATCTGGATTCATAAATTCTATATCATCTTCAACAACCATCACATATGGATAATTTTTAGATCTTGCTTCTTTAAGTATTGCTAAATGAGATTTACTACATCCAACATGTCCGTTTTTTTCATCTTTAATAGCATTAAAACGTATTGGATTATCTATACCAAAATTTTTTAATTCTGTAATTGTTTCTTCTTTTCTATCTTTTCTATGTTCTAGATTTATATAATATGTGTATTGAGTTACACGTTTATTATCATTTATCACATAACCTAAATGTAATTTAGATAATATGTATATTATTAATATTGTAGTAATAAATAATATAATATATTTCATATATTATATGAAATATAAATTAATTGGTATATATGTATTTAATAATATTTAACTGCTAAATTCTTATAATCTACTACACCACCAACTAAATCAGAATGACTTTCTCTTTGATAAACCTTTACAGGATTAATTAATATAAAATTATCTTTCTTTTGTAATATTTTCCAATATTGATCACAAGCATACTGATTAGAATCACCAGTTTTAATTAACATTTTTAAACCTTCTTCCCAATGATTTATTAATGTATCATAATATTCTTTTTTTATAATATACCCTGTTGTTTGTCCCTCACCAATTACTTTAACTGAATCTTTATTAATCTTTTTATTTAAATTACTTGTATTACTACAAGATAATAATATTACATCCCATTTTAAATCTGAATTTATTATATTATTTAATTTTCTATTCGTTTCATCTGGATTCATAAATTCTATATCATCTTCAACAACCATCACATAAGGATAATTTTTAGACCTTGCTTCTTTAAGTATTGCTAAATGAGATCTAAGGACTCCAGGATGACCTTTTCCAGTACTATTAGCATTAAAACGTATTGGATTATCTATACCAAAATTTTTTAATTCTGTTATTGTTTCTTCCATCCTATCTTTTCTGTGTTCTAGATTTATATAATATGTATATTTAGTTACACGTTTATTATCACGTATAACATATCCTAAATGTAATTTAGACAGAATATATATTATTAATATTGTTATTACAAATAATATAATATATTTCATATAATATAGAATATAAATTTTAATTTGTATATTTATCTATAATTATTTGTATTAACATATGGTAAGTCTTTATAAATTTTATCTTTATATTTGTATACTAATGGATGAAGGATTTGATTAAATTCACTCCAAGAGAGTGGATAAGGATATTCTTTAGTATGTATTTGTTGTGGACTTTTAGATGGATATTTCTTTAATTCTTCATATTTTTCATCCATTAATTTCATCATTTGTTCATACCATTCATTTGTTAAAGGAGTATTTTTTTTATATATATAACAACCATTACCTATTAATTTTGAATAATTTTCTTTCATTTTTTTGTTTATTATTTCATTTTTACCATATGCTATATCTCCTGCGTTTTTTTCAGCGTATCCACTACCCCATTTATGAGAATTTTTTAATTTATAATAATGTTCTATCCAACTATCATTTATTTCTTTTATATCTGTATACCCACCTCCATGAAAATTCATAAAATAACATCTTAAATAATCTGCTTTATGAGTTTGTGATAAATATTCATATCCTTTATGTAATGGGTGTTCTTCTAAAATATATTCATTTAAATTATCTGGTGTAACCAGTATTACTTCAAATCCTGTATTTTTTAGTGTTTTTAAATTATGTTTTCTATTTTCTGTTATCGGATTTGTTCCGGTCCAAAAACAATATAATTTTTTATCTAAATTATTTGTATTTAAATATAATATAATAAAAATTGTTATATAAATTATAGATAATATATATTTCATATACTATATCAAATATTTTAACTAACAGGAAATTTAACATATTCACAAGGACTTAAATCCGGATATATCTTTTTTAAAAATGCTTTTAATCTTTTTCCTGAATTCACATCACCATAATTATCCATATAAAATTTACGTGGTGTGAA
>Ga0209504_1001417_pt1 | contig 18118 bp, 18 predicted proteins | sample COGITO_mtgs_1005_FD_184791 | JGI IMG/M metagenome (GOLD analysis project Ga0209504, IMG submission 184791) | Pelagic marine microbial communities from North Sea - COGITO_mtgs_100511 (SPAdes) (version 2) | ecosystem: Environmental > Aquatic > Marine > Epipelagic ...
GCAAGAGCTTCGACACGTTCTGCCCCCTGGGGCCGATTCTCGTAACGGCCGATCGCATTCCGAATCCCCAGATTCTGCCTATCCGTACCATCCTCAATACGGAGATCCGTCAGGAATCCTTTACCGTTGATATGATTTTCAGTGTGGCTGAGCTGATCGCCTTTATCAGTGGGAGCACCACGTTACTCCCCGGCACTGTCATTCTGACGGGCACACCTCCGGGCGTGGGCGTGGCGGCCGATCCGCAGCGCTTTCTCAAGCCCGGGGATGAGGTGGCGATCGAAATCAGTGGCATCGGTATGCTACGAAATCCAGTCGTGGCGGAGGCGTAGCGGGCACTCGCCGTCGCGGCATGGTCGCCGAAGGCGTGAGCTTTTGGAGGATTCTTCCTTCGGCAGAGACTTTCTAAGGCGGTGCCGTTTCGCCAAAGGCATTGAGCATCCGCCGCCTTTCTGCTCGACGGGTCAGCGTCTTTCTCTATCAACAGTGGTATGTCGGCCACTGTATTTACGATCGCGAATCAAAAAGGCGGCGTCGGTAAAACGACGACCGCAATCAACCTCAGCTACGCACTCGCCGAAAGGGGGGTGCGCACCGTGCTCGTCGATCTCGACCCGCAGGCCAATGCCACCAGCGGGCTCGGCCTCGAAAAACTCGAAGGCGGTAGTCTCTACGGCCCCCTCTGCGGCGATGGCACCGCCCCCGAAAAAGTCCAGCCGGTCGGCACGAGTGATTGCCTCTTCGTCATCCCCTCCGAAGTGGATATGGCTGCGATCGAGATCGAGCTCTATCAACGCGACAACTACTTGATTCAACTTCGCGAAGTCCTTGCTCCCCTCCGCGATTCGGACGATTACGATGCCATCGTGCTCGATTGTCCGCCCGCGCTCGGCATGCTTTCGATGAACAGCCTCGCTGCCGCCGACTATCTGCTCATCGCCCTGCAGTGTGAATACCTCGCGATGGAAGGCCTGGGGCAAATTCTCAAGGTCGTCGATAAGCTCCGTGATGCCGGCGTCAACGACGGCCTCGAACTCGGTGGTATTCTCATGACGATGTTCGACCAGCGCACCAACCTCGGGCAACAAGTCGTCGGTGAGGTGCGTAACCACTTCGATGAGCTTGTTTTCCGCAGCATGATCCCCCGCTCTGTGCGCCTGAGCGAGGCCCCGAGCTTCGGCCAGTCGATTTTCGAGTACGAGCCCAACAGCAGCGGCGCCCATGCCTATGGCTACTTCGCTGACGAGGTGATTGAGCGCTTCAAGCTCAGGAAGTGACACCTTTCTTTCTATCTGGAAGAATCTTTTGAGATGCCATGCCTGAAACCATCCCGCATCTCGACGCATTCTGCGACCACCTCGCGTTGGAGCGACGGGTCTCGCCTTACACCGTGCGCAACTACCGCGTGGCGGTGGAAAATTTCGTCGGCCACCTGCGGGAGGCTGGCAAATGGAAAGACGACTTCGCTACAGTCAGCCCGATCCAGGCACGCTCTTTTCTGATCGAAGCAGGGCGCAGAAAAGCTCGCCGCACTTTGCATAACCAGGTTTCCGGACTTAGAGCATTCTACCTCTACCTGCGTAAGCAGGGCCATGTCGCCACCAACCCCTTCACCGGCCTGAGTTTGCCCAAGCTCGATCGTCCACTGCCCAAATTTCTCAGTGAGTCGCAGATGCGCAGCCTGCTGAATGCGCCGATCCTCCTCTGGAAGGACGGCCAGTTCGGCGAGTTCGAAGCCTTCCGCGACAGTCTCATCCTGGAGCTACTCTACGGCGGCGGCCTCCGCGTGAGCGAACTGTGCGGATTGAACCACGGACAGGTTGAGCTCTCACAAGGTGTCGCTCGAGTTGTGGGTAAAGGCCGCAAAGAGCGCCTTTGCCCCTTGGGCCCCGTCGCCGTGCAGTGCCTCAAAGTCTTCGTCCAACGCTTCGACTTGGAAGCCGCGATCGATGCACCTGTCGTGTGCACACGCCGCGGCCGACGCATGGAGCCCCGCCAAATCCAAAAGCTCCTCAAGATCCACCTAGCTGCCGCGGGGCTGCCGCTGGACATGACGCCGCACAAGCTGCGCCACTCTTTCGCTACGCATATGCTCGACGAGGGGGCCGACCTCCGTGCCGTACAGGAGCTGCTCGGCCACGCCAACCTCTCTACCACCCAGATCTACACGCACGTCTCCATCGCCCGGCTGAAAGAAGCCCATAAGCAGGCGCATCCCAGAGCGTGAAGATTTCCCCATGAAAACGGCTTGTTGATTTTTTGAATAAGAAGTCATGAGCTTATCCGTTGCGTTCCTGGTCTTTCAGCTTGTTTATGGGGGGACGCATGCCTGTCGGCCGCAACGTCGATCTTATTGACGGCCCTGCGTAGAGCGCGCCTTCCCCGGCATAACAAGCTATTCATCTCGAACGGACTCCCCTCTTCTTGTTCTCACCAGCACTTCGCAGAGACTTTAATCAAGCTAGCTAGGAAAGTCAGGTTCTATAAACCGGGCCCTATGTAGGCATTGATTCTCTGGGGCGGAGGGCGGACAGGGCACATTTTTGAAAAAGAGCTAATGCGCTGCTAGGTATGTTTTTAAAATATGCGCTGAACATTTCGAAAAAGTCCGAGATGTTAGGGTTGGATGACTATCGAAGCATGGACAGAAACGCTTCCCGATGAAGCACTACGAGATTTGGAACTACGCGAGTGGGACGACGGCGAAGCCGAGGTATATTGCGCACTGCTGGATGAGCACCACTATTTGGGCAGCCCCGATGCGCGCACGCGCCATCTGTGCCAAGTGGTTCTTTACCAAAGCAAAGCTGTTGCGTTGCTGATTTGGACAACTTGCAGCCGCAAGCTGGCCGGTCGTGAGCACCATGTGGGCTGGGACCCCCGCACGCGTGAGAAGCGCTTGGGCTGGGTGGTGCAAAACAGTCGTTTTCTGTTAATCCCGCAGTCACGCCCGGCCAACCTAGCCAGTCGCGTGCTAGGACTGGCAGTCAAAGCTTTGCCCGCGGCGTGGGAGGCACGGTTTGGCAAACGCCCTTTGCTGGCTGAGACTTTTGTCGATCCCGAAGGTTACAAGGGCACCTGTTACCATGCCGCAGGTTGGACTAAGCTTGGGCAGACCAAGGGCTACGCACGCGTATCGGCTCCCCAATACTACCAGGACAACGAGCGCCCGAAACACCTTTGGGTGAAGCCACTGGCCAAAGATGCCCTGGAGCGCTTGCGCGATCCGAGTCGTTTGCTTGCGGGCGAAGACCCCAAAGCCCGCGCTCCCGGCGTGTTGCCCGTGAGCGCCAAGAAGGCCGAGAGTCTCTACCGCGCCCTGCGTAAGGTCAAAGACCCGCGCGCACGCCGGGGACGGCAATATCCTCTGGCAGCACTACTGACAACCGCAGTCTTGGTGCAGTGCTGCGGCGAGCATACTGTCACCGGCATCTTCCGCTTTTGCCAAGACCTCACCTCTGCCCAAAGAGCCAATCTCGGCTTCCGCGCCAATCCTAAGGCCCGCAAAGTGGTGCCACCTCCGGGAGAGAGCTGCTGGCGCAAAGTGCTCAGCGCAGTCGACCCTGAAGAACTCTCCAGAGCCTTGGACCCATGGCTGCAAAGCCAGAGTGACAAGGGCGAGCTGCCCGAACTACTGTCGATTGACGGCAAAGTCATTGCCAGCAACCTGGCGACCATCGTCTCGCTCGTCGATGCCGCCGACGGCAGCCCCGTCGCCCAGGCCGCAGCCAGCGGCAATGGCCAGGAACAAAAACTGACCAAGCAGTTGATCAAAGCCCTGCCCCAGGCCGCCCTTGAAGGCAAGACCCTCAGCGGCGACGCTCTTTACTCAAACAAAAACCTCGTCCGTGAAGTCGTCCAGGAGCGCGGCGGCGAAGTGCTCGTCCAACTCAAGGCCAACCAAAAGACCACACTCGAAGAAGCCACCCGCAGACTGAGCCAATCGGCTCCCCCTTTTTATACACAGCGCCCGAGTTGAGCCACGGGCGCATCGATATCAGAGGCGTTCGACACATCCCGGTCACCCCAGTGCAGGTGAACTTCCCCTGCATCTGGTCAGTCGCCCAGATCCACCGCCAGTCTACCGAGAAGAACACAGGCAAACAAACCAGTGGGCAACGCATCTATCTGAGCAGTCGCCGGAGCGAGCCGCCCGCGAGAATACTTCAAAAAGTCCGAGACCGCTGGAATGTGGAAAACAAAAACCACCACCCACGGGACAGCACCATGCTTGAAGACAAGTGCCGATGCCGAACCGGCCATACCGCAGCGAACCTCGCCCTGCTGCGCGGGGTCGCCCTCAAAATCTGGAGGAAATCCAGGCCAAAATTAACCGCGAGCGATTTTATCCGCTCAAATAATAAAAATATTGACGCTCTAATCAACCTGATGAGCAAAAATCAACGACTTACAAAAATGGAGTGAGGTGCCCTGGTAGTTTGCCTGCGTATAAAAAAAGATGGTTGACGAACTTCGCTGGTGAGGTAACTGCTTAATTTAATCTTTATTAAATTTATGATAAACAACAATTTATGAAAAACCTAAGAATACTAAGCACACTTCTACTTCTATTGGCATTATGTGGTAACGCAAATGCAGGCATTGTGGTTACGCAAATCAACGGCTTAATGGAATCAGCTAGCATACAGGACCAGTTAGGGACCACGTACCAGATTTATTTTCAATATGGAAGCTACGATTCAGTTCCAGACCTTGACAAAACACCATGGTTCACAGGCGATCGGGACAATAACACTCTAGCAACGGACTTGGCGAACGCTCTCGCAGCTGAGCTCAATGCTTTCAATGTCGCACAAGTGCAAGACGCGAATCAACATAGGCAATATGAATACCGCTTCGCGTACACATCATTTGGCGCTGGAGAGTTATTTGGAAACCCGAGTACAGATACTGTTGAAATTTCCTACTACAGTTACGCTGACAATTATGGTGATCCATCCCCACCACCCAGTGAAGCTTGGTATGTATACGATCAAAACATGAATTCGACTATTTCGTATGAACAAGTATATGCGTATGGGAACGCTATCGTTCCTGAGCCTTCGACCTACGCTGCGATCTTTGGCGGTCTAGCGCTGACAGTTGCAACGATGCGCCGCAAGGGGCGCCCCACCCTTTAAGCTTTAACGCTTTTACCCTTTTTTCTTAACGGAATGAAGGGCAAAAAAGGGAAGGGAAGTTTGCAGACGGCGTTCTTGAGCTTATTGAGGTTGCCCCGGAGGCGCTCCCAAGTGTCCTCCATGGTGTTGAACAGCTCGTTCTGGAGCATGAGGTTACCCCGGCCACCTTCGTCGAGGATCCAACCAAGCGTGTCAGGATCGAAGTCGACGGGGATGGGCGACAGCTGATTGTCGCGGGGGTGTGGGCGGATGATGGTGCGTTGGACTCCCATTTGGAAATGGCCTGAACGGATCGAGGCGAAGGATAGGTTTTTGTTATAGTGGCTGACGCCCGTTAAGGGTTCGCCTCACTCCTCGGCACTCCATGCCGGTTGTTCCTCCCTCCGGCCTGCGATCACGTATGTTTATACGCTCCCTTGGCCCTCAGTCGTCAAAGCCGACAGCATCGCACCTTCAGACCCTTCCTAAAGAAAAGGCCACGCGGATGAGACGTGGCCTGATGATTAGCGCAAAGGCGCTAGATTGCGGAGCCTATTTGAGGGCGATTCAAAAGGAAAACTTGAAGAAGCCCGTAATCTCGGCAATCAAGAACAGCTAGGTAATCTGATCCGAATATCCAAATATTAGCAATATGTCCAAGGTCCGCGTCCGTTTCGCCCCCAGTCCAACTGGCTTCTTCCACATCGGCAGTGCCCGTACCGCACTCTTCAACTGGCTCTACGCCCGTCATACGGGAGGCACCTTCGTGCTCCGCATTGAAGACACCGACAAAGAGCGCAACACCGACGAAGCCCTCCGTGTGCTACTCGACGGCATGAAATGGCTCGGCCTCGACTGGGATGAGGGTCCCGATGTCGGCGGCGACTACGGCCCCTACTTCCAAAGCCAGCGCCAGCCGATCTACGACGCGTATCTAAAGAAGCTAGAAGATGCCGGCCGCACTTACGAAAAGGACGGCGCGATCTGGTTTAAACTCGAAGGCGAACGGTATACCGCCTACGACGACTTTCTCAAGGCCGAGATCGAAAAGGTAAAGGCGGCCCCCGTAGTGATCGAAGACGCCGTTCGCGGCCGCGTCGAGCGGGCCGAGGAGAAGGACTTCGTCCTCGTGCGTAAAGACGGCAGCCCTGTCTTCCACCTGGTCAACGTAGTGGACGATATTGCCATGGGCATCACCCACGTGATCCGCGGCGAAGACCACCTCTCCAACACGAGCAAACACGTCGAGCTCTTCAAAGCCTTCAGCGTGGAGCCGCCCAAGTTCGCCCACATCCCACTCATCCTGAAGGAGGAGGGCTCGGGCAAGATGAGCAAGCGCGACAAAGGTGCCCTGATTGAAGAATACGAATCACGCGGCTTCCTCGCCGCCGCCGTGCGCAACTACATTTCCCTACTCGGCTGGAACCCGAAGGACGAGCGCGAGAAGATGGACATCGGCGAGATCATCGAGCTCTTCGACTTCCCCGGGATCAACAAGGGGAACTCCCGCTTCGACGAAAAGAAACTCGCCGCGCTCAACGCCGAATACCTCCGCGAACTGAATATCGAGAGCTTCACCTTCCTCGCCCGCCCGCTACTCAACGACGCCGGCGTGGTCAGCGAAGAGGTGGACGAAGATTACCTGCAAGCCGTGCTCACGCTCTGCCAGCCCAAGGCACGCTCGCTCGACACCCTCTCCGAGCTCTGCGGCTACTTCTTCGTCGACGACTACCCGATGGACGAAAAGACGGGCGCGAAGATTGCCCAAAAGGCCGACCCGAAAGCACTCCTCGCCGAAGTGCTTCCCCTGCTCGAAAGCGTCGAGCCCTTCGACACCGACAGCTTGAAAAGTGCGCTCGAGGCCCACGCCGAAGCCAAAGGTGAAAAAGTCTTCGCCTACTTCCCCGCCCTACGCTACGCCACCAGCGGCCAAGGGGGCGGCCCCGATCTGCTACCCATGCTCGAAGTCATGGGCCGCGAGCGCGTGACCGGGCGGATTAAGCGTTTCATCGCTTAAGCGCTTGCCAGTATATAGACTCGATACATGCAGAGCATGTATCGACAAGACCTCACCCTCCGTCGGAGGTCTTTAGAATTTTGATAAAGGCGTCCTGCGGGATGGAGACACTGCCGATGTTCTTCATGCGCTTCTTGCCCTCTTTTTGCTTCTCGAGGAGTTTACGCTTACGGGAAATGTCGCCGCCGTAGCACTTGGCCGTCACATCCTTGCGGTAAGCGCTGATCGTCTCGCGTGCAACGACGTTCGAGCCGACCGCCGCTTGGATGGCGATTTTAAACATCTGCTTAGGGAGAATCTCCTTCAATCGCTTACAAAGGGCGCGGCCGCGACCCTCGGCTTTGTCGATATGAACAATGGAAGAGAATGCGTCGACTGGCTCCTGGTTCACGCGGATGTCGAGGCGGCAGAGCTTGGCTTTTTCGTAGCCAGCCATCTCATAGTCCATCGAGCCGTAGCCATGGGTAATGCTTTTGAGACGGTCGTTAAAATCGATCAGAATTTCATTGAGCGGCACACGGCAGACGAGCATGACGCGCTGGGCGTCGATCGTCTCGGTGTGTTCACAGATACCGCGTTTCTCGGAGACGAGGGCGAGCACATCGCCGATCGAATCACTCGGGGTGTGGATCGAGGCGTTGATCATCGGCTCTTCGATACACTCGATCTCCGCGGGATCGGGCAAGTGGACCGGATTATGCACCTCGACCTGAGCGCCGTCCGTTTTAGTGACGAGGTAGACCACGCTTGGATAGGTGGAGATGACATCGAGGTCATACTCTCGGCGGATGCGTTCCTGGATGATCTCCATGTGGAGCAAGCCAAGGAAGCCACACCGGAAGCCGAAACCGAGGGCGACGGAATTTTCCGACTGATAGACAAAGGCGGCATCGTTGAGGCGCAGTTTGCCCATGCCGGCTTTGAGTTTGTTGTAATCGTTTGTGTCGATCGGGTAGATGCCGCTAAAGACCATCGGCCGGACTTCTTTATAGCCAGGCAACATCTCCTTAGTAGGATTCGCGCTATGGGTGATGGTGTCGCCGAGTTTGAGCTCGGCCACATCGCGGAGATTGGTCACTACATAGCCCACGTCCCCGGCTCTCAGGGTGTCCTGCTTGGTCATCGCAGGGGAAAATTTGCCAACTTCTTTGACCTGCATCTTACGCTCGTCGCTCATGGTGATGATCTGGTCGTTCATCTTCACCTCTCCCGAGAAGACACGCACGTAGCAGATCACACCTTTATAGGCATCGTAAATGCAGTCAAAAATCAGCATACGCAGCCCCTCGACGTCCGCCCAGCGGGGCTTGGGGACACGGGCCACGGCGGCTTCAAGGAGATCTTCGATCCCGATACCGGTTTTGCCACTGGTCAAAACTGCCTCGTCAGCGGGAATGGCCAGGACATCTTCAAGCTGCACCATAATCGCGGGCACGTCGGCGCTTGGCAGATCCACTTTGTTGATCACGGGGATAATTTCCAGGCCCTGCTCTAACGCGAGATGGGCGTTGGCCACGGTCTGCGCCTCGATGCCTTGGGCTGCATCGATCAGCAGCATGGCGCCCTCACAGGCCGCCAGACTGCGTGAGACCTCGTAAGAGAAATCGACGTGCCCTGGAGTGTCGATCAGGTTGAAGGCGTAGTCTTGACCATCCTTCGCTCGGTAGATCATGGAAACGGGGTGGCTCTTGATCGTGATGCCGCGCTCTCGCTCCAGATCCATCGAATCGAGCAGCTGCGCCTTCATATCGCGCATTTCCACTGTGCGCGTCAGTTCGAGAATACGGTCGGAAAGCGTCGTCTTACCGTGATCCACGTGGGCGATGATGCAGAAATTGCGAGTATGGTTGAGGTCTGTCATAAGCGGGAACGCGCTAAAATCACGGTCTGCGGGAAAAGTTCAACCCTCTTTCTTGAAAACGAACTTTACCTGCGCCGTCGATTCTGGGAACTTCGCAGCTTATGTCAGACACACCCAAGATCAACATCCTCGTCGTCGGCTCTGGTGGCCGTGAACACGCCCTCGTCCAAAAATGCCTGCAAAGCCCCATGGCCGATTTGGTGATCGCCGCCCCGGGCAACGGTGGCATGGCCTCTGAGGTGCAATGTTTCGACGTTTCCGTCGAGGATATCCCCGGCCTAGTCGGCCTGGCAGAGCAACATTCAGTCGGCCTGGTTGTCGTGGGCCCAGAAGTTCCTCTCAGCCTCGGCCTCGTCGATGCGCTGGCCGAGGTCGGCATACCCGCCTACGGACCGAACAAAGACGGTGCCCAACTCGAATCAAGTAAAGCCTTCTGCAAAGACTTTTTTGCGCGTCACAACATCCCGACCGCCGCCTACGGCACCTTCACAGAAGTGGCCCCCGCCCTTGCCTACCTCGCAGAGCACCCCGCGCCCATCGTGATTAAAGCCAGCGGCCTCGCCGCAGGTAAGGGGGTGATCATGGCCGAGACGCAGGATGAGGCCGTCGCCGCAATCAAAGATATGCTTGAGGGCGACGCCTTCGGCAGCAGCGGCAAGGAAATCGTGATCGAAGAGACCCTCTACGGCGAAGAAGCCTCTATACACGTTATCGCCTCGGGCGAAGACTTCGTCTGCCTGCCCCCCAGCCAAGACCACAAACGCGTGGGCGAAGGCGACACTGGCCTAAACACCGGCGGCATGGGCGCCTACACGCCAACCAGCCGTGTCACCCCTGCGATGCAGGCTGAGATCGAAGAAAAAGTCATCAAGCCCACCCTGGCTGGCCTTAAGGCTGATGGGATCAACTATTGCGGCACTCTCTACGCCGGCCTCATGCTCACGGACAAGGGCATCAAAGTGCTCGAATACAACGTCCGCTTCGGCGACCCCGAGACCCAAGTACTCCTGCCCATGGTGGCCGATGACCTCGTGCCTGTGCTTCTCGCCACCGCCAAAGGTGCGCCTCTACCCGCCCAGCTTCATTTTCGCGAGGGCGCGGCTATTGTCATCGTGCTCGCTGCCGGCGGCTACCCGGGCACCTATGCCAAGGGCGAAGCGATCCACCTCCCTGAATACATACCCGACCACAGCGCAATTGTACATGCGGGCACCACACTCGACCAAGACGGCACGATTCGAACCGCCGGTGGCCGCGTAATGGGGGTCAGCGCACACGCAGCCACTCTGAAAGATGCCGCCGAGCTCGCCTATTCCGTCTGCGACGCGATAGACTTCAAAGACAAATACCTGCGCCGCGATATCGGGCACCGCGAGCTGAGCCGCTGATAAGGCGACGCTTTACAAAACAGTCAAAGACGATAGTCTTACCACTCTACCATGCGCACGAAACGCAAGCTCATACTCACCATCTGCACGGGCAACATCTGCCGGAGCCCGATGGCTGAAAAGCTTTTACAGCATGCCCTAGCCGCGCAGGACGCTCCCCTCAACCAGCTCCAAGTCGCGTCCGCCGGCGTCGCCGCCGGTTATGGAGATCCAGCCTCAGCCAATTCCGTGGCTGCGCTCAAAAAAGTGCAACTCGATCTTACCAGCCACAAGAGCCAGCCCGTGACTGATGATCTAATCAAAGAAGCCTTCGTTATTTTCGGCATGACCCAGTCGCACCTCGACATCCTGCGCCACTACCATCACGACTTGCCCGAGCGCGTGCACCTCTTCCGTGAATTTATGGGCCCGGAGCACGACCCGGAGATACCGGACCCCTACGGCCAAAATTATGCCGCTTATGCCGCCTGCTTTGATTCAATGGCCGAAGCGATCCCTTCGCTCATTACGTATCTAAAAAACGAATACACAGGGTAACCCACCATGCCACTCATTCACGTCACCTCGAATCTCACGCTCTCCGACGCAGAGAAAAGCAACGCGCTCAAAACGCTTTCTCAGGCCGTGGCAGAGCTCTTGGACAAACCGGAAAAAATCGTCATGACCAGTTGGACAACTGCCAAGATGACAATGGCCGGCACAGACGCTCCGACGGCATTTGTCGAACTGCGTGCCATACGCCTGCCCGAGGACGCCCCCGGCAAGTTAAGCAAAGAACTCTGCGAACGCCTCAGCCTGACAGTCGACATCCGCGCCGACCGCATCTTTTTAAATTTCTCCGACATCGAGCCCGGCAAATGGGGCTGGGACGGAAAAACCTTTGGGTAACTCTAGATATCCAACAAAGCACTGCCGATAGCATCGCAGAGCAAGCGGCCCCGGTGCGTCAGCCAGTAGTGCGGCCCTTTCGATTCGACCAGGCCTTCCGACTCGAAACGTCGCAGTGCGGCCTCTAATTCGCGACGATGGGCGGACGCGTGAAAGCGCTCCTGCAGCACATCGAGGTCAACGCCTGCGTTCATGCGCAGACCGAAGATGATCGAATCGGCGAGCAACAAATCATCATCCAGTTCGACACGCTCTGTTTTGGGATATACACCCGACTCCAGCGCCGCGCACCAATGGTCCAGATTGGCCGGGCGCTGGTAGCGCTCGCCCCCATATTGACTCGCTGCAGAGGGGCCGCAGCCGAGCCATTCATGCATGCACCACGTATTCGTGTTATGAATACATTCGGCGCCCGCTTGAGCGAAGTTCGAGATCTCGTATTGTGCGTAGCCGAGTTCATTTAACAGCTCCCAGCCACGTTCGTAGAATCGCAGCTCCTTTTCCTCATCAATGGAGACCTTGCCTTGAGAGAGCTTTACGTAGAGCGCGGTATCTTCTTCGAAGGTCAGGCAATAGGTCGAGAGATGGGTAGGTGCCAGCCGTGCAGCCTCGCGGATGTCTGCCTCCCACTGCTCAATACTCTGCCCGGGGATAGCGAACATCAGGTCCAGATTCGTCTGCGGAAAACCTGCCGCCTGCACCCGCTCCCAGGCAGTATAGATCTGCTTCGGGCTGTGTAGGCGACCGAGGGATTGGAGAAGCTGGGGGTCGAAGCTTTGCACGCCCATTGAAATTCGCGTCACCCCAAGATCGCGCAGCACTTCCAGCTTATCAGCCTTCACGGTCGAAGGCGCCATCTCAATCGTCCACTCGAGCGGCGGCTCGGCCAAACGACTGAGCAGGGAACGCCCCAAGCGCTCCAAATCTCCAGCCGCAAGAAGGCCGGGTGTGCCCCCACCCCAGAAGACGGTTTCGACGAAACGGTCCTTCGGAATCTGTGCGAACTCCAAATCCATAGCGTCAAGGTAGCGGTCTAAATCTCTACGGTGCGGCTTTTCCTGGTAGAAGGCACAAAAATCACAGGTTGAAGCACAAAAAGGCACATGGCAGTAGATACCTAAAGGAAGCGTGCTCGGGGTGCTATGCATGAGAATGTAAGAGAAAAGCTGCCCAGTTTAAGCCCATGAATCCAATCGTCTACCGGCAAGATGACTCGGCTGCGCTTTCCATCGATTCACCCTGCCCAGCTACGCCACCACAGGCGGCAAGGCTATGTTTTTAATTATCTGCTCGAAGGCCGCGATCGCATTGTCCATGAGTGCGAGGCTGAAACTTTCGTCGGGAGCGTGCAGGTTATCGACGGGCGTAAAAAGACCGATCATGAGCGCATCAAGCCCCGCGCGTTTTTTGAAGTCGGCAATCACGGGTATACTGCCCCCCTCGCGCAGATAGATCGGGGCTCTACCAAACTGATCACCAATCGCGACATCGGCCGCTTTAAAAGCACGTGCCAAAGCTGCCGGCTGATCAGCCGGGGTATTCGGACGCTCGGGCGGCACGACCAGGTAGGCCTCCGCGATGCCACCTTCACGGAAAGTAAGCCTGACGCCATCCGGGCAGCGCTCTTTAATCGTGGCGATCAATTGCTGTTTAATTTTGCTCGGATCCTGATTGGAAACCAATCGACAGGTAATCTTGGCAAAGGCCTCGCTCGGGATGACTGTCTTGGAACCTTCACCTTGGTAACCACCGCCGATACCATTGAATTCAAGGGTGGGACCGAAGCGCACTGCTTCAAGCGGACTGAGACCATTGGCCGGATAAAACGCAGGCACGTCGAGCATTTGGCGATAGCTCTCAACCGTCTCGGGGTATCGCTTGAGCTCATCGCGCTCCCAATCAAAGACCGGCAGGACATCATCGTAGAAGCCGGGCACATTGACTGAACCATCGGGATTGTGCAGCGAAGCGCAGATTTCCATCAAAGCCTGGAGCGGGTTATAGACTGCCCCCCCGTGGATACCGGAGTGCAGATCTACCTTCGCTCCGCGTAGCTTTATTTCAAAGTCGACGAGTCCCCGCAAAGCGGTGGTGATGACGATTTGCTCGGTATTTGGGCTGCCGGTATCGGAGACCAACATGAAGTCGGCTTTCGAGAGACGCGCCGCATATTGGTCAAAAAACTTAGGCATGCTCGGGCTGCCGATCTCCTCCTCACCCTCGATTACGTAGGTGATGTTGAGCGGCAGGTCAGGGTTTTCTTCGAGGACGCGGGAGAGTGCCGCCATGTGCACGATAGTGGGGCCTTTGTTATCGGCAGTGCCGCGACCGTAGAGGCGGCCATCGCGTTCCGTCGGCTCAAAAGGGGCATCTGTCCAGAGAGCGAAAGGATCTGCAGGCTGGACATCGTAGTGCCCGTATAGGACCACATGCGGCCAGTCCGGCGAGCCCAGCCGCTCGGCGAGGAGTATGGGATGCAAATCAGTTGCAACGACCTCAACGGTAAAGCCCAGTTGCTTGAGTAGACTGGCAGCATATTCGCGGGCACCGCGCATACCTTCAGCGTAGGCAGGGTCCGTTGAAACGGAGGGAAAACGGATATATTCTTTAAGAGCTTCGACAGGATGGCGCATACACTTAGCGGTTTTTATAAATTTCAAGGGCTTTGGGCATCAGTTCGTTCAGCTTACGAATACGAGTAGAACCTGATGGGTGCGTCGAAAGGAACTCGGGGGGTGCACCATTCTTTTGTGCTTCCATCCGCTCCCAAAAGCCGAGGGCCGCACGCGGGTCGTAACCCGCCTTGGCTGCGTAGATGAGCCCGATCTCATCGGCCTCGCTTTCGTGGTAGCGACTGTAGGGCAGCATAACACCAATCGTCGCCCCCGCGCCATAGGCAGCCATAATCAACTGCCGATCTGAGCTATCCAAGTCACGGGTGCCCATCTGTAATGCGAGCGCACCGCCAGCGGCCAGAACTTGCTGGGAGATACGTTCGTTACCGTGACCCGCCGCGACGTGCGCCACTTCGTGCCCCATGACGACCGCAAGATCTGCATCACTCTTGACGACTTTGAAAATGCCCGTGTAAACGGCTACTTTACCGCCCGGCATGGCAAATGCGTTGATCTGCTCGTCATCGTCAAAAACGACGAATTCCCACTGGGCATTCGGCATATCCGGGGCGGCCACATAGGCGATTCGCTCGCCGACGCGACGGGCCATCGCATTGTAGGTCGGGTCGGTGGAAATCGGCGTATCCTGTTTTAATTGTCTGAACTGAGCGGCCGCCATTGAGGCAAGCTGCTCCGAAGGCACGAGATGCAGGGCGGAGCGCCCTGTCTGCGGGACGGTGTGACAGCCAACTAGCGAAAGCATGAGACCCACTAAAAGCGAAGTCAGGAAGTATTTCGTAAACATGGAATAAAATTGAGCGCCTTCCCCGCGCAAAGCAAACTAAGTTCACGACTTTTGTGCTCGTCGACGGGACGGCTCCGCACTAATACAGCCATATTATGGAAAACGAACCATTGACCAGTGCAGAAAAAAAGGAGCTCCGAGGCATCGGTCAGAGACTCAAGCCGCACCTCCATATCGGCAAACAAGGGCTCAGCGAAACCGTCCTCGCCGAGATCGAAGTCGCTCTGACCAAGAACGGTCTAATCAAGATCCGCTTCGAGGCTGAGCGTGCCGCGATCAAAACCTACTGCGCCGAGATTCCGGCCAAGCTGGGCTGCGAGTATGTGGGCGGGGTCGGTAAGACAGGCATCTTTTTCCGGGACATGCCGGCGGAAGCTTAGCTTTCTATTTAGAGCTAAATACGTACTGTGAAACCACCCATCGCATCCGCCAAAGACGTCGCACAGGCCACGACCGGCGCCCTCTCCAATGCGGCGAACGCAATCACTTCGAGTATCCTTGTGGTCGGCAAAAGCGTTTTCAAGCCGATCAGTCGATCCTCCGAATCCCCGCATGTCGCCGAACCGGGCACGGCTCCGGGAATCGAACAATACATCAAAAAGGAGGATCCGACGATCCGGATCCGTATCACTGTGATTGATTACGGTGAGTTCGGCCATGAAACCCATACCTTCTCTGACATCGAGGCGGCGCTCGCACTCCCCAAGAAAGAGACGCCCCATGTGCGGTGGATTAATATCGACGGCCTACGCCCGAGCACGGTTGATCAGGTCGGCAAACATTTCGGGCTGCATACGCTTTCGGCGGAAGACGTGATCAACACATACCAACGCCCCAAAGTAGAAACTTTCGAAAGCCACCTATTCATCATCGCACGTCAGCTACAGTTAGCCGACGATAAATTGAAAAATGAACAGGTCAGTTTTTTCCTCTTCAGCGACACGTTGATTTCTTTCCAAGAGGTGGAAGGCGATGTCTTCGATCCCGTCCGCAAGCGCTTGGAAAACAAGACCAGTCGTTTCCGGACCTATCAAGCCGATTACTTGTTCTACGCCCTACTGGACTCGATCGTCGACCACATCTTCCCCATCCTCGAAGCCTACGGAGCAGCGCTGGAAGAGTTGGAATTTGAGATATTGGAAGACCCCACGACGAGTAGCCAGCAGAAGCTCTTCTCAATGAAGCGCGACTTATCCCTGCAAAGGCGAGTCCTTTGGCCGATCCGCGAATTGGTGGACCACTTGCACCGTGATGAATCGGCATTTATTCATCCGGACTTGAAGACCTTTTACCGCGACATTCAGGATAACGTCATGCAAGTGATCGACCTATTGGAGACTTACCGCGACACGGCTTCCGGTTTGAGCGATCTATATCAGTCATCGGTTGGCAACAAGATGAACGAAATTATGAAGCTGCTGACGATCATGGCCAGTTTCTTCATCCCAATCACCTTCTTGGCCGGGGTCTATGGAATGAATTTCGAACATATCCCCGAACTGGAGTGGAAGTATTCCTATCCCGTCTTTTGGAGTTTGTGCCTATCCGCGACCGCCGGATTGGCAGTATTTTTCTGGCGCAAGGGTTGGATCGGCCCGAATTCTTAGCTTTCGGTCGGTTAACTTTGACAGGGTGAGCATGGCGCAGGTATAATTGCAGGCTTTTCGTCTCCATATGCCGTCCCCATTCTCCAGCAAAATTAAGCCTTACCGATGGCTCTTCGCCTCGGCCATTGTGATCTTTCTTCTCGACCAAGTTTCCAAGGCTTGGATTTTTAACAACTTGGAGCTCGACAGTTACTACCCCCCGGAAGCGATTGAAGTGATCGATGGTTTTTTCTACATCGTGCACATCGGCAACGAAGGCGCCGCATGGGGCATGTTCTCGGGCTACGGCGGCCTACTTGCGGCTTTCGCCCTGGTCGCGCTCTTCGCTATCTACAAACTTCGGCATAGCTTGGAGCTCCACCGTAAACCCATGCAATGGGCCTTCGGCTTATTGATCGGCGGCATTGTTGGGAATATGATCGACCGATTGATACATGGCCATGTGATCGACTTTCTCGATTTCCACTTCCCGTTGAATATTCCCTATATCATGCCCACCGGTCGATACCCCTCATTCAACATCGCAGACTGTGGCATTGTAATTGGCACGCTCCTATACGTGCTTCTCAGCTTCAAGGCAAGTCAGCCCGAATCGGATGCGGTTCAGTCGGAAACGGACCAGACTCGTTAAGCGCTTTCTGTCGCATAGAGCCGCAGATTGTTTTGCTTTAGTGTGTTCAAGGTTGGCGGCTCACTGTGCTACGCCGCCCCTGCATGCATCGCCCGCACATATAATACGCGCGGCCTCCATGTCCTCGATCTTCGGCATCCAAGCTCAAGGACTAATCTGAATCACCAGCTACTTCACGCATCCGACGCGCATGAGTTGGGCGCTGACAGAGTCGAGTTCGGCTTCGTGGGCGACACGATTAGAATCATACTGGTCGAGCAAGGCCCAAAAGCGCTTACCGTGGTTCATTTCGGTCAAGTGCGCCAGTTCGTGCAGGATGACATAGTCCTGTAGAGTGGGTGGGAGTAAAACGAGGCGCCAATTCAAAGAGAGCGCACGGCGCGCGGAGCAGGACCCCCAGCGGCTCGACTGGTCACGCACCGACAAGGCACGGTACGTCAGTTCCAAGCGTTTGGCGTGATAGGCGACCCGGCAGGTCAGCGCATCCTTGGCGAAACGGCGTACCAAGCCCAGTAAAGAGTCTTCATCCAGCTCGGGCAGGCGTATGACCAGCACCGCCCCACCCTGGTCAAAACAATAGTCGGCTCGGCGTCTCTCAGTCTGCTCGATGCGGACTGCGAAAATATCGCCACTAGCGACAAGCTGAGGGCGTTCGGCCAGCCATTCAGACAACGAATAGAGGCGCGGCGCGCGGCCTAGCTGCACTTCAAGCCAGGCACTTTGTTTGCCGATGAAGCCCAGAATCCCTCGCTCGCTCGTATGCCAAGGCACAGAAGCGACGATTTGATTCTGTTGGCCCAGGCTAAGACGCAAGTGACGGGTGCCCTTGCGACGCTTAATTTCAATGGGCACGGAATGCCCCGCTGCAGTCACAAACTTCATCAGCCAACCACCTGCCTAGCGCTCTTCAAGGTTAATACCAGCGCCACAGGAGCAGGACATCGCCGACCAGCGGTGGCAGCCGCCCCCCAGTTCACGCTCCGCACAATTTCCGCTGGGCTGCGGGAGTGTCTAAAGTCTGAATTCAGAGCATGCACTCGACGAAACGTTAAGTCGATTCCAAGGTATCGACCAGCTTTTGCGCGTAGCGACGAAGCGCTGACTCCGGGTCGATCCCTTTACTTCGGCAAGCTGCCGCAATCTCGAAGAGTTGCTTACCGACCGTTGCCTCATCCAGTGTGTCTGA
>Ga0209504_1001423_pt1 | contig 18053 bp, 16 predicted proteins | sample COGITO_mtgs_1005_FD_184791 | JGI IMG/M metagenome (GOLD analysis project Ga0209504, IMG submission 184791) | Pelagic marine microbial communities from North Sea - COGITO_mtgs_100511 (SPAdes) (version 2) | ecosystem: Environmental > Aquatic > Marine > Epipelagic ...
TATCACCTTAGCCGCTCCGACGTCTGTGTCGTCCGCACTGCAATCGCTCACCGTGGCGTCTCCGCTCGCGGAGGCCCTGCACTTTCCGAGGAGGGACGACCTCCGCGTCGTCCGCACTGCAACTGCATCACCTCCGCGTCGTCCGCACTGCAACTGCACACCGTGGCGTCTCCGCTCGCGGAGGCCTGTACTTTCCCGGGGAGGGACGACCTCCGCGTCGTCCGCACATCCGTAGTCCTCGGGAGGGACGACCTCCGCGTCGTCCGCATTTCCACGTAGCGAGCGGGTTTATCCCGCGATTATGCCCTTGGGTGCGATCAGTCCTAGCGATCCGTCCTGGCGTAAAGCCAGTCGCTACCTCCGCATGGGGAGGGACGACCTCCGCGTCGTCCGCACAGCGTCCGCACAGCTCTTCCTGCGGGTCTTTGAGGCGGATCAATCAGCGTGCCAGCTGCTAACGCTACTAATCTAAGCACACGACTTTTAAATTGCAAAAATACTGTCGTGCGCAAGCATATGCCACATGAGACTTTTAACCATCTTCCTATCGATAGCACTTTTAGGCAATGCGGGTGCGGCTACGTTTGGCCTGTATACTTATACGGTCAATGCCGACAACGCGTCGGTGACGATTACCGACTATCCGACTGATGCCACTGGCGCGATTGAGATTCCAGCTACTATTGACGGGCGAAGCGTCACCAGCATCGCGGGTAGCGCATTTCGAGACTGCAGCAGCCTGACGAGCATCACTATTCCCGACAGCGTCACCAGCATCCGGAATTTCGCATTCCGTAGCTGCAGCAGCCTGACGAGCATCACTATTCCCAACAGCGTCATCAGCATCCAGGGTGAAGCATTCCATAATTGCCGCAGCCTAACGAGCTTTGTGGTTGCTGTCGACAATCCAAATTACAGTTCGATGGGATCACTGTTGCTTAACAAGAATGGCACTGTGTTGGTTGCTGCCCCGACTGCTAGCGGTGATTTCACCATTCCCGACAGCGTCACTAGCATCGGTTTTCGAGCATTATCAGGCACTGGCCTAACTAGCATCACCATTCCCGACAGCGTCACCAGTATCGAAATATGGGCATTCGCTGAATGCAGCAGCCTGACGAGCGTCATCATCGGCAACAGCGTCACCAGCATCGGTCCTCACGCATTCTTTGGCTGCAGCAGCCTGACGAGCGTTACCATCCCCGACAGAGTCACCAGCATCGGACATCGAGCATTCTATAACTGCAAAAGCCTGACGAGCATCACGATTCCCGACAGCGTCACCAGCATCGGGGATCAAGCATTCGGCGCTGAGGCTCAATACAGTCTAGCGAATAGTTATGCCATGGGCCAAGGCGTGGCTCAGGACAATGTCGAGGCCGTGCAATGGTACCGCAAGGCTGCTGAGCAGGGACACGTGGAAGCTCAATTAATTCTGGGGCGCATGTATTTCAATGGCGACGGCGTTCCTGAGGATGCTGTTGAGACCGTGAAATGGGTCCGTAAGGCTGCTGAGCAGGGATACGCGAAGGCTCAAATAGTTCTAGCAAATATGTATGATATTGGCCATGGCGCACCCAAAGATTATGTCGAGGCCTATATGTGGCTCAATCTTGCAGCTGCGCAAGGCAATGAGGGTGCCAAGAAAGGCAAAGGCATTCTTTCCGAAAGAATGACCCGCGAGCAGATCGCTGAAGCCCAGAAGCTGTCCCGCGAGTGGTTAGCGAAGCGCCTGTCAGATGATAACACTTAGACACGCGACCATCACCACTCAGGCAGGCGACCAGGAGGCTCAGTAAGGGGTTCTTCGCAGCCCCAAAAAAGTTTTGATATTTTCCCAACCCTAACCACCGTTGGCGAATGATTAAAAAATTACTACCCCTTGCAACTGCCCTTTGCTTGCTCGCGGGCTGTGCCACCCCAAAACTATGGGAGACATTTAACCCCAATGACCGTATTTGGATTCCGTCCGATCAAATTACAGAAGATGAATTAAAAAATCGGGGAGTAGAGTATCAAAAAATAAAAACCGATAAAAATGATGGATACGTGGTTGGGAAGGACACACTAGAAAAGTTTACAGATTATACATATCGTACTTTAGGTACACCTTTCACTGTAATAGCGGATACAGGTATTGCCGTTACTGCCGTTACTGTTGTCGGTGTATTCTGGATCGTAACATATAATGGAGAGAAAATACGAGATGGTTCAGGAAGTCGAAGTTACCAAATGGGATTGTAATATGCCCATGCAGCAAGGCAAAGGGTTCTTCCGCTTTGCCATTCCACAGTAGTAAGCGCAGCACCCGAGCAGATAACACTTAGACACATGACTAGTAGCGCCAGCAAACGTGCTGCGGGTGGAGGGAGTCGTTCCGAGGCCGCAGGCCGACAAGACCGGGCACGCAGTGAACCGGAACACCGCAGGTGAGACGACCGCAAGCCGTAGTACAAGCGTGCTGCGGGTGGAGGGAGTCGAACCCTCGTCTCAACCTTGGGAAGGTCACATAATAGCCGTTATACGACACCCGCGCTGCAATAACGACTGACTAAGTGTAGATTGCAGATCATCGTCAATTCGGAAAGGATTACAGCGCGAAAAGGACGCAGGGTTCAGCGGACGGCGCGGAGGCCGTCCCTCCCGAGGCTCTCACCATAAAAAAACCCGCTCCGAGGAGCGGGTCTTAAAATGGTGGTGAGAGCCGGATTGGCTCACTGCGTTCGGCCCTGCGGGCTCACGCTAAAGCGTGCCCCTTCTCCGCCCGCAAGCGGACTACGTCAAACCAGCGGCTGGTTCTTCATCCGGCTCTCACCATAAAAAAACCCGCTCCGAGGAGCGGGTTTTAAAATGGTGGTGAGAGCCGGATTCGAACCAGCGAACTCAAAGAGAATAGATTTACAGTCTACGTGCTTTAGCCACTTGCATATCTCACCAAGGGGAAAGCTCGGGACTGTAGGAGTGTTTTGCAGCTTGCCAAGTAATTTTTTCAAATTTCTGCCTGGATTCACAAAAGAGTTTTGCAATACCAGAGCTCGCTGTCAGGAAGCCCCTCGACAGCTTTTCTTTATAACTGTGTTGGAGATGCCTAAGGAACGTTTTAGCCTAAATAATTTGCCGAACTGGATGCGAGGGCGCTTTGATGACACTCAGCGGTTTCTAATGCTGTGCATCTGTGCAGGCGTGCTCTGCGGGCTCGTCGGAGTGAGCTTCCACTTGGCAATTACCGGAATTTTCGAGGCGCTGTTTCATTTCTACCAAGGTCTGGGCATCTGGGCGCTGCCCGCCATGGTGCTCTCGCCGGCATTGGCAGGTCTGATTGTCGGCCTGATGATTCACTATGTCTCCCCCACTGCCAGTGGCTCGGGGATCCCACAGACCAAAGCGGCGTATTACCAAAATTTCGGCGTAATCAAGACCTCGGAAGCGTTTTGGCGCTTCATCATCGGCACGATCTCGGTGGCCTTCGGTAATAGCCTGGGTCGTGAAGGACCGACGGTGCACATCTGTAGTGCGGTGTCTTCGAAGTTGGGGCGAGTTTTCGGCTTGGGCAAGCTGCGCGTGCAAGCGATGATTCCGGTCGGTATGGGCGCGGGTATCTCGGCAGCGTTCAACGCGCCGATCGCCGCCATCACCTTTGTGTTTGAAGAGCTACTGGATAATTTTAGCAGTAAAGCGCTGGGGGGCATCCTCATTGCCGTGGTGGTTGCCGCGGTCGTCGAACGTACTTTGCTGGGCGAACATGCCGCGCTACAAGCCGACACCACCTTCTTCCACACCTCGTGGTGGATGCTCATCTGCTTGGTGATGGGGCCGACTGCTGGGTTGATCGGCCACTTATTTACACAATCGCTACTCAAGTTACGCGCTCATTTCAAACAATGGCAGACCATACCGAATTGGGCAAAGCCGGCACTCGGCGGCCTAAGCGTCGGCCTCATGGGAGTCACGGTGTATCACTTCAGTGGCGGAAACCTCGGCGTCTTTAGTATCGGCTATACGGATCTCAATGCTGCTCTAAATGGCAATCTAACCTGGACAGTCATTCTGCTGTTACTGGTCGGCAAGTTGGTGGCGACCACCGTATGCTACGCATCTGGCAGTAGCGGTGGTATTTTCGCTCCCGTCATCTTCATCGGCAGTATGATCGGCGGTTTATTTGGAGTCGTGCTAGTGCGCTTTGGCGCCGAACCCTCTGTCGCGGCTGGCGCAGCCCTACTCGGCACCGGTGCCTTTTTTGCTGCCGTGATTCGTTGTCCACTGACCTCCGTCATCATCATCTTTGAGATGACCGCCAACTACTCGCTGATTCTGCCACTGATGATCGGCAACTTTCTCGCCCACCTGATCTCTGCCAAATTAAGCCCCATCCCCATCTACGACGCTCTGCTCCTGCAAGACGGTATCAGCCTCAAAAAGCTGCCTGCCTATCGCGGCGAGCAAGACTGGCGCAATCTGCCGGTGAGCACGATCATGACGCACGACTCCCGCACGGTAAGCGGCACTTTAGACGCACAGCGCAACCTAGCGCGAATCGAAGATGGCGGCCACCAGCACCACGCCTATCCAGTCGTCACTGATCTCAACTCACAGGTATTGCTCGGCATGATCACCCACCACGAATTGGAAGAAATGACCGCCGCGAACGACGTGCAAACAATCAGTCAATGGATCGACGGACACAAGATTATCGAAATCTATCCAGACACTTCCATTCGCGACGCAGCCAATACGCTGGTCATCAAGGACGTGCTGCAAGCCCCGATCGTTAGTCGCAACGATCCGACCAAGCTGCTGGGCATCGTCACGCTGCACGATATCGCTCGTCAGCAAAATGCGATCGAAGAAACCATCGATCGCTAGCCTGAGCGGCGCAAGCGACTAGGCAGAGCCAAATTGCATGTTTAGCGCAAGCTCTGGTGCCAACGCCGAGAGTTGATTACGATAACAGCGAATGAAGGCGTGAAGATTTTGTTGATCAATTTCGCGAGCATCGACGAACAGCCGATAGGCCAACTCCGGCACGTCGTAAGAGATGGCCGACATCTCATCGATCAACGAACGCAGGTCATCCTTAGTCTGTGATGTAAAGTGACACGCCGCCGTCAATCGCTCGGCCCAAAGATCAAAATCGGCTACTTCGTCAATGTGCACCATCTGACTCAAAGCTGCACCGATACAGACCAATACACGTGTCCGCCGATTACTACGTCGCTTCGGAGCAACACGCCAGAACTGACGGAAGCCCTCGATAAAATAGGGCTGTTCTAAAAAGTGGTTAAAATCTTGCTCACGCTCGGCCAGTGGCAGGGCGCGCACTTGCGGGGCATGATATTGAGCAGATTTCCAACCCATCACCCATGACTTCAGGGTGCCGAACTCAGTCGAGGGCATGGCTAAGCCATGCATCAGACTATGGGTCGCAGCAGCGTCACGGAGGCCTTCAGGTAGGAGTTTGAGGATACCACTACCGAAGTAAGCGACGTCGCGTGGCTGCAGCAAGTAGGCATCGATCCGCGCACGAATGGAGCGCTCCTCTTGTGCCGTCGGCGGGCCTTCCTCGTACAGCTCAATGGTCCAACGTTGCAGTTCACCCAAGGCATTCTCGCCAGTAATAAATGCGTGAATGTCCGACCAATGCTCGGAAGCTCGCGTGCCCGCCAGTTCCCAAGTCATACAATACGCCATGCTGACGATGAGGAACTCTTCTGCTCCAGTTTTTTGTAATTTAGTCACCAGCAATTCTAATGTTTAAAAATTCGTTTACTGGCCAAAGAAAGAGAGCACAAAATCCGCAAAGTAAGCATCCACATAGCGGTCAAAGCCGAGGAAATAAACCAAGCCACCGACCGCCAGCATCGGGCCGAAAGGGACTTGCGATCCAAACGCGACAGGCTCGTCACTGTCACTCGATCCTCCTCGCTGCTTCCAGCCGAAGATGCGCCCTAGTAGCAACACTGGCAGTAAAATGAGCGTGCCGATAAAGGCGCCGCCAAACATGGCAAAGACTGCGCCCTGCCAGCCGCAGAATGCACCAATGAAGCCGACAAATTTAACATCGCCCTCTCCCATCGCTGGCTTGCGAAAAACGATCTCGCCGAGCACCGCGATCCAATACACTAGCCCCGCACCAATTAGCGCACCAATGATTGAATGCACGCCAGACTCGATATTCGCGATGATTAGTGAGCCCTCCACGCCTTGCAGCGACGGGAATAAAATCGATAGCACCACACCAATCACCATCCCACCAATAGAGAAACGATCTGGTATAATCATATGATCCAGATCGATAAAAGTCGAACAGATCAAAAACGCGATAAACAGGAAGCCTATAATTGCGACGACCGGAGGATGCATAACCCACGACGCATAAAATAGGACACCGGTGAGCGACTCAATCGCAGGATAGCGCACACTGAATCGTTCGCCACAGCAACTCGCGCGACCACGCAGAAACAACCAGGTTAGGATCGGGATATTATTATACCAGGCAATCGCTTTGCCGCAGGCGCAGGTCGACCCAGGAAAGACCACCGACCGCTCGGCTGGAATACGGTAAATACAAACATTCAGAAAGCTCCCGGTGATCGCTCCAAAAATGAAGCTAAAAGTCGCGAAGAACCACGGAAAGTCGGCGTTAATATAGGTAAAAGTCTCAAGCATAGCGGGGCGGAAGTTTCAAAGAATGACAGGCGGCAGTCATCATCGCATGGGCATCGACCGCACTGTGCGACCAAAGTTCAAGTGAGCGCGCACCTTGATGAATGAGCATGGATAGGCCATTCGCAATCGGCAGCGCGCGCGCACTGGCTTGCTCTAGCAACGCAGTCTTGGTTGGATTATAAATCATATCATAGACTTTCCAACCAGCAGGCAGTTGCGCCACGTCGATTGGTGCGGGATCGCTGGCTTGCAGGCCCAAAGAGGTCGCATTGACCACCACGCCACACTCCGGCAAGTCTTCCGGCAAGTCATTCAAGGCAAACGTCTGTGTCGAGGTGCTGCCCGCTACTCCGCCGAGTACTGTCAGCAGATTCTGTAACCGCTCGGGCGTGCGATTGCCGACATACAACTGCGCACAACCGGAAAGCACACACTGCACCGCAGCGGCACGAGCCGCGCCACCAGAACCGAGCAAGATCACATTGGCATCTTTCAGCATCACACCCAGATCCAACTCCAGACCACGCGACAAGCCATACCCATCGGTATTAAAGCCATCATAGCCGAGTTCATTCCAAACCAGTGTATTTACCGCCCCCATACTTTGCGCATCAGGCGAGATGCCTTGGATCAAATCCAGCGCCTGCACCTTATGCGGGATCGTCAGATTCAATCCCAAAAAACAGCGCTTATGAAACAGCGCTAATGCTTGAGCGAAATCCTCGGGCGCAATATCGAAGCGATAATAGGCCCAATCAATGAAACGCGAGTCTGTCTCTCTCAACTTCGCCAACGCCGCATTATGCATGGCCGGGCTGACTGAATGCTGAATCGGATGGCCGATCACAGCCAGCGGAGTGCCACTAAACTCGGTCGTTTCGAGATCCCTAAGGGTATAAGTTTTTTCGGTATTCACTGCGTTGATATAAGGAGGACAGTTTAGACTTAAGTCAGTATCTCAAATAGTTACGAGCCGATTCCATCGGCAAGACAGGAAAATATTTTGGGGCACAAAAATCACCGCGGAGAACCGACACCTCTAGCAGTGATCGCGGGGTAAACCCGCTCGCTACTCTCGTCTCCTGCCGTAGCGACTGGCTTTACGCCAGGAGAACCTCTAGCAGTGATCGCGGGGTAAACCCGCTCGCTACTCTCATCTTCTGCCGTAGCGACTGGCTTTACGCCAGGAGAACTCGGGCGCATTGCTCAAAATCAACCCTTCTCACCGAGCACTTCTCACTCTCAGCTCTCAAGTCTCAGCCCTCAGCTCTCAAGTCTCAGCCCTCAGCTCTCAAGTCTCAGCCCTCAGCTCTCAAGTCTCAGCCCTCAGCTCTCAAGTCTCAGCCCTCAAGTCTCAGCTCTCAGCTCTCTTACACCATACAGCGCAGTGCCGACACGGATCTGCGTCGAACCCGCTGCGATCGCCACTTCCAGATCACCAGTCATGCCCATCGAAAGTTCGGTCAACGGCAACTGATACGCAGCCGACAGTCGATCGCGCAGATCACGCAAGCCCTCGAACGCTGCCTTCGCCACATCGAGATCATCGTCCAGCGGTGCAATCGTCATCAAGCCGTCGACTTGTAAAGACTCGGCCGCAACGGCTGCCTCCAGCGCCGCCTCCATCTCGTCGACACTGAAACCGTGTTTATTGGGATCAGCACCAGTATTACATTGCAGTAGAATGGAGAGCGTTTTTCCGGTCTGCTCGGCACAGCGATTAAGGCGATTTAACAGCTTCAGCGAATCCACCGATTGCACTCGATCAAACATCGCCACCGCGTCTTTGGCCTTATTTGACTGTAAATGACCGATCAACTCCCAACGCACCGCGCCCGAATATTGTGCATGTTTCTCGCTCGCTTCTTGCACACGGTTCTCCCCCACTGCGGTCAAGCCAGCACGCACTGCATACTGCACCGCATCCAACGGATGGTTTTTGGTGACGGGTAGCAGTTGAACGCTGTCAACCGCGCGACCCACACCGACACAAGCGGTGTGAATACGAGTTTTCACCTCATTTAAATTATTTTCAAAGGCTTCAAAGGAAATCATAGTCTATTAGTAGAGGTATTAATCTTGATATTTTTAAATAAGAAAAACTGTTTATAATATTGCAGTGCCATTAGATGAGTTTATAGTCAATTGCATGCATATTGAAAACTTTAAGATTTTTTCCGATCTTGTAGAGAGTGAAAGTTTCTCACGCGCTGCAAAGCTAAACGGAATCACACAATCTGCCGTAAGCCAACAACTACGGGCAATGGAAAAGCATTTCAGTATCCTGATCGTTGATCGCAGCCAGAAGCAATTCCGCCTCACACGCGAAGGTCAAAAGCTCTACGAATCTGCCAAAGAGATCCTCTATCTGTACGATAAGCTCAACAGTGAGTTGCAAGAGATGAAGAAAGTCATCAGCGGCACGATCCACATCTCCACTGTATATAGTATTGGCCTGCACGAGTTGCCGCCTTACGTGAAAGTCTTTTTAGCCAAATTTCCAGAGGTGAATATCCGCGTGGAGTATCGCCGCGCCAACATGGTTTACGAAGACATCCTGACCAATTCCATCGACTTGGGCCTGATCGCCTATCCGCAGAAGCACAAGCAACTGGAGGTGCTACCCTTCCACGACGACATTCTCGTGTTGGTCGTCAGTCCTGAACATCCATTCGCGCAGCGCAACAGCGTCGATATTCAAGATGTGGCCGGTCAGAAATTTATTGGTTTCGAACCAGACATTCCAACTCGTAAGGCGACCGACATTATCTTCAAGGAAGCCAACATCGAAGCCGAACCCGTCATGGAGTTCGACAACGTCGAAACCGTGAAGCGCGCCGTCGAGATCAACGCCGGCATCGCAATCCTGCCGCAAACGACGGTCATTCGCGAAGAGGCGCAAGGCTTGCTCAAGGTGCTGAAATTCACAAATCAGACCTACAAGCGGCCACTGGCATTGATCCACCGCAAGGGCCGTGTGCTCACTCCAGCGATCAAGAAGCTGATTGATCTATTGACTTCGAAGGATCTCAACCGCCTCGAAGAGTTAGAAGAAGATGTGGTCAACGCAGGCGACGAGTAGGCCTGCACACCAGTCTTTTCAAATAGCGAATGCCACCCCAGCATTCGCTTTTTTGTACGCCGAACGCGCTCACAGAAATAAAATGCAGAACAGGCCGCGCGATGCTTGCAGTAATTCGATAGGAACTTTTACTCGCGGCTGATGGACTCCAATCTATACGAATTATGAAGCTTTTCTACACCTTAGCCACCACTTACACATTTGCCCTCTGTTCTGCCCTATCGGCGCTCCCCCAAGGGATTGAACACATCCAGACGCTCGATGGCATACAGGAATACCGCCTCAGCGACAATGGGCTACGCGTGCTGCTAATGCCTAACCCAGGCCTGCCGGTCGCTACCGTGATGGTCACCTACAAAGTCGGCGCACGCAATGAAGTGGCTGGCACGACTGGCGCGACCCACATCCTCGAACACATGATGTTCAAAGGCACCGACCGCTTTAATAGCAGCGACGGCTCGGACTATTCCAGTGAGATGGAACGCATCGGCGCGCGCTCAAATGCCACCACCTATTTCGACCGCACCAACTATTACGCGACGCTCCCGAGCGAATATGTCGCACACACCATCGAGCTAGAGGCCGACCGCATGCGTAATCTGCGCATCCGCGAAGAAGACCTCGCCTCTGAAATGACCGTGGTGCGCAACGAATACGAACGCGGTGAGAATAGCCCCGTCAGCACCTTGATTAAAGAAATCTATTCGGCTGCCTTCGTCGCACACCCCTACACGCACCCGACCATCGGCTGGCGTTCAGACATCGAAAGCACTTCTCCCGAAAAGTTGCGGGCTTTTTACAATGCCTTTTACTGGCCCGAAAATGCTGTGCTGACGGTGATCGGCGGCTTCGACACCGATGCTACTCTCAACGCTGTGCAGCAATTTTACGGTGCGGTGCCGAAAGCACCACATACGATTCCTGAAGTGGAAACCATCGAGCCCAAGCAACTTGGCCCCCGTCGGCTGATTATCGAACGCAGCGGCCAAGTCGGCGTCGTGATGACGGCATTTAAAGCACCTGCTGGTGCCCACGAAGACTGGGCTGCACTCGCTCTGATTGAGCAAATCGTCGGTGCCGACAAAACTGGCCGCCTCTATCGCGCGCTGGAAGACCAAGGCAAAGCCAGTTCCACCTTCACTTACGCGCCACAACTCCGCGACCCCAGCCTCTTTACACTCGGCGCTTATTTGACTGCCGAAGCCACGCACGAAGAGACCGAAGCCATCATTCTCAATGAGATCAAAAAACTAATCGGCGGTGGCGTCACCGCAGACGAACTCGCGCGCGCCAAATCAGTCATTCAAGCCAACACCGTTTACGGACGCGATGGCCCCTATGCGATTGCCAACCAAATCAACGAAGCGATCGCCATGGGAGACTGGACCAATTACGTCAACCTCCCTAAAGCGATTCAAAATGTAACCGCCGAAGAGATCAAACGCGTCGCCGCCAAATATTTCGTCCGCAATCATAGCACCACTGGCTGGTTCGTTCCACAGCAGTCGAGCACCGTCGCGCAACTCACCCATAGCTCGCATGGCCCGCACTACTTCCGCGATCCCGCCGTCTTCGGCCCTAGCCACAACGCCCCCGAAACAAACGCTCACGCCAGTGCCAGCCAAGCACCGCTCGTCGATTTCTCCAGCCACATGCAGCGCGCCAGCATTGCCGGCATCGAGATCATCGCCATCGACATGCCAATCCAAGACGTCGTCTCTTTCGTCGGCAGCTTTGCCGCAGGCGAGACACTCAGCCCAGTCGATGCCCCAACACTCGCGGGCCTGACCGCGTTGATGCTCGACAAAGGCACCAAGCGCAACGACCGCTTTGCCATCGCCGAGCGTCTTGACACCCTCGGCGCTGGTATCGGATTTTCAGCGAGCGCACACAGCCTTGGCTTTTCCGGTCAATTCCTCCGCGAAGATGCTGGTGCAGTCATGGGCTTACTCGCCGAACAATTGCGCGAACCAGCATTCGATCCCGAGGTGCTCGAAACGTTAAAGAGCCGACAAGGCGCTGGGCTGCTGCAAGCTATCGACAATCCCGACTACAGAGCCAACGCACAAGTCGCACGCTTGCTTTACCCGCAAGGCCACCCGAATTACTCCGACAAAATCGATGTGCTCATCGAAGATTTAAAGGCCACCACCATTGCAGACATCGCGCAGTTTCATGCCGATCACTACGGCCCGAAGTCGATGCGACTAGTCTTCGCTGGCGATATTGACTTCGAGCAACTCACCGCCGCGGTCGAATTTGCCTTCGAAGGCTGGAGCGGAGGGGTGGATTACCCCACCGAGCTACCTGCGCAGCTGAAAAACAATCAACAATCGAAGCGCATCTACATCGCTGATAAAACCAGTGTCGCAGTGCGCTACGCACAAAACACTGGTATCCAACGCACCGACGACGACTACATTCCATTCATGCTCGGTAATTACATACTTGGCGGCAGCTTCAACTCACGGCTGATGCAAGCAGTGCGCAAGCAACAAGGCCTGACCTACAGCATCCGCTCCGGCCACAGCGGCGACATTCTCACACCCGGCAACTGGAGCCTGAGCGCCAGCTTTTCGCCCGCCCTGCTCGATCAAGGCCTAGCTGCGACCGAGGCCATCTTTACCGAATGGTATGAGCAAGGCATCAATCCCACCGAAGTGCAGAAGGCAATCGATACTCTCTCTGGTGCTTATTTGGTTGGGCTCTCCACCACTGAAAGCGTCGCTGGACAAGTACACAGCTTCGTGCAACGCGGATTCGGCCCAGAGTATATCGATGAATACCCGCAACACCTGCGAGCCGTCACCGCAGAGCAAGTCAACCGCACCATCCGCCAACATTTAAAGCTACAGCAGCACACGCTCGTCGTCGCGGGCTCACTCGACACGCCACAAGAGGCGGAGCCTGCCGGCATTCAAAAGCAACAAGACATCGCCATCCGCCTCGACACACCCGATGCCGGTTGGAGCATCGAAATCGACAAAGTTTACCGCACCAGCGAAAGTCTCGTCGTGATCGCCCAACTCCAGCATAGCGGCGATAGCGCTGCCGCCGTGATTAGTACCGTATCCGACAGCATCAGCATTCCCAGCACCGACCAAGCGCTGACGATGAGGTACTACATCCTCGGCAAAACGTGGGACTGGGGGGTTGCTTCCGACTACACATTCATCGACTCGATGGACGCCTTCGGCACCGCACTGGATCAAGCCGAACTAATCTACAAAAAATAAATTCGCGCACTTTTCGATTGCCCGACAGCACAATCCCACACGTGATAGCGAACTTTTAAACCTGCACACTCTTCACAGTTTTTCACCATGCCTAAAATCGACATCGAAACCCTCAAATTCATTCTGCAACGCAACGAGCCCGACATCCGCAAGATCGCTGGCATCATGCAGGAAATTGAACTGGAGCTCAAAGCAGAGGAAGAAGAAAAGGCCCTACGGCCACCGGCAGTTAAGAAGCAAAACGTCCTACTAGTCTCTGACCCCGACGGCTCACTGAGGGAGAAAGACATCGTCGGCTGGATCGCTCAAATCCCTGAGGAGGACGACATCGCTACGACCGCAAGTCGTATCCACAGCGCGGCTCACGAATTCAATACGACGCCCAAAGGTATCCGCATGCCAGTCGAAACGATTGGCGAAGCTTGCGAAATCATTACCGCAAAATTCTTCAAAGAGCAAAATGTCTGGGTCAAATCCAAGACCCCGCTGCTCATCATTCCGGTCGAGAACAAGATCCCAACCGACCATCAGGAGTAATTCAAATCAAAGCGCCCGAAGCGGTCGCTTTTTTTATAGTCACGTCTTTGGTTAATCGAGATGTTGCTGGTGAGTTTTACAACCGAGCCGGACCAGTCGCTCTCACACAAGCCTCGGCACAAAAAACCACCCACTATTCAGAACGATGAACATATCAAAAATAGCCTCATTTGTATTTGCACTTTTTCTAGCAAGCACACCGTTTACTGCCACTCAACCAGCCGCCGCGCACTGCCAAATTCCTTGCGGTATCTACAACGACAGCGCACGTGTGCAAAGCATGCTCGAAGACGCTGCGACCGTAATCAAGGCCACTAAAATGCTCGCCGAGTTGGAAGGTAAGACGGATGCCCAGTCGAATAATCAATCCACTCGATGGGTGCTCAACAAAGAGCAGCACGCGCAAAAAATCATCGCCACCATCAGCGATTACTACCTCACGCAGCGCGTCAAGCCGAGCCAAGCCGACTACACCGAGCGCCTAACTAGGCATCACGCCGTGATCCTGGCCGCGATGAAAGCCAAGCAAAATGCCGACAGCACCTACGCCACTGCACTCGCTGAAAGCATTAAAGCGCTACGTGCCTATTATCCTGGGCACTCGCACTAGGTACTAGCTCGCCCGCACCAGCACTTTAGCCGCCGCGCCCAATCCCAAGGTTAGACTCTCTTTAGCTAGCCCCACTTCGAGGCGCACTGATTCGGCACTCAAACTGCGCGCCACGACACGTAGCGAAACGCCGAGCGTGAGACCCGCTCCGGCGATGTATTGCAAAAAGTCAGGATCTTGGTCGGTAATACGCGCCACCGAAAGCGGTGTATCCAAGCAGCACGCCACCAAGCTCTCTGAGCTGCCGGGCAATAACTCACCTGCTGCCGAAGGGATCGGATCACCATGCGGGTCCTCCGTGGGATGGCCTAGGTATTGATCGATCCGCTCAAGTAATAAATCCGAAACCACATGCTCCATACACTCGGCCTCTTCATGTACTTCCGACCAATCGAAACCAAGCACCTCGACTAGAAATTGCTCAATCAAACGATGCCGCCGCAACACATGCAGCGCCAGTTTGCGGCCATGCACCGTCAAATGGACCCCGACCCGCGGCGCATAATCAACCAGGCCGGCATCGGCCAATGCCTTGACCATGGTAGTCGCCGTACCTGGCACGACACCCAAAGCCTCAGCAACACTCCCCATCGAGACCTGATCCTTTCCTGATTTTTCAGAAACGAGGTATATGTGCTTAATATAATCTTCAACCGTAGAACTAGCCATGTATGCACCACGATCACTTCTAGAGACCCGCACGCCAAGATCATTTTTTGAAAGTTCCTACTCTTACGCTCAACCCTAATCAGCCCTCAGCCAAGGTACTCTGTAGATTAAGATGATGATTAGGAGTAAGACTAGGAGGTCTAAATGAGGCTCGCTCACGACTCACTTTAAACTAACTTCTACCTCCTAGCTTCTAACTCCTCTTTAAGCATGATCGCATTCCTCACAGCATTCGCCCTCAACACCTGGCACATGGTCGCCGAGATGGCACCTTACCTGATCTTCGGATTCGCGATCGCAGGTCTGCTGCATGTTTTGATCCGCAAAGAACAAGTGCAACGCCTACTCGGCAAGCCTAGCCTAGGCGCAGTGTTCAAAGCCTGCTTGATCGGCGTCCCTATGCCACTCTGTTCTTGCTCTGTCATACCAGTCGCCGCCGCCCTGCACAAAAGCGGTGCGAGCCGCGGAGCCACCGCCGCGTTTCTTAGCTCCACCCCACAAACTGGCGTCGATAGCATGCTAGCGACCTATTCTCTCATGGGTGGCCTCTTCGCCACTGTGCGCGTCGTAGTCGCTTTCGTCTCAGGCATCGTCACCGGATTTCTGATCGAACTCTTTTGTAATAACCGTGTTGAGGACAACACTCCGCCCAGCTCTCCAGCCTCAAGCCTGAGCCCTACTCTTACTCCTAATCCCCAATCAACGCCGAGTGAGATTACGAGTATGAGTAAGACACCTCAAGTCTCTGCCCTCAAGCCTCAGGTCTCTAGCCCTCAGCCCTCCCGCCTCTCAACCGCGCTCCGCTACGGCTTCATCAACCTGCCTGCCGACCTCGCCGTCGCACTACTAGTGGGCCTCGCGCTTGCGGGGCTGATCACTACACTGCTTCCGCCTGATTTGATCAGTGGCCCGATCAGCACGGGCCCGCTCGCCTTCTTACTCGCCACAGTTATCAGCCTACCACTCTACATTTGCGCGACTGCATCGATCCCGATGGCGTATGCGCTCATGGCCGCTGGACTTTCGCCAGGTGCAGCCCTTATTTTTCTAATTGCCGGACCAGCCACCAATACCGCAACCGTCATCAGCCTCTGGAAAATGCTCGGTCACAAGGCCACGTTGATTTATCTCGGCAGTCTGATCGTCATCGCATGGATCGCCGGTTGGCTGCTCAACAGTACACTCGGCACACAAACCATCGAGCACAGCATGCATCAGCACGCAGCCATGGCACCAGAATTCTGGCAACACGTCAGCGGCATCGTCTTAATCCTCATTTTGCTAGTCTCCCTGTACCTCAGCCGACCGCCGAAAGCAGCGGCTAAATCCTGTTGCAGCGGATAAGGCTGGAAAAGCATTTGCCCTGCACAGATCAGCGGTTCAGCTTAAAGACTTGCAGCAACTACACGCACAAATTGAAAGCTACGCGGGGGCATGGACCCCGCTCGCCTTGGTGGGTATTTTTCTACTCAGCTCGTTGCTGATTATCTGGCGCTTGGAAACGATGATGCATCGGGGCGTCGAAGGCACGGTGCTCGGCACGCTGTTTATGCCCTACTTTTCTGGGCTGGGGAATTTGGTCTTCGTCGGCGTAGTGCTTAGCCAGAACGGCCCAGCTGAACAGGTCGCGATCAATAGTTGGACTAATAATGTCACCAACCTGTGTCTATTACTGGCAGTGCCCGCATTTATTTGGGGCCTTCAGCTCAAACCGAACTCACGGGCGAAAAAGGCCCAGCGCGAATCGAAGATTCATCGCCTCTCACTCGCTCTCACCCTGGTCGCAATGATTTTTTTCAGCCTCATCGTCTGGGTGCTGGGGCAAGACGGAGAGATTGATCGCTTCGATGGCCTCGCCTTGGTCGGGCTGTTTCTGTTCTGGCAATGCTTCCACGTATTTGAAGTGCTCAAGGAGAACACCCGTCAAAGCAGTGCCTGGCATCCAGCGATCACGATTGATATCGTGCTGATTCTAATCGGCAGCGCACTCACACTGGTCTCTGTGGATGGCATCGTCGCAGCCATCATGCGCAGCGATTCGGGTTTTATCAGCGCAAATCAACTAGGCTTACTAACTGGCTGGCTGATGGTGCTGCCCAACACGGTGCTCGCATTTTACTACGCATATAAGCACCGCGCGGATGTGGTTTACAGCTCTCAGATTGGCGACGGTCACATTTGCATTCCATTATGCATCGGCCTGTTTGCCATCTTCAAACCAGTGCCGCTGCCGACGATGTTTAGCCAAGGTTTGCTCTTTCTCGCAGCTGCCGCGCTAGTGCATTTATTCTGCGTCGTGCTGCTACGCGGCATGCCCAAAGTGGTCGCTGGCGGGCTGGTGATCGCCTACGGCTATAGCCTGTATTGGCAGTTTTCTGGCTAAGTCACGGCGCCACTCGAATTAGAGCTGCAGTGGATCAACTGCGAAGAACTGGCTGGCATTCAAAAACTCGCCCTGCGCGGTCAACCACCGAGCATCTTTAGTCACCTCTTCCATCGACTGCGCGGTATTATTACAGAGTAAAAAGACACGTGGACCAAGGCAGATATAGGCATCAATCCCTTCTCCGCCGCCTTCACGAGTAAAGCCGAATTCGCCGCCGAGGTTATTACGTGTATCGCCTACGTCATTACGCAGCGCCACACTGTCTTCCATCATTTCATTGAGAAAATCGGCCTCACGAGGGCCTTCATAATACTTCAGAGACAGCGTCGTCACCTCAGTCGCCTGCACGATCGCAATCTCGTCAAATACCGGTCGACCATAGGCCTCGTTCAACTTAGTAAATGACTTTTGGATGCGGGCAATGGCTGACTCAAGATTCATATCAGTACTAAAACGAGCTTCTTCGAATGCTTCAAGGTTCTTTACGTACCAACGGTTCTGCGGTACCACCAATCAATCGGTCGCCCTCAGCGAGGGTGTAGCCACACAGAAAATCTGCAACAGGTAACATCCGCGCACCAGGGCGCTGCAGTTGATGGCAGCAAAGCACACCCTCAGCGGTGGCCACGCGCACTGCAGGGCTAGTACTCAATATCGTACCTGGCTCGGCAGATACGGATTCATCGATCTCGACACTGGTGCGACCGATCTTAATCCGCACTTCGCCATGATCAAAATACCCTCCTGGCCAGGGCGTAAACGCTCGCAAGCGATTATAGATCGTAACCGCTGGCAAGGTGAAGTCGACGGCCCCGTCTTGCTTGCGCATCTTCCGGCAATACGTAACCAGACTTATATCCTGCGGTG
>Ga0209504_1001425_pt1 | contig 18032 bp, 17 predicted proteins | sample COGITO_mtgs_1005_FD_184791 | JGI IMG/M metagenome (GOLD analysis project Ga0209504, IMG submission 184791) | Pelagic marine microbial communities from North Sea - COGITO_mtgs_100511 (SPAdes) (version 2) | ecosystem: Environmental > Aquatic > Marine > Epipelagic ...
TATTGCCCTTGGCATCGGCGGCCTGCCGAAAGGCCGTATCGTCGAAATCTACGGCCCTGAGTCCTCCGGTAAAACCACCCTGACCCTCTCGGTCATCGCAGAAGCGCAGAAGCTTGGTGCAACCTGCGCGTTCGTCGACGCTGAGCACGCGCTCGATCCTGAGTACGCTGGCAAGCTGGGTGTGAATGTTGACGACCTACTTGTTTCGCAGCCAGACACCGGTGAGCAGGCTTTGGAAATCACCGACATGCTGGTGCGCTCCAATGCTGTTGATGTGATCGTCATCGACTCCGTGGCGGCGCTGGTGCCGAAAGCGGAAATCGAAGGCGAGATGGGTGATATGCACGTCGGCTTGCAGGCTCGCTTGATGAGCCAGGCGCTGCGCAAAATCACCGGTAACATCAAAAACGCCAACTGCCTGGTGATTTTCATCAACCAGATCCGTATGAAGATCGGTGTGATGTTCGGCAGCCCGGAAACCACCACCGGTGGTAACGCGTTGAAGTTCTACGCCTCGGTGCGTCTGGACATCCGCCGTACCGGCGCGGTGAAAGAAGGCGACGAAGTGGTTGGCAGCGAAACCCGCGTCAAAGTCGTTAAGAACAAGGTAGCGCCACCTTTCCGTCAGGCCGAGTTCCAGATTCTTTATGGCAAGGGCATCTACCGCAACGGTGAGATCATCGATCTCGGTGTGCAGCTTGGTCTGTTGGAGAAATCCGGTGCCTGGTACAGCTACCAAGGCAGCAAGATCGGCCAGGGCAAGGCCAATTCGGCCAAATACCTGGAAGACAATCCAGAAGTGGCACGCACAGTCGAAGGGCTTATCCGCGAGAAATTGCTGGTGACCGCTCCGGCAACCAAAGCCAATGCCACGGCTGATGATTTGGCCGACGCAGACGCCTGATTGTCTGCCAATGCCCATCGTTCTGGATAACCCCGTCGCGGTGCGGCGGGCGGCTATGGATCTACTGGCGCGGCGTGAGCATGGTCGCGTCGAGTTGACCCGCAAGCTACGCCGGCGTGGCGCAACAGATGAATTGATCGAAACAGCCCTCGACCGCCTGGCGCAAGAGGGTTTGTTGTCTGAGGCGCGCTATCTGGAAGCCTTTGTCAGCTACCGGGCGCGTGCCGGCTATGGGCCGTTGCGTATTCGTGAAGAGCTGACACAGCGTGGCCTGGCGCGTGACGACGTTGAGCAGGCGCTGCGCGACAGTGGTATCGATTGGCGAGAGCAGCTACACGCCACCTGGCAACGCAAGTTCGCCGGTGAGTTGCCGCAAGATGCACGCGTCCGTGCCCAGCAGGGGCGCTTTCTCAGTTACCGCGGCTATCCGCTGGATTTGATCGGGCGGTTGCTGCGCGGTGCGCTGGACGAGTAAGTCGGCGCTTGCTGTTGCTCGGCCAACTTGCATCCGTCCCCACTGTTTTATCTCGCTATCCCCATTAGCCCTTCCTGCCTCCCGATACTGCAACAGTACGGCTGTCGTGCTTGTGTACTGCAAAGTTGGCAGCCACTGGCTGTTTGTTCGGTGGTGCGCTCGCTATTTTCTCTAGCCGTGAGCAGGCCCATGCAGGATGGCGCAGGTCAGGCGTTTTTTACCCAGTTTTGCTCCTGATTGACCAGGTCCAGCAGTTGACGCAAACGTCCGTGGTTACGGCCGCTAAAAGCAAAGACCAGACGCGTCATGTGGCAGAACTCAGGTTCGTCCTGATCGGATTCACAGCGTGGGTGTTGTTGAAAATCGCCGTGTTTGCAGAGGTCGCCAAACTCGCTGTTGAGTTGCTGCATAGCTGCCTCGTTCAACGCATGGTTAAGACGAATAACGTAACGCTCCTTAAGCCAGCGGCTGGAATGGTAGTTACGGTAGAACTGGTCGATTTCCTCGGCGGCTTCTTCGGCGCTGTGCGCCAGGCGCACCAAATGCATGTCGCTGGGCAGGATATAGCCGTTGTCTTGCAGCTGTTCGTGGATAAACGTCAGGGCACTGGTCCAGAAGGTACCGCCTGGCTGGTCGAGTAATACCACGGGTACCAGTGGGCTTTTACCTGTCTGAATCAGGGTCAGCACTTCCAGCGCTTCGTCCAAGGTGCCGAAACCTCCGGGGCAGAGCACCAGGCCGTCGGCTTCCTTGACGAAGAACAGCTTGCGCAAGAAGAAAAAGTGGAATGGCAACAGGTTGTTACTGCCGTGCACGGTGGCATTGGCACCTTGTTCGAAGGGCAAGGTGATATTGAACCCCAAACTGTTCTCCAACCCTGCGCCTTCGTGAGCGGCAGCCATGATGCCGCCTCCAGCACCGGTGATGACCATCAGGTTGTGCTTGGCCAGGGTGGCGCCGAGGTCGCGAGCCAGAGCGTATATCGGGTGGCTGCTCGGTGTGCGTGCTGAGCCGAACACGGTCACCTTACGCCGCTGCTTGAAGGGCTCCAGCGCGCTGAAGGCATGCTCCATTTCGCGCAGGGTCTGTTGCATTATTTTGGCGTCCCAGCGGCTGCGATCTGCTTGGGCCATCCGCACAACAGTGCTGAGCATCGCTTGATAGAGCGTGGTATTAGGGCTGTTAAGTGGCGCTGACAGGTTGCTGAGTTCTTCGACTTTCTTGTTCAGGTCGACGTCACTGATCCGAAAATGCGGGGGCACACGCTCGTCCGATTCATAAGGCATACACCGTCTCCTTCAGGTTACTGGCCGAGGCTGCGCAGTGCTGAGTCGGCCATGTCCTGAGTATGCCTGGCGGTTAATGCTTTGTGCGGACCAGGCCGCTCGACGATTGTCGGCAGCCTTGGCCCGGTCCGACTCAGAGGGCGATTTGCTCGCCAGGCTCAGGAATGTTGGCGACCCAGTTAAGGCGCTCGCGCAAGGCCAGTTGCAGGGTCTGCATTTTCTCCAGTTCACCATGCACCAGATACAGCTCGGGGTGATGATCGAAATGGCTAACCCAGTCAATCAGTTGTGACTGGCCGGCATGGGCGGAGAAACCGCCTAGGGTATGTACCTTGGCCTTTACCGCAATACTTTGGTGGAAAATTTTCACGCTCTCAGCACCGTCAACAATGTTGCGGCCGAGGGTGCCTTTGGCCTGGAATCCCGGGAAGATGATGTGACAGTTTTCCCGCCACAGGTTGTGCTTGAAGTGATGGGTAATACGTCCGCCGGTGCACATACCGCTGCCGGCAATAATAATCGCGCCGCTTTTAATCCGGTTGATCGCCATCGACTCCTCAGGCGTGGGCGTGCAACGCAGAACTGGCAGCCAGTCTTCGATACGTTTGCTGCCATGGGCCTGAAAAACGGCGCGATCTTCGGCACTGAACTGATCCTGAAAGCGTGAGTAAATCGCATTTGCGCGGATCGCCATGGGGCTGTCGAGGAAGACCACCTGTTGTGGCAGCCGCCCTTCCTGATAGAAACGGCCTAGATAAAAGATAAGGTCTTGGGTGCGGCCGACGGAGAATGAAGGAATCAACACATTGCCACCGTCGCGGTGGGCTTGCTGCAGGATGTCCGCCAGCTCGTCTAAGGTGGCTTCGCTGCTGCGGTGGTCACGATCCCCGTAGGTCGACTCCAGCAACACCACATCCGCTTGCGTGAGGGTGCTGGGGTCTTGCATCAGGGGGGAGCAGGTATTGCCTAGATCACCGGAAAACACCAAACGACGAGTCAGGTGATGGTCTTGTATTTCGATTTCTACAATCGCTGAACCGAGGATATGCCCGGCATTGTGAAAGGTCACCTGCACGCCTTTAGCCACTTCTCGACGTTCGCCATAGATCATGGGCATCCGTTGGCTCAAAGCCTGCTCGGCGTCGGCAATGGTGTACAGCGCAGTGATTGCGGGTTTACCTGCGCGCGCACGCCATTTGTTTTCCCATTCAGCGTCTTTCTCCTGAATAAACGCTGAGTCAAGCAGCATCAACTCCATCAGCTCACTGGTCGCATCGGTTGCGAAAATCGGGCCGCGGTAACCCGCCGCCGCGAGTTTGGGCAGTAGACCGGTATGGTCGATGTGCGCATGGGACACCACAACGGCATCTAAGCTGTGTGGATCAAAGGGGAACGCTGAACGGTTACCTTCGTCCTCTTCACTGCGTCCCTGGCGCATGCCGCATTCGAGTAAAACTTTTGCGCCGTCACGACTTTCAATCAAGTAACAGGAGCCGGTGACTTGTTGAATTGCGCCGAAGAAATTGAGAAGGGCCATGACTGATCCTTTTACGAGTCGAGAGGTTGAGCCTAAGGCTGTCTCATCACGTAGTTGGAGGGGTTGATGCAGATCAGTATCAGCCCTTATTCCGCGCTCTAGACTGTCTTAAACGAATGGAGCCGCCTATGACTCAGCTATTCCCCAGTGCCAGTGAATTGGCCGAGCATGCACGTCTTGAACCGACTTTCGCCGCGTGGCAAAACGGCTATGGTCCCCTACAACATAGCCCGCAAACCTGTGCGGCCGTTTACCGCTTGGCCCATCAACTGGTGCAGTCGGGCGTGCAGGCGAATCTGCCCAGTGTGTATCGGCACTTCCTAGCGCTCGATCGTCTGACGGCTGCGGGGCTATGGCTGGTCGTGCACATGACGTACGCCCAGCGCGTACGTCTCGATGGTGTGGCCCTGGCAGCAGATGACTTCAAGGTGACGCCTGAAGGGCACACCGGCGGCGCACTGAATATGGTGCCGGCATATGCCGGTTATCTGGCTCTAAATAACCTGACGAAAGAAACGCGTGGCTGGCTGATGGGGCAGGGCCACTGCGTAGCGGCCATCGAGGCGCTGAACCTGTTGACCGCTAATCAGCACCCGGAGCAGGTTGAACGCTACCCCTGCAGCGAGGAGGGCATGAGCCAGCTGGTGGCGGACTTTTACAGCTACGAGCAGAACGCCGCAGGCCAGGTCAGCGCACCGCTGGGCAGTCACGTCAATCCGCATACTGCTGGCGGTATTTCAGAGGGCGGCTACCTAGGCTTTGCCGAGCTGCAATATGCGCATTTGCCGCTGCCGGGTCAGAAACTGGTGGCGTTCTTGTCCGATGGCGCGGCTGAAGAGCAGCGCGGCAGCGATTGGATGCCACGCTGGTGGCGGGCAGAGGACTGCGGTGTGGCCTTGCCCATAATGATTGCCAATGGCCGGCGCATTGAACAACGCACTGAGTTGGCTACCCCTGCCGGGTTGGATAATTTTCGTGAACACCTGCGCCATTGCGGTTTTGACCCGATCAGTTTTGATGGTCGCGATCCGGCGGCATTTGTCTGCGCGCTGTGGGATATGGAGCAACGCATGAGCCACCGTGTGCAGGAATTGCACAATGGTGTGCTGAACTATCCGCTGCCAATGCCTTATGGCATTGCTGAAACCCTCAAGGGCTTTGGCTTTTATGGCGCTGGCAGCAACGCCGCGCATAATTTGCCGCTACCGGCCAGCCCGTATGGCGACAACGCTGCACGCGCGCTGTTTAATCAACATGCTGCGCAGCTCTGGGTCGCCCCGGATGAGCTGCGTGATGCCTGCGCACTGTTTGCTGCCAGAGGCGCGCGCCCATTAGAGCGGGATAACTCATTGGCGCAGTGTCAGCCCCCTCAGGCGAACATGCCGGCGCTGCATTATCTAAACAATGCCTGTTCACCCATGCTGGCGTTGGATCGTTTCTTTGTTGATTTGGTGCAGGCCAATCCGCAGTTGCGGCCACGGGTCGGCAATCCCGATGAATTGGCCAGCAACCGCTTAGGCGGTGTGCTCAAGGCACTCAAACACCGCGTTATTGCGCCGGAAAGTGAGCTTGAGGCGTTGGATGGTGCGGTGATTACGGCGCTGAATGAGGAGGCCGTGGTATCTGCCTGCCTGGCGAATCAGGGTGGTTTGAATCTGGTAGCGAGCTATGAGGCGTTCTGCGTAAAGATGCTGGGTGCTGTACGCCAGCGGATCATTTTTGCCCGTCTGCAGAAAGAGACGGGGCGCCCTGCAGGCTGGCTTGGCTGGCCGCTGGTCGCTACTTCGCACACCTGGGAGAACGGTAAGAATCAACAGTCGCATCAAGACACCACATTCTGTGAGGCATTGCTCGGCGAGATGAATGACATGGTCAGGGTCATATTTCCCGCTGACCATAATTCTGTATTGGCCTTGCTGCCGGGTATCTACCAAACGCGTGGGCAGCTTGCGTGCATGGTCATAGCCAAGCGCGAGCGGCCTTGTGTATTCACTCCAGAGCAGGCCGAACAGTTGGCGCAGGACGGCGCTATCGTCCTGGCTGAGCATGCCGGTGAGCAACCGTTGCTGTTGATCGCCACCGGCAGTTATCAGTTGGCTGAAATGCAACGAGCCGCCGCTCGCTTGAGCGAGGCGGGTTGTGCGTGGCGGTTGTTGTATCTGCAAGAGCCTGGGCGTTTTCGGCAGCCGCGTGACGCGTGGGAAGCGCAAGGCATTACCGGCGCTGAGCGGGCTGAGCAGCTGTTCCCAGCAGCCTGTTCACGGCGTGTGTTGCTGACACACATGCGTGCGGAAGTTGCCCGTGGGCATGCCTGGCTGCTACTCGGTGACGCAAAACAGCACCGTGTGTTGGGTTACCGCAACCGAGGCGGCACGCTGGACGAAGCGGGCATGCTATTCGCTAACAAGGCGAGTTGGGCCCATGTCATAGAGGCCGCCGCTGAACTGCTGGATAAGCCGCTGAGTGAGCTGCTCACTGCGCAAGAGCTGGCCGCAGTGCAGGGGCATGGCGACCCCCGCTGCCTGCGTTAGTGGTGCTGCTGCGTCCACCGTTAGCCGCGCGGTAATACGCGCTTAGAGGCCGCAGTCTGCTTTACTAAACCGCTCGGTGGTCACTGGCCGATTGCTTTTATATTCGCTGAACTCGTAACGCAGCGCCGCGCCGCGCCCCAACAACTGACGATAACCGGCATTGCGGCACACGCTATTGGCCAGCTGTGCGCGTACTACGTCGGGGTTGCCGCGCATCTGCGCCGCATGCTCGCTGCGAACACTGAGATGGTTGACCAGGTCACTGCCATCTACGGTGTAGCCTTGATCGAGAATGTCTTCATTTATCGCCCGTGGTGTACCCACGCTGCTTTCGCGCGCGACATTTTCCAGGGTCTTGTTCAGTTCAAAGTCTTTCAAGCTGGCGGCATGGGCAAACAAGGGCAGGCTTAAGGCCAGGGTCAGGCTGGTCAAACGCAGCATGGGGTTCTCCAAAGTCGATTCGACTCCTCAGACCGGTGAGCACCGCTAGAGGTTCAGTGGCGCCTATCTTACTCGTCCGTTCATCGTTACGGCAGGCTCAGTCGTACGTTGTGGGTTTAGCAGGTTGGCAAATAAGCATGACGCAGCTTTGTTAGACTGCCGCGCTTATTAGATTCCTGGAATGACCGATGCCGTTCTTTTTCTTTGTGCAGGCAGATTGGGTATGAGTCACGCTGTTGCGCGTTTGCGTGCGGCGCGGATTGCCCGCAGCGTCAAACCTTTTCTGGCCCGTGGCAGCCGCTCGGTGCGCTGTGATGAATGCCGTTTGGCAGTGACTCACTGCCTGTGCGCCTGGCGGCCACGTATCGAGTCAACCTCTGCGGTGTGCCTGTTGATGCATGATGTTGAGGCGCTCAAGCCGAGCAACACCGGTTGGTTGATTGCCGATGTACTGGCCGATACCTCGGCGTTTGGCTGGTCACGGGTGGAGGTCGATGCCGGGTTGCCAGCGTTGCTGAGCGACCCGCAGTGGCAGCCTTATCTGGTGTTTCCCGGGGAATATGTGGCGGCCGAGCGGGTCGTCAGCGAGGTGCAGCCGGCACCAGGCAAGCGGCCGTTATTCGTGTTGCTGGATGCCACCTGGAGCGAAGCGCGCAAGATGTTTCGTAAAAGCCCTTATCTCGACAGCCTGCCGGTGCTCAGCCTGCAGGCTGAGCAGCTGTCACGCTACAAGCTGCGCCGCTCCAAGCGTGACGATCACTTTTGTACCGCCGAGGTCGCAGCTTTGTGTTTGGAGCTGGCGGGTGACCAGCGCGCCGCCGATGGTTTGAATGCCTATCTGGATGTCTTTAGTCAGCACTACCTGGCCGCCAAGGCTCCGCGCGCAGTACCGCTGGATGATCCGGCGCATGATCGCCTGCGCGAGTTTCTTTAGCGGGCCCTGATGTCATGCCAGTTTTTTTGGCCACAGTTGCGCCAGCAGCATGCCGGCAAACATCAGTGCACAACCGAAGTAGCCGCGCACATCCAACGACTCGCCGAGTAGCCAGGCGCCCGCAATGGCAGCGAATACGGCCTCCAGCGAGAGGATGATGGCGGCATGGGAGGCGATGGCGTCTTTTTGCGCCACCACCTGCAGGGTAAAGCCGACGGCCACGCCAAATATGCCGCCATAGAGAATTGCCGGTCCCGCGGCAATGATCGACTGCAACTGAATTTCCTCGAAGATCACCGCGAGCACCAGGCTGATCGCCGCGCAAGTGATGAACTGCACCAGCGCTAGGCGCAGTGGGTCATGTCGACCGGCAAAGAACCCCACCAGCAACACATGCACGCCCCAGACGAAGGCACCGGCCAGTTGCAGCCAATCACCGGAGGCCACCTGAAAGCCGTCGCCAACGCTGAGCAGGAACATGCCGACCACCGCCAGGCACGCGCCTAGCCAGATGCCCAGGCCGGTCTTATGGCCGATAAACAGCCCCAGCAGCGGCACGATGATTACGTACAGCCCGGTGATAAAGCCGGAGTTGGTCACGCTGGTAAACAGCAGGCCCACCTGCTGCAGGTTGATCCCCAGCGCCAGTGCCAGGCCCATCAGCAATCCGCCACGCAGCAGCTGACGGTTTAGTGGGACGACTGTCGCGCTGTTGCTGCGGCCTTCTAGTAAACGCAACACCGGCAGCAGAATCAGCGCCGCCAGAGCAAAGCGCAGGCCGCTGTAGAGAAAGGGGCCAATGGAGTCCATCCCCAAGCGTTGAGCGACAAAAGATGAGCCCCAGATCATGGCGGTCACGAGCATCAACAGATCGGCGCGCAGGGCATGGCTTCGCATTTCAAACTCTCGCTGGCAAAGCTGCGAACTGTGCCGCAAAGCGTCGTGCTTGACCACCCCGTCAGCGCTCGGCATGCTGGGGCGCTTTTTTGCGTTTTCAGGTTTTTTTGCGCTGCAATTTTGCGACCTGCATGCGCTGCTCAACGTGCCCTGGGCAGTACCCCCTTGAGGGGTATCCATATAACAAAAACAGGATTCACCATGGCCGCATTTGAAATTCTCATTGCTGATGACCACCCCTTGTTTCGCAGTGCCCTGCAACAGGCGCTGACTCTGGGGCTGGGGCCCGATGTGCGACTGGTTGAGGCGGCCAGCATTGCCGAACTGGAAGCCTGCCTGGTGCAGAAAACGGATTGGGATCTGGTTTTGCTCGACCTCAACATGCCGGGTGCTTACGGCTTTTCTGGCCTGGTGCTGTTGCGCGGGCAATACCCGCATATTCCAGTGGTAATGATCTCTGCCCAGGAAGATCCGGCCATCGTTGCACGTTCGCGGGAGTTTGGAGCCAGTGGCTTTATCCCCAAATCCAGCCCGCTGGAAACCATTCAACAAGCGGTGCGGTTGGTGCTCGATGGCGAGGTCTGGTGGCCGCAGCAGAGTCAGGAAGCGATTGCCTTGTCAGCCGAAGCCAAGGCGGCCAGCGCCGGCTTAGCCAGCTTGACGCCGCAGCAATTTCGCGTGCTGACCATGGTTTGTGACGGCTTGCTGAACAAGCAGATTGCCTATGAGCTGAGCGTGTCTGAAGCCACGGTTAAAGCCCATGTCACGGCAATTTTTCGCAAGCTGGGTGTGCGCACACGCACTCAGGCCGCGTTGCTGTTGCAGCAGCTGGAATCGATCCCAGCGAACTGAAGTGCTTTTAGCCCAAGCTTGGCGTAGCCTGCCGGGCTTTCTTGCAGATGGTCGTGATGATGTCGCCATTCAAAGGCCAAACAGGCTTTAAACGTGTTCTCAATGCCACCGGCTATTCGCTGGCTGGTTTGCATGCGGCCTTTACCGGTGAGGCAGCCTTTCGCCAGCTGCTGTTGGTCAACCTGGTGCTTGTGCCCTTGGCCTTCTTCCTGGATGTCAGCCGTGTCGAGCGCGCGATGATGGTCGCGGTCTGTGTGCTGGCGCTGATCGTCGAGTTGCTCAACTCAGCGGTGGAGGCGGCGATTGACCGTATTTCCTTGGAGTTGCATCCGCTGTCAAAAAACGCCAAAGACATGGGCAGCGCTGCTCAGTTCACTGCGCTCTGCCTGATCGGCCTGGTGTGGGCAATTATTCTGCTGGGGTAATGCAACGTTCTCAGGCGATGGCAGGCAGGACTATTTGATCGCTGCGCGTCACGCCGGCGGTCAGCGCGCGGCACAGCTCGATAAATTCACGCATGGCGGCGGTCTGATACTTCTGTTTGTGCCAAATAAAGTAGAACTGTCGGCGCAGGTCCAGTTGTGGCGTCTCCAAGGCGACCAAGCTGCCGCGGCGAAACGCATCGCGCAGCGCCAAGCGGGAAATGCAGCCAATGCCGAGGCCTGACTCCACTGCACGCTTGATGGCTTCTGTGTGCTCCAGCTCCAGGCGGATATTCAGCGTGCCGGGGTGGTGACGCATCGCCTGGTCAAAGGTCAGACGAGTGCCGGAGCCTTGCTCTCTTAAGATCCACGCCTCGCGTGTCAGCTCTTCCAGGCTCGCCTCACCGCGCTGCGCCAGCGCATGCTGCGGCGCGCAAAACACCACTAACTCATCTTCGACCCAAGGCTGTACCTCGATATCTGGGTGCTGGCAGTCGCCTTCGATCATGCCCATGTCCAGCTCATAGTGGGCGATTTGCTGCACCACATAGGCGGTGTTATGCACCTGCAGTTTGACCCGGCATTCCGGGTGACGCTGCATAAAGCTGCCGATCAACAGGGTGGCCAGGTAGTTGCCTACGGTCAGGGTTGCGCCGACATTCAGTGAGCCATAGCCGCTCTTGCCGCCCAGCAGGCGTTCGATTTCTTTGGCCTGGTCGAGCAGGGCGACGGCCTGAGGCAAGAGTTGCAGGCCGAGTGCGTTGAGGCACAGGCGTTTGCCGGCGCGGTCGAACAGCTGGCAATCGGACTGGCGCTCCAATTCACTCAACGAGGTGCTGGTCGCCGATTGTGATAAGGCCAAGGATTCAGCGGCGCGCGACACGCTTTCCTGTTGAGCGACGGCGACGAAGACTTGCAGTTGTCTGAGGGTAAATCGCATATCTATATAACCGATAACCTATATCTTGATAATCAAGTTAACAGATATTGTGCCGATCATTACACTAGCTCGCAATTGCGCTCAGGCGCGCTGATGACATTACCCTCTGCGGAGCCCCGAGCATGAGCAACCTTAACGCCGAGCGCATTCTGAGCGTTCACCATTGGAACGATACGTTGTTCAGCTTTAAGTGCACCCGTGACCCGGGGTTGCGCTTTGAGAATGGCCAGTTTGTGATGATCGGCCTGCAGCAGGATACGGGGCGTCCGCTGATGCGGGCCTATTCAATCGCCAGCCCTAACTGGGAAGAACACCTGGAATTTTTCAGCATTAAGGTGCCTGATGGTCCGCTGACCTCGCAGCTGCAACACCTCAAAGAAGGCGACGAGATCATCATCAGCAAGAAGCCCACCGGCACCTTGGTGCTGGATGACCTCAAGCCCGGAAAACACCTGTATCTGCTCAGCACGGGTACCGGCTTGGCACCTTTTATGAGCGTGATTCAAGACCCGGAAACCTACGAGCGCTTCGAAAAGGTGATTCTGGTTCACGGCGTACGCTATGTGAACGAAGTGGCTTATCGCGAGTTCATCACCGAGCATCTGCCGCGTAATGAATTCTTCGGTGATGCATTGAAGGGCAAGTTGATTTACTACCCGACGGTGACCCGTGAGCCGTTCGAAAATCAAGGCCGTCTGACCGACCTGATGCGCAGCGGCAAGCTGTTCCAGGACATCGGCCTGCCACCGATCAACCCGCAGGATGACCGTGCGATGATCTGCGGCAGCCCAAGCATGCTCGATGAAACCAGTGAAGTGCTCAACGAGTTCGGCCTGCAGGTTTCGGCCCGTATGCGCGAGCCGGGTGACTACCTGATTGAGCGTGCCTTCGTCGAGAAGTAAGCGCTACGTCAATAAAAAGCCCGCCAATTGGCGGGCTTTTTCATATGTCTTACTCAGGCTCCAGAGCGCTATGCGCACGGTTTCCGCCTTTCTGCTTGGCCCGGTACATGGCGTTGTCAGCATGTTGCAGCAGCTGTTGTTCATCTTGAGCATGCTGCGGATACAGGGCGATACCGATGCTCGGGTAGATGGTCTGGCTCTGTCCATCGAGATCGAAGGGCTGGTTAAGACAATGGCGGATTTTTTCGGCCACTGCGCTGGCGTGATCGGCCGAGTGGAAATCCTCCAGCAGTACGACGAATTCATCACCGGCAAAGCGGGCCACCGTATCGGCCTCGCGCAGACATAGCTGGATTCGTTGGGCGACGCCTTGTAGCAGTAAATCACCGGCGGCATGGCCAAGGCTGTCGTTGACCTGCTTGAATTTGTCCAGGTCGAGGAACAGCAACGCCACTTGCGACTGCTCACGGCGCGCACGGGCCAGGGCCGTGTGCAGTCGATCGCGCAACAGCTCGCGGTTGGGCAATTGCGTGAGCTGGTCGTACTGCGCCATAAACTGTAAGCGGCTGAGCATCTGTTGACGCTCGATGGCCGTGGCCACCTGAGTTGAGACAAATTGCAGCAACTCTTGATCGCGCTCGCCGTAACGCGCCGATGCACTGCTTTGCATTACCAGTGCCCCAATGACGCCACGATGTGAATGTAGTGGCACACCCAGCCAGCTGTGCGTGGTGTTCATCTGCGTTTGGCTATCATCGCAGAGCAGCAGGGTTTTACCGCTGCGAACCACTTGCGCGCTCAGGGTGGCGGCATTTACGTGCGTATGGGTGACAGGTATTGGCGGTTGCTCAGCCGGGTAGGGATAACTCAGCTCGTCGCTCTGTTCATCGTACAGCGCCACTGAAAAATTGAGGGTCGGCAGTAACTCGCCAATGACCTGATGCACTTGCTGAAACAATCCCAGCAGGTTCTTTGCCGAGTGGGCCGCTTCGGAAATGTCATACAGGGCCGTTTGTAGGGCTTCGCTGCGCTTGCGCTCGCTAATGTCATGGGCCACGGCGATGCGCACCTGGTCGTCCTCTGACCAGCGTGCGGACCAGAGAATGTGTACCGTGCTGCCATCCTTGCGTAGGTAGCGGTTCTCGAAGTGTGGTTTGTTCACACCGGCCATTACCTCTGCGGCGGCCTGGAGGGTTTTACCGCGGTCTTCGGGGTGGACCATTTCGATCATGGCCTTGCCAATCATTTCGTCTGCGCGATAGCCGAAAATACGTTGGCAGGCCGCACTGACAAAAACGAAGCGCCCGCGTGTATCCACAACGCATATAGCGTCGAGTAGCAAGTCGACAAGGTTCTCGGTCGGCGCGTAGGTACTGGCTTTCATACACTCACAATACGATTACTGATAATAGCGATGCGCAAAAAGAATACTGGCTACTTGGCAGCATAGTCTTTGGCACCACCTTACCTGCAAGCCATTAAACAGTGAATGCCTGTTTAGCCTGATGTGGTGCGGCTCCTTGCTGTCCGGGCTGTGTGCCGCGCAGCGGTGGCTTGTCGTTACATGGCTGAGCTAAAGCTCTGCCCGGAAACCGCTGGATGATAAATGGGCTGTACCTTATTACCCGCGGGGTCGAGCAGGTGAAAGCTGTGCGCACCGTCGCCGTGAGCGAAAGGCCGGTCGAGCAAGGTCACGCCTTGTTCCTTGAGGTAGTGATACCAGGCGTGCAGTTCATCGATGCTGTCGACGATAAAACCGTAGTGATCCACCGCCTGTTCACCGCTGCTGGGCACAAAGGCGCGGCCCAGGGAAAGGTTATCGTTGCCGCAGGTCAGGTAAACCAGATCCTCATTGGTGCGGTGCAGCACCTGCATGCCGAGAATATCCACGTAGAAGCGTTCGCAGGCTTCCAGGTTGGGAACCAGCAGGGCTAAGTGGCGTAAACCATTGAGGCGGCCGGGGCGTTCAAGCATCAGTAGACTCCTTATTTTGTATACATTTAATTTGTAAATATAAGACAAAATAAAGGTCGAGTGTGCGGCGGTTTTTGGATGGTCGCCCGCACAGGCCAGCTTGGCTTGGAATAGTAGTCAGTCGGCCAGCAGCACATCCAGCACGCAGATGCTTCCCGGCTGCGGGTAATGCCAGTGCACATCGACATCCCAGAAGCGTGCGCCATAACGGCGTTCTGGCGCTGGCTTTTGATAGGCCGGGCGCGGGTCCTGGGCCAGGCATTGTTCGATCAGCTCAACCAGCGGCTCAGTCAGTCGCTGGCTGTGGCTGTTGGCCTGAATCAGTGCGTCGTCCTGCCAGGTGACGCTGATCAGGGCTGGGGTGCTGTCGGCGATGCGGTTGTAGGCATCCGGCAGGCTATCGGCGTAAGGCACGTAGGGTTTGATATCCAGCACCGGGGTGCCGTCGAGCAGGTCGATACCGGACAGCCAGAGTTTGCCGGGCTCGACTTTATCCAGCTTGACCACTGACTGACCGATGCCATTGGGACGGTGGGTGGCGCGAGTGCTGAACACGCCGACCGACTGATTGCCGCCCAAGCGCGGTGGGCGCACTTTCAAGCGTGGTTTATCTTCCAGGGCTTGGTGAAACAGGAACAGCAGCCAGACATGGCTGACCTGTTCCAGGCCTTGGACCGCCTCGCCGTTATCGAAAGGGGCGACCAACTCCAATACGCCACGCGCCGCGGGTGCCAGTTGCGGCTGGCGCGGGATGGCGAATTTCTCCTTGAAGCAGGAACGAACAAAACCAATAGGTGACACGGAGTAAGGCATGGCGGCGTGATCTGATGATAAACGCCGCCATAGTACGCGACAGCCTGCTAGAGGTGAAAACCGCCGTCGATGGGGATAATTGTCCCCGTCATATAGGCCCCGGCGGTGCTGGCCAGGCTAATTGCCAGGGCAGCCATTTCCTCTTCGCGACCCCAGCGCTTCATCGGGATCAGCGCCGTGTCTTCGGCCATGGCAGCCTCATCGGAAGCGATATGTTGGGTCATCTTGCTCGGGAAGCGCCCTGGCGCGATCACGTTGACGTTGATGTGCTGGCTGACCAGTTCGCGGGCCAGCATGCGCGACAATTGGTGCAGGGCTGCCTTGCTCGGGCCATAGGCGTAGGCGTCTTCGCCATGAGAGCTGATGCCCGCCACCGAACCGATGTTGATCACCCGTGCCGGGTTGGCTGCGCTGCCGGCCTTGCGCAGCAGCGGCAGTAATTGCTGGATGCAGCTGAACACCGAGGTCACGTTAAGCTGCATGACCTTCTCCCAGCCCTTGGCTGGGTAGCTCTCCAGCGGTGCGCCCCAGGTGGTACCGGCGTTGTTGACCAGGATGTCGAGTTGGCCGATGCGATTGCTTAGCTCGGCGGCCAATACCTGTACGCCTTCTTCGCTGGCCAGATTGGCGGCTAGGCCGTGGCAAATGCCAAACGCGGAGAGTTCGGCAGCCGTTTGCGCGCAAGCCTCGCCGTCGCGGGCGCAGACATAAACCGTTGCGCCGGCTTCAACAAAGGCTTTGGCGATCATCTTGCCGATGCCGCGTGTGCCGCCGGTGACCAGGGCAGTGCGACCTTGCAGATCAAAATAGGGGTGCATGGCAAATCCTCAGGGGATGAATGCCATCAGCCTAATCGTCTGCCTGCGATGCGGCAGGCACTATTGCCCTTGGAAATACGCTGCCATGCGGGACGCATGGCGCAGATGAGCTATTCGCCGCGAACGCGCAGGGTCAAACCCTTGAGGAAGTTACGCAGGAACTGATCACCACAAGTGCGGTAGTTGCTGTGGCCGAACTTGCGGAACAGAGCACTCATCTCCGGCTTGGAAACCGGGCAGTCGACGCTGTTCATCACTTCGTGCATGTCGTCTTCTTTCAGTTCGAAAGCCACACGCAGTTTTTTCAGCACCATGTTGTTGGTGATTGGCAGCTCGAACGGCTGAGCCGGGCGGCTGTCGTCCTTGCCGCGCTTGAAGTACACCAGGCCATCGAGGAAATGTGCCATCAGCTCGTCATCGCACGCGCTGAAGCCTTCTTCATCTTCCTTCTTCAGCAGCGGGATAAGATCGGCCACCGTCACCTTTTTACCGCTCAGCTGGATGATCTCGGCCATTTTTGCATCGCTGATGTCGAGGGTGTAGCGCAGGCTGCGCAGTACGTCGTTGTTAAGCATGGGTAGATCCTGAAGAGGGCGGTGGCCTGAGGGCAACCGCTGAAAAATGATTAGAAACGTTCTTTGTCGGCCAGATAACGCCATTGGCCGGCAGGGACCTTGGCCATGGGCACACCGCCGATGCGCAGGCGCTTCATCCCTAGCACCTTGAGGTCGACGCTGTTGCACATGAATACGATCTGCCCGGGCAGCGGGTTCTTCAGGGCAATGCGCAGGCGGGTTTCGTTCTGCCAGCTGACCTTGCACGGCGGCAAGGTTACGCCGTTGAAGATTAGCCCCTGAGACAGGCGTTTGAGTTGGCTGGCACTCAAGGTGCCGATGACCTCAACCACATACTCCTGCTCCAGCTTGTTCAGGTCTTCCTTGAGCTTACGTTCGATGCGCCAGTCCTGAGTCAATACATGCAGGCCATCGGCCCCTGCTTGCAGGGGTGCGCAACTGACAAGGCGGGCGAAATGGCTTTTCAGCGGGCGGATGCCGGCGCCGTCTTCCGTCCAGTGGCTGATCGCGCCGATGTTCTCGACGGCTCGGTCTGGGTAGTGCCCGGCCGGTATGTGGAGCAGCAGCGTGACGGGTTCGGTCGGCGTCAGCTGCGCATCCGGCAGCAATTCGACACGCTGTTCGGCGACCTTGAACTGTGGCTCTTCAACCACCACACCATCGACCGTCACCCAGCCACCTTCGATATACAGCTCGGCCTCGCGACGCGAGCAGCCGATCACTTCGATCAGGCGTTTGGACAGGCGGATGGGGTCAGTCATGAAAGCGGTCATCGGCAAAAAAAGGGCGACCATTGTAACTGGCCAGGGCGCCTGTGCACGGAACATCGGGCGAACGGCGGCGATAAATCGTTTGTGCGGTGCGGATTCTTCCGAGGATAGATCGTGGGAGAGGTTGCTTGCGCATCCAGCGGGACCATGAACTTTTCGCCCACCATTAAAAAACCGCTCCGAGGAGCGGCTTCATTTACTCAGGCCGTGTTAGCCGCCCAGATAGGCGTCGCGTACCTTCGGATCATTAAGCAGTTCGTGACCGCTGCCTTGCATCACGATCCGGCCGTTTTCCAGCACATAGCCACGGTCGGCCAGCTTGAGCGCCTGGTTGGCGTTCTGCTCGACCAGGAACACCGTTACACCTTCCTTGCGTAGCTGTTCGATGATGTCGAAGATCTGCTGGATGATGATTGGAGCCAGACCCAGCGACGGCTCGTCGAGCAGCAGCAACTTGGGTTTGCTCATCAGTGCACGGCCGATGGCGAGCATCTGCTGCTCACCGCCGGACATGGTGCCTGCGCGTTGAGAAAAGCGCTCTTTCAGGCGCGGGAACAGGTGCAGCACCTTATCCAGTTGCTCCTGATTGTCGGCTTTGCTGCCGAAGAAACCGCCCATCACCAGGTTTTCTTCCACGGTCAGGCGGGAGAACACCCGGCGGCCTTCCGGCACCACGGCAATACTTTTGCGCATGATGCTCGGAGTGTCTTGGCCGATCAGCTCTTCACCTTGGTAGCGAATGCTGCCACTGCTGGCCTGTGGGTTACCGCAGAGGGTCATCAACAGGGTCGACTTGCCGGCACCGTTGGCGCCGATCAGGGTGACGATCTCACCCTGACGGACTTCGACGTTGACGTCATGTAGCGCCTGGATCTTGCCGTAGAAGGTGGAAACGTTCTCGAAATACAGCATCACGCTTCCCCCAGGTAGGCTTTGATCACGTCCGGGTTGGCGCGGATCT
>Ga0209504_1001435_pt1 | contig 17971 bp, 15 predicted proteins | sample COGITO_mtgs_1005_FD_184791 | JGI IMG/M metagenome (GOLD analysis project Ga0209504, IMG submission 184791) | Pelagic marine microbial communities from North Sea - COGITO_mtgs_100511 (SPAdes) (version 2) | ecosystem: Environmental > Aquatic > Marine > Epipelagic ...
CGGGGTACATGGCAGGCCTTTAGCGTCGAGGCCAACCAGGCTGATCGCGGCTTTAAGGCTGATAAAACCTTCGCTGGTTTTGAAGGCCTTGAGGTTTATACCTTCGTGCAGGCGTTTGAAGCTGCTTGGCGAGCATTCGTGCAAGTCGCTTAGCAGGGTGATCAGGCCGAAGTGGTTTTCGTCCAGACGTACCAGCACATCCAGCGGCCTCACAAGCTGTTGCAGGCGGCGGGCCACGCCGCTGAGCAGCTCGTTGTAGAAGGCATCACCATGCTGCTGATGCAGCTCGTGTACGTCCTGTAGGCCGATCAACAGGTAACACAGGGCGCCGCCGCGCGATTCAACCTGGCGCAGGCTGTCGAGCATCTTCTGCTGCAGGTAACGGTTGTTGCCCAGCCCGGTGAGCGGGTCGATCAGGTTGCGCTGCTCCAGGCTGGCGATATTTTCGGTGAGTAGGCGATTTTCCTGCAGCAGGCGCTGCAGGGTGTTGCACAAGCGGTCTGCGGCGTACACCCGCGGCACCAGTTGCTCGTTCATCGCCGCTTTGCTGATGAAGTCATCAACGCCGCTGTCGAACGCCTCCCCCAGTACATTCTCGCCTTCCTTGCCGGTGAGCAAGATGACGTAGGTGTAATGGTGGGCCATTTCATCGAACTGGCGTACCTGGACCGTCAGCTCCAGGCCATTCATCTCGGGCATCAGCCAGTCGGCCAGCAATACGCTGGCTGGGCGCTGTTCGAGCAGTTTGATGGCTTCGGCGGCGCTGCTGGCGAATCGCAGGTCCAGATAACCCGCCTGACTCAGGGCGCGCCCGATCATGGCGCTGGAGAACTTGGCGTCATCGACGACCAAAATGCTCAGGTGGGGGTTCGGCATGGGCAGGCTCGCTAGGGGGAAATCACATGGGCCCGATACTTCGCCGGGCAGTGTGTGTTGCTACCGCTATATAATGGCTGGGTTTTTTCACCGTCAAGCCAGGCGTGTCCCGTTCGTGATGCAGGGCGCGCCGTCTATCTGGAGTAAGACCATGCCCTCATTCGACGTGGTGTCCGAGTTGGACAAACATGAAGTCAGCAACGCTATCGATAATGCCGTCAAAGAGCTGGAGCGTCGTTATGACCTGCGCGGTAAAGGTAGCTTTGAGCTGAAAGAGCTGACTGTCAACCTGACAGCCGATGCGGATTTTCAGTTGGAACAGATGCTTGAGATTCTCAAGCTCAGTCTGGTCAAGCGCAAGATCGATGCGCAGTGCCTCGAATTCAAGGATGCCTATGCGTCGGGCAAAAGCGTCAAGCAGGAAGTTATTCTGCGCGAAGGCATCGAAAAAGAGCTGGCCAAGAAAATTGTTGCGCATATTAAGGACAGCAAGCTGAAAGTCCAGGCCGCTATTCAGGGCGAGCAGGTACGCGTTACCGGCAAGAAACGTGACGACCTGCAGGAGGCAATGGCCGCCCTGCGTTCCAAGGATTTCGGTATGCCGTTGCAGTACAACAACTTCCGCGATTGATGCGTGGGGGAACCTTGCGGTTGAGCTGACGTCGCAACGGTTCACGTGCAGTAAAGCCGCCACGGTTTACCGTGGCGGTTTGTTTTTAAGCTTTAAAAGGATTAACAGATGGAATTTAACGTCGAACAAATAGTGAAAATGTCTGAAGCCTGGCTGCCTGTCGTGCTGGAGTACAGCGGCAAACTGACCCTGGCCTTGATCACGATGCTGATCGGCTGGTGGCTGATCGGCAAGCTCACCAGCAGCATTGGCCGTTTGCTCAACCTGCGTCAGGTTGATAGAGCGCTGAGCAGTTTTATCTGCAGCCTGGTCGGCATCGTGCTGAAGATTTTGCTGTTGGTCAGCGTGGCGTCGATGATCGGCGTGGAAACCACCTCCTTTATCGCGGTGATCGGTGCGGCCGGCCTGGCCATCGGCTTGGCCCTGCAAGGCAGCCTGGCGAATTTCGCGGGCGGTGTGTTGATCATGCTGTTTCGTCCATTTCGCGCCGGCGACTGGATTGAGGCGCAAGGCGTGTCGGGCAGTGTCGACAGCATTCAGATTTTCCATACCACGCTGAAAACAGCCGATAACAAAGTGGTGATCGTGCCCAACGGCAGCCTGTCGAATGGGCATATCACCAACTACTCGCGCGAGCCCAAGCGGCGTGTCGATATCAATGTGGGTATCGATTATTCGAGTGATATTAAGCAGGCGCGAGACGTGCTCTTGGCGATAGCCAAGGATCCACGCGTGCATGCTGATCCGGCTCCGGTGGTGTTTGTCACTGGGCTGGGTGACAGCGCGGTGAACCTGTCATTGCGCGTGTGGGTCGCCACATCTGATTTCTGGCCGGTAACCTTTGCCTTTACCGAGCAGACCAAGGAACGCATGGATGAAGCCGGTATTGGTATTCCATTCCCGCAGCGCGTGGTGCACCTGGTGCAGCAAAACAGTTGAGAGCGACCTAAGCGTTCGCCGTGTTAGCGGCGAGTCGCTTCATAGAGTGTTTTGAACGTGCGGCCCATCGCCTGTTGATAATGACCTACGAGGGTTTGCCAGTCTGTCTGGTCCCAAGGTGAATGGCGCCGCAGTTGCAGCATGTCGTGCATGGCAGCTTGCTTGCTGGTAAAGCGCCGGCGGCATTTTTCCAGGTCAAGCAGTGCCACTTCGGCGGTTAGCGCCTGACCTTCGCCGGTAATGCGCACGAAGATATGTTTGATGTAGATGCAGCCGTGTTGCCAACGCGCCGTGTGCAGGCTCGCCAGTGTTTGGGCTACTTTTTGCAGCAATTGCTGGTGCAGCGCTTCACCATATTGCTGGCGATCGTTCTCTGCATACCACTCATCAATCGGTTGAAAACCGTCGAGCGCACGGGTCACTAACAAGGCGCGCCAGCCCTGAGTAGTGTGTTCGGCGGCGCAGAAGATGATTTCCGGCACCTTGACCCCCGCTTTGCGAGCGCCCAGCAGCGCGTCTCGTTCGCGCAGCACGGTGGGGCGGCCAAAGGGGTGGAGCAGGCTGCGGTGAATATGCCCCGTTTGGCGTTTGGCGTAGAGCAGCGTCTCGTCTTTCCAGATGCGCTGTACACCACTGTGGCCGCCACGGCGGCTGTTGGGCTCTTCGACCCACTCGCCCTGAATTTGCCACCAGCTATCGAGGCTTGCGGGGCTAAACAAGGTCTTGGCGTTACTGATTGCTACGGTCATGGTCTGCCCTTTAACTAATGTGTAAGTAGAGCAAGACTCTTGCCACTTTGTTCAATCAGGGTTGTTCAGCGGCGTTAATCGAGTCTGTGTCAGTAGCCTGTGGCCGCTCGCGTCGCCATTGCAGAATGATCAGCACAAGTGTCGGAATACCCAGTAACGCGGTAATCAGGAAGAACTGGGCGTAGCCGAACTTCTCCACCATCACGCCTGAGTAACCCCCAATCAGGCGCGGCAGCAGCAGCATGATTGAGCTGAGCAGGGCGTACTGAGTAGCGGAAAACTTCAGGTTAGTCAGGCTTGATAGGTAGGCGACGAAAGCAGCAGTCGCCAGCCCGGCGCTGAAGTTGTCAGCGGAGATGGTCACGATCAGCATCTGCAGGTCTGCGCCCATGCCGGTCAACATCAGGAACAGTAGATTGGTCGCCGCCGAAGCTGCGCCACCGATAAACATGATGGGCAAAATACCGAAGCGCACGATCAGCAAACCGCCGAAGCCGGCACCGATTAAGGTCATCACCAGACCGAATAGCTTACTGACGCTGGCAATCTGGTCCTTGGTAAAACCCTGGTCGATATAGAACACGTTGGCCATCACGCCCATCACCGTGTCCGACATGCGGTAGGTGGCGATCAGACCCAGCAGTAAGAAGGCCTGCCAGCGGTAACGCACGATAAAGTCATTGACCGGTGTCAGCACCGGAGCCAGGCCACGGCGACCCATAGTCGAGAGGCACAGGGCGCTGAGGATGGTGTAGAGCAGGGCGCGCAGGAATGCGCGGTCTTCCAACAGCAGGTCAAGCAGGCTGGTCTCGCCGTTGATCAGGCTGGCGAAATCGGTGTGATAAAACTGCGTGAACATGGCTGGTACTGATACCAGCAGCACAATCAGCACCAGCACCGAAGCAATCTGATGGCTAAAGCCATAGCGGGCGGCCGCCAGTTGCGTGCGCAACGGCACATCTGGTTCACGCATCCACAGGCTGGTCAGCAGGCCAGGTAGCATCAGCAGGGCAAACAGCAGGTAGGTGCCGGCCCAAGCGCCGTGTTGATAAAGCAAGGCGGTGGAGCCAAAGCCTTCGGCGAAATACAGCGCACCCGCAGTAGCCAGCAGGGCGGCGACGCGGTAGCCGGCCATATAGCTCGCCGCGAGTGCCGCCTGGCGAGTGTCATCGACGATTTCCAAGCGATAGGCATCGACGGCAATGTCCTGGGTGGCCGAGGCGAAGGCCACCAGCACGGCCAGGGAGATCAGCCAGGTCAGGTGGGTTTGCGGGTCGCACAGGGCCATTCCCGCCAAACCGATGGCAATCAGAATCTGCGACAGCACCAGCCAGGAGCGACGGCGGCCCAGCTTGCCCAGCAGCGGTAAGCGCCATTGATCGAGCAGTGGCGACCATACCCATTTAAAGGCATAGGCCAGGCCGATTAAGCTGGCAAAGCCAATGGTGTCGCGCGCCACGCCGGCCTCGCGTAACCAGACCGAAAGGGTGGAGAACACCAGCATGTAGGGCAGGCCAGCGGCGAAGCCTAGAAGTAGCAGCACCAATGTTGAGGGGCTGGAGTAGGCAGCAATGGCATCACGCCAGCTTTTACGGGGCATTGAAGGGGTATCAGCCTGAGATTGACCTAATAAAGGGCGCACTCTAACCGCTGTGCTCTATAGGGCGCCAGCCATAGCGCGGCATATCCACCCGATCGTTATGGATTTGCACGCCTTCTTCGCGTAGACGGTTGCGCTGTTCTGCGCCAGAGAGGCTGCCAGCGGGCAGACTGAGGCGCCCGCTGGCGGCAATGACTCTGTGCCAGGGCAGTGTACTGCCGTCCGGCAGTTGGCTAAGGGTGCGCCCGACCCAGCGTGCGGCGCGGCCCAGGCCGGCATAGGCGGCCAGTTGCCCATAGCTCACCACGCAACCGGCCGGCACCTGTGCCAGCACCGTATAAAGCGCCGCACGCCGTTCGGCGTGGCTTGCTGTCGGCTGGCCTGGCGCGGCATGCTTGCCCCCCTGTTCTGGCTCCCTATCCGGCTCTCCCATCATGTTGCTACGTACTCTGTTGTGTTCACTCATTCTTAGCCTGTCTACACCTGTGTGGGCGGACACAGTGTGGTTGAACAATGGTGACCGCCTAAGTGGCGAGATCGTTCTACTCGATGGCGGCAAGCTGGCCCTGAAAACCCGATATGCCGGGCAGGTACTGATTGCCTGGAAGGATATCGACACCCTGCGCTCGCAGAAACCCTTGCTGATACGCCGTCAGGGCCTCGACAGCGAGCACAGCAACCAACTTGAAGCTGCTGGCAAGGGCATGGTGCGAGTCATCAATGGCAGTGTCCAGACAGTGCCCCTGGCCAGTATCACCCGCCTGGTGCCGCCACGACCGGTGCTTGAAGACCGCATCTGGGAGGGTAACCTGGATGCCAAGCTCGATATGGAGCGCAATGAAGACGAAGTCGATGAGTGGAAGCTCAAAGGCAATACGCGCATCGAGCATGGGCGTTGGCGGCATGTGCTGACCGGTGAGCTGGAACGTGAGACCAAGAATGACAAAAAAATCGATGATAATTGGCAGCTGGAATACGATCTCGACCGCTTTCTTACCGATCACTGGTTCTGGCGCGTGGGTGTAGAGCAGCAAGAGGACGAATTCGAGCGAATCAATCGTCAGCGCATCGTCGGCACCGGACCTGGGTACCGCTTCTGGGACAATGAGTTGGGTCGTTTCGACCTGGTCAGTCAGTTCAATCGCGTGCGCTTCGAAACAGCCGAGGCGGACCTGGAGTTTGATACCTACTCCCTGGAGTGGGACTACAAGCGCCTGTTGTGGGGGACGCGGTTGGAGTTTTACAGCAACGCCGAACTGCAACTGCCCACGATTAAGCAAATCGATTACGCAATCGACAGTGAAATGGGTTTGCGCTACCGGCTCAATGATTGGGCGCGATTGTCACTATTGTATGAGTTGGATCAGGTGCGCGGGCTGGGTCAAACCACCAGCGAACGGCGTTATTTGCTGGGTATTGGCGTGGGTTGGTAGGTGCTATTGGTCAGCGCCGGCTGAACTCGTGGTGATTCTGTCGGTCAGTGCTTGCTCTGGCGTCGTGCTTACGGATAATGCCCGACCTTCCGCGAACCTGAGATAGATAAGCCCTCCTTATGTTTTCCAGAACCCTGCTGTGCCTGGCCCTCTGTGTGGCTACTACCTCCGCGCTGGCGGATACCGTTTGGTTAAAAAACGGTGACCGCTTAAGTGGCAAAATCAAGTTCTATGACGGTGGCAAGCTGCTGCTGGATACCGACTACGGCGGTGCCATTGCCCTGGATTGGAACAAGATCGCGACTCTGGAAAGCGATCAGGAATTGCTGGTCAAGGAAAGTGCAATCGTTGGGGAGCGTGCTAAATCCTTGCAGCCGGCTGAATCAGGCAAGGTGACTTTGGCCAATGGCGAGGCGCCCAAGACTATCGAGCTGGCCAGCATCCAGCAGATACTCAAGCCCAAACCGCTGGTTGAAGACCTGGTTTGGAAGGGCAATATCGACGCGGCGCTGGATTACAAACGTGCCGAGCGAGACACCGACGATTATGACGTTGGCCTGAAAACCCAGGCGCGTCACGGGCTGTGGCGGCATCACGCCGAGGCCGAATACAACCGTGAGTTCCAGGACGATTTGGTCACGACCGACAACTGGAGCGCCGAGTACGCCCTCGATCGCTTCCTGACCGAGAAGTGGTTCTGGCAGGGGCGCTTTGAGTACAAACGCGACATGGTCGAAGAGCTTGAGCGTCAGCGCACCGTGGGTACGGGGCCTGGTTACCAGTTCTGGGACAATGAGCTGGGAGCGTTCTCTATCACCGGTCTGCTTAACCGTACGGATTATGAATACAGCAATGGCGAGAGCGACAACTTCTATGCGGCGAGCATGAAGTGGGACTACAACCGCTACCTGATTGGCAAGCGCGTTGAACTGTTCAGCGATGGCGAAATAGGTAAGCCGCTGGCCAATGTTGCTGATTACACCCTGGATGCCGCCGTAGGGCTGCGTTACAAGGTAACCGACTGGGCCTCGTTGAATATGAAAGCCGAGAAGGACCTGGTCAGCGGTGCGGAAGGCGAGCTGGACGAAACCCGTTATAGCCTGGGTTTTGGTATCGGCTGGTAAGTGTTAGACCGTCGATCTGCTGCGCGTCGGCCCTGCTGCGTTAAAAACAGGCTCGGAATGCTCATGTACAAAAGTACACTCCGCTTCCTCGCCTGTTTTTGCCTTGCAGGACTCTAGCTCGCTAGATCGTGAACAAATGCTAAGCAAAACAAAAAGCCCCGCATTGCGGGGCTTTTTGTTTGCAGCGTTTCGATCTAGCGGATCAGAGGCGTAGGCCGCCATCCAGTTCCAGGATCCGACCGGTGTAGTAGTCGTTTTCCAGGATGTAGGCCACCGAGTGAGCGATCTCGGCTGGTTTGCCCATGCGCCGCAGCGGGATGACCGAGGTCATACGCTCCAGTGCTTCGGGCTTCATGCTGGCGACCATCTCGGTTTCGATAAAGCCCGGTGCAACGCCGGCCACACGAATGCCGTAACGCGCCAGTTCTTTGGCCCAAACCACGGTGTCAGCCGCTACACCGGCCTTGGCGGCGGAGTAGTTGGCTTGGCCCATATTGCCGGCACGGGAGATGGAGGAGATGTTGATGATCGCGCCTTCGTTCTTCAGCTCGATCATCTTCGCCGCGACTTCACGGGTGCAGAGGAATACGCCGGTCAGGTTGACGTCGATCACCGACTGCCACTGAGCCAGGCTCAGTTTGGTGATTTCGCCGTCCTTGACCTTGATGGTCAAGCCGTCACGCAGGATGCCAGCGTTGTTCACCAGGCCATTGATCGCGCCGAAATCTTCGGCAATCTGTGCCACGGTCTGGGTCACTTGCTCTTCATTGGCCACGTTGCACAGGTAAGCGCGTGCTTCCACGCCCTGGGCTTTGCAGGCGGCAACGGCTTCGTCGAGCTTTTCCTGGTTCAGGTCGACCAACGCCAGCTTGACGCCTTTATCCGCCAGGTATTCGGCCATGGCACGGCCCAGTCCTTGGCAGCCGCCGGTAATGATGATGACTTTGTCTTTGAGTTGCATGTGCTATCCCCTGAAGGTGTTGGGTGTAACCTTGCCGCCGCTGTAAGCAGTATTCTGCAGCGCCTGTCCGTTTGTGACGGATTCTAAGCAAGGAGTCATAAGGTGAGCGTGAAAGCCGGCAAGCATGCCCGAGAATTGCTACTCAAGGAATACCGGGGCGTGCTCAGCACCCATTCCAAAGCCATGCCGGGCTTCCCTTTCGGATCAGTGGTGCCTTATTGCTTGGACGAGCAAGGCCACCCGTTGATCCTGATCAGCCGCATTGCTCAGCACACCCATAACCTCAAGCAAGACGCCAAGTGTTCGCTGCTGGTAGGCGAGCGTGGGGCTGACGATGTGCAGGCGGTTGGCCGCCTGACGTTGCTGACCGAAGCCCGGCTTTTGCATGACGCTGCACAGATTGAGGCGGCGGCGCAGCGCTACTACCGCTACTTTCCCGATTCGCAAGGCCACCATCGCGTGCATGATTTTGATTTTTGGCGGCTGCAGCCGGTACGCGGGCGCTATATCGGTGGTTTTGGTGCGATTCACTGGCTGGATCAAGTAACGCTGGGCAACCCTTTTGCCGGCGACAGTGAAATCAGCATGGTCGAGCACATGAACAGTGACCATTGCCGTGCCATCGCCCATTATGTCGCGCTGGCCGGCTTGCCTAACCACGTGCCAGCTGAGTTGGCCGGTATCGACAGCGAAGGGTTTCACCTGCGCATCGGTCAGGCGCTGTATTGGTTGGCGTTTCCAGCACCCTGTAAAACTGCGGTTGAGGTGCGCCAAGCCCTGGTGGCGTTGGCGCATGCCGAAGTTTGGCCGACCGACGGTCTGCCTTCAGCTTGAATTCAGCTCAATACCCCATACTTCTCACTTACTGGAAGCTGTTCTTCCGTTAAGGAATTTTCGATGCGTGCTTTTCTCTTTTTGTTTTTGCTGTTTCCGTTCATTGAGTTAGCCCTGTTGATTCAGGTGGGCGGCGCCATCGGTGTGCTGCCGACGCTGTTGCTGGTCATCGGCAGTGCCGTTCTTGGCAGTATTCTGCTGCGCGTAGCGGGCGTAGCCACTGCTTGGCGCGCGCGCGAAAAGCTTTCGCGCGGTGAGTTGCCTGAACAGGAAATGCTTGAGGGGCTGTTGATCGCCGTTGGTGGCGGTCTGTTGCTGTTGCCGGGTTTTATCAGCGACATCTTTGGCGTGCTCTGCCTGATTCCCTTCACCCGTCGTTTGTTGGTCAATAAGGTGCGTCTGCGCGCCGCTGAGCAAGCTATGCGTCAGCGAGCCTTCTTCGATGACCAGGCTGCCCGCTCCGGACAGACGCGCGCACAGGTGCTGGAAGGTGAGTATGAGCGCCGCGACTGAGTGTCTCGGTGCGTAATTTTCCATAAAGATTTCGCCCTCAGCCCTTGAAATCCCTCCGTGCGCCCTTATGTAGCGGTCACCGCAAGGTTTTTGTCGTTTAGACAAATCAGACTTCAGCGTTGCGCCTGGCGCAGCGCTCCCGGCCTCGCCGGATTTTGCTAACCCGCCGGTGAACACACCGGTCGAAAATAAACTATTGGGAGAGATCGACCATGAAGCTTCGTCCTCTGCATGACCGCGTCGTAATCCGTCGCAGCGAAGAAGAAAAGAAAACCGCCGGTGGCATCGTGCTGCCAGGTTCCGCTGCTGAAAAAGCCAACAGCGGTGAGATCCTCGCTGTCGGCACCGGCCGCGTGCTGGACAACGGTGAAGTTCGTGCGCTGGCCGTCAAGGTTGGTGACAAAGTGGTATTTGGCCCGTACTCGGGCAGCAACACCGTCAAAGTTGACGGCGAAGACCTGCTGGTAATGGCTGAGAACGAAATTCTCGCCGTTATCGAAGGCTGATTGCAGCGCCTCGTCGCTACGAATTCCGCTCTATTTGAACGAATCAAGGAATAACCATCATGGCTGCTAAAGAAGTTAAATTCGGCGATTCCGCCCGTAAAAAAATGCTCGTTGGCGTTAACGTTCTGGCTGACGCAGTAAAAGCGACCCTGGGCCCGAAAGGCCGCAACGTTGTGATCGAGAAGAGCTACGGCGCTCCGACCATCACCAAAGACGGCGTTTCCGTTGCCAAAGAAATCGAGCTGAAAGATCGTTTCGAGAACATGGGCGCCCAGCTGGTTAAAGACGTTGCTTCGCGCGCTAACGATGACGCAGGCGACGGCACCACCACCGCTACCGTTCTGGCTCAAGCCATCGTCAACGAAGGCCTGAAAGCCGTCGCTGCCGGCATGAACCCAATGGACCTCAAGCGCGGCATCGACAAGGCGACCATCGCCATCGTGGCCGAGCTGAAGAACCTGTCCAAGCCGTGCGCTGACACCAAGGCCATCGCTCAGGTGGGTTCGATCTCCGCCAACTCCGACACCTCCATCGGCGAAATCATTGCCGAAGCCATGGAAAAAGTCGGTAAAGAAGGCGTGATCACTGTTGAAGAAGGCTCGGGCCTGGAAAACGAACTGTCGGTTGTTGAAGGCATGCAGTTCGACCGTGGTTACCTGTCCCCTTACTTCATCAACAAGCCAGACACCATGGTTGCCGAGCTCGACGGCCCGCTGATCCTGCTGGTCGACAAGAAGATCTCCAACATCCGTGAGCTGCTGCCAGTTCTGGAAGCGGTGGCCAAGTCCGGTCGTCCGCTGCTGATCGTGGCCGAAGACGTTGAAGGCGAAGCCTTGGCGACTCTGGTTGTGAACAACATGCGCGGTATCGTTAAAGTCGCTGCCGTTAAGGCGCCAGGCTTTGGTGATCGTCGCAAGGCCATGCTGCAGGACATCGCTGTTCTGACTGGCGGTACCGTTATCTCCGAAGAGATCGGCCTGAGCCTGGAAAGCGCCACCCTGGAGCACCTGGGTAACGCCAAGCGTGTCATCCTCAGCAAAGAAAACACCACCATCATCGACGGTGCTGGCGTTCAGGCTGATATCGAGTCGCGCGTCCTGCAGATCCGTAAGCAGATCGAAGACACCTCGTCCGACTACGACAAAGAGAAGCTGCAAGAGCGTCTGGCCAAACTGGCTGGCGGTGTTGCCGTGATCAAAGTCGGTGCCGGCACCGAAGTTGAAATGAAAGAGAAGAAAGCCCGCGTTGACGACGCCCTGCACGCAACCCGCGCAGCCGTTGAAGAAGGCGTGGTACCTGGCGGCGGCGTGGCTCTGGTTCGCGCTCTGCAGGCCATCAGCGAACTGAAAGGCGAAAACGCCGATCAAGACGTTGGTATCGCACTGCTGCGCCGTGCTGTTGAAGCACCGCTGCGTCAGATCGTTGCCAACGCTGGCGGCGAGCCAAGCGTAGTAGTCGACAAGGTCAAGCAGGGTTCGGGTAACTACGGCTTCAACGCCGCCACCGACACCTACGGCGACATGATCGAGATGGGTATTCTCGATCCGGCTAAGGTTACTCGTTCGGCGCTGCAGGCTGCTGCTTCGATCGCCAGCCTGATGATCACCACCGAAGCGATGATCGCCGAAGTGGTTGAAGACAAGCCGGCCGGTGGCGGTATGCCAGACATGGGCGGTATGGGTGGCATGGGCGGCATGATGTAAGCCAGCCCGGCCCCTAGCAGGCCGCCGCCAGGCGGCTTGTAAGCTGTAAAGAAAACCCCGTGCCTGTCACGGGGTTTTCATTTTTATCGGCTATAACAGTCCAGCGCGGCAAAGCGGTACGCCAATTGCTTTGGGTAATGCGTGCTCCCGGACTGGAGCCTGTCAATCAGCCTTGTGCGGATGATCTGCATAAGCGCTTCTTGTTATGACCTCACTTGGATGTGCTCTACCGCGCGACTTTGCCGCGCGGTTAGAAAAGTTTTGTCGGTATTGGTCGGCCACCGCTGTTTTAGATGCATGGGTCATAGGGCGCACCGCTCTGATGCGAATGGGCAATTAAGTGACCCACAAGCTGTTACCTGCGCGCGTATTAATGCGGCCCAGCCTTTGGTTTGACCAACGGTTGAACCATTGGCCAAAAGGCGGTTCGAAGGCTTGCCTGCGAAATGGCTTGTTTATGGATCAGGATGATCAGGTGTAGTGCCGACAGGCTCGGCAGTAACGACCGTTGGTCGCAAAGCGCGGCGCTACGGTTATCAATGATCTAGGTTTAGAAACAGCGTTTGGCAGCGCTATCAAGAGGTTGCAGTGATGAAGTTAGAAATCGCACGAGGTTTATTCTTAGTGACCGCGCTCAGCGTGGCCTCGCTCGCGGCGGCGGCCTGGCAGGAAGCCAGCCCCCAAGTCATCACCCTGAACGAGCAGCTGGGTTATTGCCCTTTGCCGCCCCAGGCTCGAACGACCGAGGCGTTGCGTCCGGATCAAGACCTGCTATTGCTGATGTTCAGCCTGTCTCAGGGGACGGGTGCGCAAGGTTAACCCTGTTATCTGGCACTAAATATCTGAAAAAAAGCCCTGCTATGCAGGGCTTTTTTGTGGCTGACCATCCGTGGTCATTACTTTTGGGCTCAGCCGTGCGTTGACGCAGGTTTAGGTGGCGCATCGGGTTGGGCCAGCACGCTGTATACGCAGGGCAACACGAACAGGGTAAACAGCGTACCAATCGACATACCGGTGGCGATGACCAGGCCGATGTCGAAGCGGCTCACCGCGCCCGCGCCGGTTGCCAGGATCAGTGGCACCATGCCAAACACCATCGCCGCGGTGGTCATCAATACCGGGCGCAAGCGAATTGCCGCCGCCTCTTCGACCGCCTCACGTCGCGACAAACCTTTCTCGCGGCGCAGCTGGTTGGCGAACTCGACGATCAGGATGCCGTGCTTGGTGATCAGGCCAATCAGCGTCACCAGGCCCACCTGGGTGTAGATGTTCATGCTCGACAGGCCTAAGAACAGTGGGATCAGCGCACCGCAGATTGATAGCGGCACCGTGACCATGATCACCAGCGGGTCGCGGAAGCTTTCGAACTGCGCCGCCAGCACCAGGAAGATCAGCGCCAACGCCAGGCCGAAGGTCACGTAGAGCGCGCTGCCTTCTTGCACCAGCTGGCGCGAGGCTCCGGCGAAGTCGTAGGCGTAACCCGCCGGGGCCTCCTCCTGCATGATCTGCGTAACGGTGTCGATGGCCTCACCCATGCTGACGATCGGTACGCCCTGAATGATCGCCGAGTTGAGCTGCTGAAACTGGTTGAGCTGGGTCGGGCGCGCGCGGTCGCTGACCTTGACCAAGGTCGAAAGGGCCAGCATCGCGCCGCTGTCGCTTTTCACGTAGTAGCTGCTGAGCCATTGCGGGTTGTCGCGGTAAGCGCGCTCGACCTGGGCAATCACCTTGTAGCTGCGCCCTTCGATGGTGAAGCGGTTGATCTCACCTTCACCGAGCAGGCTGGCGAGGGTCAGGCCGAGGTCTTCCATAGACACGCCCATCTGCGCGGCTTTCTCGCGGTCGATTTCCACCACCACTTCCGGTTTGTCGAAAGCCAAATCAACGTCGAGGAAGGCGAATTTGCCGGACTCCACCGCGCGCTTTTTGACCTTCTCGGCCACCTGCAACAGTGACTGATAGTCGTTGGGTGTGTTGATCACGAACTGGAACGGCAGGCCATCACCGGTACCTGGCAGGGAAGGCAGGTTGAAGCCGAAGATTTGCAGGCCGGCGATCTGCGACAGGCGGCCTTGCACCTCCGGCAGAATTTCCATCTGGGTGCGCTCGCGCTCGTTCCACGGCGTCATTAGAAAACCGCCGATACCCGACTGCACGCCGTTGAAACCGTTGATCTGGAACGAGGAGTAGTACTCGGGGAACTCTTTGAATATCTCCACGAATTCATCGGTGTACTTGTTCAGGTATTCAAGGTTGGTGGGCTGCGGCGCATTGGCAATCATGAAGATGATGCCCTGATCTTCTTCCGGTGCCAGTTCGCTTTTGGTGAAGTTGAGCAGCACCGGAATCAAGCACATGACGATCACTGCGAACACCAGTACCACCGGACGGGTCTCCAGGGTGCCGTGCAGGGCGCGTTGATAGCGCTGTTTGAGACCGTCGAAGATCTGGTCGAGTTTGTGTGCCAAGCCCGACGGATTTTCTTCGTGGCGCAGCAGCTTGGCGCACATCATCGGCGACAGCGTAAGAGCGACGATGCCGGAGATGATCACGGCGCCGGCCAGGGTCAGGGCAAACTCTTTGAACAGAGCCCCCGTAAGGCCTTCGAGGAAGCCGATAGGCGCGTACACCGCGGCCAGGGTGATGGTCATCGAGACTACCGGCACGGCGATTTCGCGGGCGCCCTCGATGGCCGCGTCGAACGGCGTTTTGCCTTCCTCGATATGCCGGTGGATGTTCTCCACCACCACGATGGCGTCGTCCACCACCAGGCCGATGGCCAACACCATGGCCAGTAGGGTCAGCAGGTTGATCGAGTACCCCATCAGCTGCATAAAGAACAGCACGCCGATCATCGACAGCGGGATGGTGATCACCGGGATCAGCACTGAGCGGAAAGCACCGAGGAACAGGAACACCACCACGATGACGATCAACACGGCTTCGAACAGGGTTTTCACCACCTCATCAATCGAGGCCTGAATAAACAGCGTGGCGTCGTAGGCGATCGAGACCTTCAGGTTAGGCGGCAGCTGAGCATCCAGGTCGGGCATGACCTTGCGCACTTCCTTGATCACATCCAGCGGGTTAGCCCCTGGCGTGCCCTTAATGGCGATGTACACCGACGGGGTGCCATCGAAAGAGCTGATCGAGTCATAGCTTTCTGCGCCCATTTCCACCCGCGCCACATCGCGGATCAGCACACGGCTGTCGCCCACGGTCTTCAGTGGAATGGCGGCAAAGGCCTCGGCCGACTTCAGGTCGGTTTCAGCATTGATGCTGGTAACTACATACTGACCTTTCACCTCGCCGGCGGCGGATAGGAAGTTGTATTTACGCACCGCTGTATTGACGTCGTTAGCCGTAACGCCATAAGCGGCCATTTTCACCGGGTCGAGCCACAGGCGCATGGCGAACACCTGGTTACCAAGGATTTCGGCCTCGGCCATGCCGGGCAAGGTAGCCAGCTTGGGCTGGATCACCCGTGACAGGTAGTCGGTGATCTGCGGGTTGGACAGCTCGTCGCTGTAGAAGCTGATGTACATCAGCGCCGTGGAGTCAGCCGCTTCCTTGCTCAGTACCGGGTCTTCGGCGTCCTGCGGCAGTTGGTTTTTCACCTCGTTGGCTTTGGCCAGCAGTTCGGTGAATAAGCGGTCGCTATTGGCGCCGATGCGCGCATAGATCGAGATGATCGACACATTCTGTCGGCTCACCGACGTCATGTAATCGATGCCGTCGGCACTGGCCAGGCTCTGCTGCAGCGGTTGGGTGATGTAACCCTGGATGGTCTCGGCATTGGCCCCGGGGTAAGCGGTGGTCACCGTGATCAGGGCATTTTCCATCTGTGGGTACTGGCGGATGGTCAGTTTGCTGAATGCCTGGAAGCCAAGCAGGATGATCAACAGACTGACCACCGTCGCCAATACCGGGCGACGGATAAACGGATCAGTAAAAGCCATAAATAAGTTCCTTACGCCAAGGGCCGATTAGTCGGTGCTTGGCTTGACCTGCGCGTTGGCGATGCTGACGTGGGCGTCGTCATCGAGCTTCAGTTGGCCGGCGCTGACCACCTGCTCGCCGGCTTGCAGCCCTTTGCTGATCACCACCTGGCCTGCACGGCGTTCGCCGGTTTCGACGAAGCGACGCTTGACCATCAGTTCGGCCTGGCCCTTGTCGTCTTTGATCACCTGGCCGTCTTCGTTTTTCTTCTCGCTGATGACGTACACCGAGTTGCCATACAGGGTGTAGGTAATGGCCGATTCGGGTAGGACAATCACCTGCTGCTCACCGGGCAATAGCACTTCCAGATTGGCGAACATGCCGGGCAACAGCTTGTGTTCGGGGTTGACCAGCATGGCGCGCACTTGCACGTTACGCGTGGTGTCTTCGACCTTGGGATTGATCGCGACGATCTGGCCTTCGAACACTTCGTTTGGGTACGCCGCCACGCTGAAACGCACACGCTCATCGATGGCCAGCTTGGGCACCGCTTGTTCCGGCAGGAAGAAATCGACGAAGAGCTTGCTCAGGTCCTGCAGGGTGGCAATGGTGGTGCCGGAAGCAAGGTAGTCACCGACATCCACCTGGCGAATGCCGATGGTGCCGGCAAAGGGCGCCACAATGCGCTTCTTCGCCAGCTGCGCTTGCAACTGCGCCACGCTGGCGTTGGCTTTTTGTAGGTTAGCGGCCAGGCGATCAAACTCGCTTTTCGAGATGCTTTGACGCTTGACCAGGCTGCTGCCGCGCTCATATTCAACGCGGGCTAAGCCCAACTCTGCCTGTGCTGTGGCGAGGATGGCCTGCTCGACATCGCTGTCCATCTGGATCAGCGGTTGCTGCACGGTCACCTGCTCACCTGAGCTGAACAGTACTCGCTGCACGGTGCCGCCGACCTCAACGGTCAGGTCCACACCCTGGAAGGCCTTCAGGGTGCCGATAGCCGGCAGGCGACTCTGCCAGGCCTGCTCTGTTGCCGTTGCTGCGTCCACACTGATGGCCGGCTGCGGTGCCGAGAATATCTGCACTTGTTGGTAAATGGTGAAGCCTTTATAGGCGGCGAGGGCGAGTACTACGACGAGCACAACGCCCAGCATGATTAGCATGCGGCGGAGCAACATATTCCGGTTCCTTGGCAGTGCGAATAGAGGGCCTGGGAATAGGCAAGAGGGGCACCTTAGACCTCGCGCAGACGCCTGTCAAAGATTCTCATTTACACGAAAATGTTGTGCAAAACTTGCCGGATTGATCAAGTGCGTTTTAATGAAAATGCCAGCATTTGCTGGCATTTTTTATTGCTGATTGTTGGCTTAGGCACTCAGGCGTTGTGTCACTTCACTGAGTTCCCCGGACAGCGTATGTAGATTTTGCCCGGCGGTTTCGGTGCGCTGCACATTCTCTTGGTTGGCCGTGGCGATTGCGGTGATCTCGGTGAGGTTGCGCGAAATATCTTCGGCGACCGAGGTTTGCTCCTCGGCAGCAGTGGCGATCTGCCGATTCATATCACGAATCGCTTCCACGGCGCGGGTGATCATTTGCAGGGTGGCTCCGGCCTCGGTGACTTGGGTTACGCCTTCCTCGCTGCGTTGCTGGCCGCTTTCGATGGCGCGCACCGCATTCACCGCACCGGTTTGCACGGTATCAATGATCTGGTGGATTTCTGCGGTGGATTCGGCCGTACGCTGGGCCAGCGTGCGCACCTCGTCAGCCACTACAGCAAAACCGCGGCCCTGCTCGCCAGCCCTTGCAGCCTCAATGGCGGCGTTAAGTGCCAGCAGGTTGGTTTGCTCGGCAATGCCGCGAATCACTTCCAGTACTTTGCCGATGCGGCCAGTGTCGTTTTCCAGGCGGCGGATGACCTCAGAGGTGTTGCTGATCTCGCCGCGAATATCGGTGATGGTTTTGATCGTCGCCTGCATCACCGTTTCACCTTGGCGCGCAGCGCTGTCGGCATCGTCGGCGGCATTGGCAGCTTCGGCTGCGTGGCGCGCCACTTCCTGGGCGGTGGCGGACATTTCATGCATCGCCGTGGCCACCTGGTCGGTGCGCGAGAACTGCTCACGAGTGCCTTGAGCCATGAGCGTGGCGATGGAGTTGAGTTCGCCA
>Ga0209504_1001444_pt1 | contig 17905 bp, 17 predicted proteins | sample COGITO_mtgs_1005_FD_184791 | JGI IMG/M metagenome (GOLD analysis project Ga0209504, IMG submission 184791) | Pelagic marine microbial communities from North Sea - COGITO_mtgs_100511 (SPAdes) (version 2) | ecosystem: Environmental > Aquatic > Marine > Epipelagic ...
AGTAAAGTATCGCTCAAAGTCGGGAGACTTTGCGCAGCAGGTAATTATCATTTTATTATCCAGATTCTATACTGAACTTAAAACATGATTTTCAAATTTATACTAATAATACTTTTTGTACTGCCTATACATTGGCATGTATCCTCAGCACCGGAAGATACCTTATTCCGAATATCTGTTAATCATGAGCAGTTATCTGCTCCCGAAGTACTGAGTATTTATATCCAACATAAATCCTTGAGTTACGAAGAATTGAACGCGGGTGAGTGGCTAAAAAGCGTCTGCAGAGAAAATGATTTAAACATTTACAACTTCGGTAGTGAAAATGGAAATTATAATTTTGCAGCATCTCTCTTTCCTTTAGATAGAAACCTTCCGAATATCATTCTACTTAATCACATTGACGTTATAGATGCAGGAGACCCTTCGATTTGGAAGTATCCTCCATTTTCTGGATTCATAACAGATGATGAAGTTTGGGGAAGAGGCGCTTTTGATAACAAGGGGGCTGCTATCATGCAGTTATTTAGCTTACTTAAATTTAAACATCTACTTCAAAATACCGAAATTAAATACAACGTTACTTTTTTGGCTGCCTCCTGCGAAGAAACAATGTGTGAAGGAGGTATAGAATATGTGCTGAAAAATCATTTAGAGGAGCTTAATCCAATAACGGTCATCGGCGAGGGAGCAACAGAACTAAGTGAACTAATTGATTCCAAAAAAAATGAGTTTTCCTTTGGAATATCCGTAGGTCATAAACGGCCGCTATGGCTTGAACTGACATTAAACACACCTAGTTCTGGTCACAGTTCAATCACACCCACAGAATATTCAACTAAAGAAATGACGATTGCTTTAGCCAATTTAGTCAAGAAAAAAACACCCGCAATTTACTTTAAAGAAAACCAAGAAATTCTAAGATTTGTAGGAGACAGTAAAAAAGGCATCAGCAAGTTTATTCTTAAACATCCTGTCCTATTTAAGCCACTAATTGTATCACGGTTACGAAAAGAACCAGAATTATTCGCCTTGTTTACAAACACTATTTCGATCACTTCTATTGAAACGGACAATAAAGTATTCAATAAAATCCCCCAAAGTACCAAGGCATATTTGGACTGCAGATTGTTGCCTGAAGCTTCTCAAGAAAAATTCCTTAAATCCTTAAAACGAACTTTAAAAAATGACAATATTGAAGTAAAAATCATTAAGAAAATGGATCTACTTCCCATTTCAACAACCGAGAACGTATTTTACAAAAGTCTTGAACTAGCCATTATCGAAACCTATGGAAATGTGAATGTGATGCCAATTATCTTGCCGAACTTCAGCGATGTTGGAAATTTTCGACTAAAAGGAATTGACTCCTATTCTATAATTCCTGTTGTTTTGGATATTGATTATTTGAGGAGCATTCATGCGGAAAACGAGCGACTGCCTATTAGTGCTCTTCACCAAGGAATTGATGTGTATTACAACTTCCTGAAACTTACAATAAAATAATCCCTAATGAAATCCCGCTCCGCAAAGTCTCTGACTTCGCGAGCATTGAAAAAAGAAAAAAAGTCACAACTAAACAGAATTTAAACAACAAAAATATATAAATTAAGGGAACACAAAGTCGGGAGACTTTGAAAATAATTGATATATGACCTTATAGAGCCTAAAAATAAGACGCCTTAGTTCTTTTCTAAATGTTCTTCAATATCAGCAATATGATATTGCAACGCCTGAGCAGAGATCTGTATTTCCTTGATCAATAATGCCAAAGAAATGATTAATAAAATTAAAGCGAACCCAAAAACCCAAACGGCCATGTTATGTTGATGAACATAGATTAAAAACATGGTCAACACACAGAAAAGTAAACTTGAAATTCCAAAAATCTGCATCCATCGGGTTAAATTTAGACGTAGTTTTAAATTCTTAATCTGTCTTATTAAAGACTCTTCTTTGCGTTCTAAATAAATATCATGCAAATTTCTAATGACTGCAGCATAGGCTAAAAAACGGTTGGTATACGCCAACATAATTAGGGAAATTGCAGAAAATAAAAGTGCCGGTGTAGTCAATGTTAATTCTTCCATATAGGGGTCAAAATTAAGTAATAATTATCATCAAAAAAAAGAAATAGTTTATGAAAATCCCCCATCAATTTTCCGCTAGCGTGGTGGCAGCAGGATATACTATTGTTTAACGCTACAAATAGTCCTTAATAAAACTAGTTTTACAACATAATATTTTAGATGTATCAACTGCTTGATAACAGTATGGAACATCCATAACTTAAACTCAACTCCCAAGAAAATGATTAAATGGAGTACTACGCTTGCGCTAAGCCTAGTTGAAGTGTGAATGTTAAAGATCAATAAAATAAACAGCTGAAATTGAAGTGAAAAAATTGTAAATTTGTATTCAAATCAGAATGTTATGAAGTTTAGAATAGAAAAAGATACGATGGGAGATGTAAAGGTTCCCGCAGATAAATTATGGGGCGCTCAAACCGAACGCTCTCGAAATAATTTCAAAATTGGGAATTCGGCGTCCATGCCAATCGATATCATCTATGGCTTTGCATATCTCAAAAAAGCAGCCGCCTATACCAATTGCGAACTCGGAGTATTAACTTCTGAAAAACGAGATTTAATTGCAGAAGTCTGTGATGAAATTCTGACTGGCAAACACGATGACCAATTTCCATTAGTCATCTGGCAAACAGGTTCAGGGACCCAAAGTAATATGAACCTGAACGAAGTGATTGCGAATCGGGCACATCAACTCGCTGGAAACGTTATTGGGGAAGGCGAAAAAACCATTCAACCTAATGACGATGTTAATAAATCGCAATCCTCAAACGATACCTTTCCGACCGGCATGCACATTGCTGCCTATAAAAAGGTCTTAGAAACCACCATTCCTGGCATTCAACAATTACGAGATACACTTCAGGCTAAATCTGAAAAATTCAAATCGGTAGTCAAAATTGGACGCACACATTTGATGGATGCGACACCTTTAACTTTAGGGCAAGAATTTTCTGGCTATGTTTCACAATTAGACCATGGATTAAAAGCGTTAAGAAATACACTGGAGCACTTAAGCGAAGTTGCTTTAGGTGGCACGGCAGTTGGGACAGGATTAAACACCCCAGAAGGGTATTCGGAATTAGTAGCCGATTACATTGCGAAATTCACAGGCTTACCGTTCATCACAGCCCCCAATAAATTTGAAGCATTGGCAGCCCACGATGCGATAGTCGAAAGTCACGGGGCTTTAAAACAAATCTCCGTTTCATTAAATAAAATAGCGAATGACATTCGAATGATGGCATCGGGCCCGCGTTCTGGGATTGGAGAAATTACCATTCCTGCAAATGAACCAGGAAGCTCTATCATGCCCGGAAAAGTCAATCCGACCCAATGTGAAGCACTCACCATGGTTTGTGCACAAGTGATGGGCAACGACGTTGCTATCTCTGTTGGTGGTACACAAGGCCATTATGAACTGAATGTTTTTAAACCTATGATGGCGGCCAATTTTTTACAATCTGCACAATTATTAGGCGACGCAGCGGTCAGTTTTGAAATGCATTGTGCTTCGGGAATTGAACCCAATCATGATGTCATCGAAAAGTTATTAAATAATTCGTTAATGTTGATTACGGCTTTAAATACTAAAATTGGGTATTATAAAGCGGCTGAAATTGCAAATACAGCACATAAAAACGGGACGACTCTTAAGGAAGAAGCCATCAATCTAGGCTATGTAACCGCTGAAGATTATGATGACTGGGTGAAGCCAGAAAACATGGTTGGAAACTTAAACTAAGTTTATGGATACCCTTTTTACGAACATTAAAGAATTACTTCAAACACGATCCGTGTCAGAGGTAAAAGTAATGGGGGAATCGATGCGCGAATTACCGCATATCAAAAATGCCTTTTTAAGAATTCGAGGTGAAAACATCCTTGATTTTGGCGCCATGGCAGATTTGGTCATTCAAAAATCAGATGCTGTTGTGGATGTGACTGGAAAAATCATCCTGCCATCTTGGTGCGACAGTCATTCGCATGTGGTGTATGCAGGCGACCGATCACAAGAATTTGTAGATCGTCTCAATGGTTTAAGCTACGAAGAAATTGCTGCAAACGGTGGGGGCATTTTGAACTCCGCTCAAACCTTACAAAACACAAGTGAGTCCGCTCTTTATGAGCAATCCATTCAGCGTGTAAATGAACTAATCAAACTTGGTACAGGCGCTTTGGAAATAAAATCCGGGTATGGATTAAGTACGGAGGCTGAACTTAAAATGCTTCGTGTTATTAAAACGATTCGAGAAAAATCGCCGCTAAAAGTTAAAGCAACGTTTTTGGGCGCACATGCCATTCCAAATAAATACAAAACAAACAAAAGCGCTTATATTGATTTGATTATCAACACAATGCTTCCTGAAGTCCACCATCAGGAATTGGCTGATTTTATCGATGTATTTTGTGAGAAAGGCTATTTCTCATTAGAAGATACCGAACAAATTTTAGAAGCTGCAACCCGCTATGGGCTGGTACCAAAAATTCATGTGAATCAATTTAATGCATTTGGAGGGGTCGGTTTAGGGGTTAAATACAAGGCCTTATCGGTCGATCATTTGGAAGTTTTTAACGACGAGGATTTAGAGGTATTAAAAAAATCAGATACCATCCCGGTGGCTTTACCTGGCTGTTCCTTTTTCTTGGGAATCCCATACACCCCAGCTCGAAAACTTATTGATGCAGGATTACCACTGGCAATCGCATCCGATATGAATCCAGGGTCTGCGCCTAGCGGAAACATGAATTTTATAGTCAGTCTGGCCTGCATCAAAATGAAGATGACACCTGAAGAGGCCATTAATGCAGCCACACTAAATGGGGCCTACGCCATGGGTATTTCAAAACAGTACGGGAGTATCTCCAAAGGCAAAAAAGGAAATCTAATCATCACAAAAGAGATGACATCCTATCATCAAATCCCGTATCTATATGGGAATACCCCCATACACAAAGTGATGCTACATGGCAAATTTGTAGACTCGTATTTTATTTAAGAGTAAATGTTGAGTTTGAAATCAATTTACTTTGATCAAATACATTGACAATGTAAGGGCCTTTTTCAAAATCACTTTCTTCAGCAGATACAAAATCACAAATATCTATCAGAGCGTTTTCATAATTGAACACGCTTACATAGCTATATTTTAAAGAATCTTCACCAAACTGAACCGGCGTGTTAGAGCCAATCACACTAAGATTAGGATCGATCACTTGTACAAAGTAACGCTTCTCCCCGGCTTCAGATAAAAGATTTGAAGGGACAGAATAACATATTCTTAAATTATCAACTCTGGAGGCACGGGTGGTTGGTACTAATTTCCCTGACTTTCGTTGAATCACTCCAAAAGCATTCAAACGTTCGATCGTTAGTTTTTTAGCAATATCAACAGAGGCGGATAACTGTGAGTTTTGTTCTGTTAAAACCGTATTAGAGACCACTTGAGATGACAATTGTATTTGCGTACTATCTAAAGCAGTAATCAGTTGTGAGTTTTGAAGTTTTAAAGTGGCATTTTCTTCTAGTAAGACTTCCATTTCAGACTCTAACTCAAAATATTTTTTCTTAAACTTAAATAGAGCTGACACGCTTGATTTCGATTTCTTAAGCTCTTCTTTTAAAGCCTCTAAACGCTCTTGAGCTTCAGCAAGTTTACCATTAACAACTTCATTATCAGAAATAGCTTCGCCGTATAATGAAGACATGTTATCTAAATTCTTGAGAACTTCCGTTTTTTCAGTTTGAAGTTGTAACTCCGTAGCCGAATTTTTTTGATGCATTTGATAACCAAAAAATAAAGTTCCTAATAATAGCAACGCTAAAATTAAAATCGCTGCTTTTGAGTTTTTGTTAGAAGAAGTCGTATTCATCGTTTATGGATATTAAGGTTTAATTAAAATGGTTCTTAAACTCAATAAAAATTATTGTAAGTTTAAAGTCTTGCAAATGTATTACAAAAAATGAACAATCTTCAAGTTATTACGACTGAAACTTTAACAAAATTGACAAAAAAAAGAGTTGGTGAAACTAAATTTTTTGAAGATGCCAAGTATTTAACAAATTCAACTGATCTATCAACAATGCTCTCTGATACAAGTTTAAAGTTTGTCGTTTTTGGAATTAAGGAAGATATTGGAGTGCTAGCGAATCAGGGGTGTTCAGGTGCAAAAGACAGCTGGGACTCGACTCTGAAATCACTTTTAAACCTACAAAGTAATCAAACAACTAAGGCATCTCAAGTTCTTATATTAGGCCATTTAGATTTTTCTGAGTTGTACGATACTTTAGCCATCACAAAACAAGAAAAACTACTTAAAACCTATCGAAAACAGGTTGAAATTATAGATCAAAGCGTAAATCAATTGGTGTATTCAATCGTCAAAGCGGGTAAAATTCCCATTCTCATTGGTGGGGGGCACAATAACGCCTACGGTGCTATTAAAGGGAGTGCGCTCGCATTAAACACTAAGATAAATACGATTAATTTTGATGCCCACACCGACTTACGAGTCTTGGAAGGGCGCCATAGTGGAAATGGGTTTCGCTATGCGATTGAAGAAGGTTTTTTGAACCGCTATTTTATATTTGGAGTGCATGAAAACTACTTATCTAAAAAAATATTAAATTTCATACAAGCCTCTAAATCAAGTGTGAAATTCTGGTCTTTTGAGGATCTTATGGTTCGTAAAAAGGTAGGCTTTAAAAAGGCCTTAAAAAAAGCATTTTCGTTTATTTCAACATCAAAATTTGGAATTGAAATTGATTGTGATGCCATTCAAAACATTGCGAGTAGCGCACAAACGCCTAGTGGATTTTCGGTGAATCAAACACGCCAATTTATACACCATTTTGGAAGTCACCGTGATGCTATTTATTTACATATTTGTGAAGCGGCGATACGTGAGGATGACCCAAAAAAAAATGAACAAATCGGAAAACTACTCTCCTACTTGATTATCGATTTTATAAATGCAAAGAGGACCGTTTAAATTAATCGCCTTTTTTAAACCCATAAAATAACTGACCAAAAAAACCAGAAGGCATACGTTGGTCATCACGATATCCTAAAACGATGTTTTTATCGGGAATTGGCACATAATTAGTTTTAAAAATATAGTCCCATAAACTTAAACTAATGGCAAAATTAACCCCTGTTTTGAAATTTTCAGGAATTGCTTGCGCATGGTGGTATAAATGCATCACAGGATTATTAAATATATATTTAAAAGGCCCGTAATCTAATTTGACATTCGCATGGTTCAAATGGCCAATTGAGATCGCAATAAAATGTACTATAAATGCTTGTTCGGGTTCAAAACCTCCCAACAACATCAACGCAATGACTTTGAAAGGTTTATAGAGAATATTCTCCATCCAATGGTAGCGTAAATGTGCGGCAAAGCCCATTTCTTTTACCGAGTGGTGGACTTTATGAAATTTCCATAAAAACGGATAACGGTGTAATAATATATGGGTTAACCATTGTACAAAATCTAGGACAACGAAAAATATCAATAATTGGATTCCCGAAGTAAAGTTTGACAAATTAACGAGTGCGATGGCATTTGGAAAAATCTGAAACTCCTCAATCGCTAGTTTTGTAATGATTTTATAGATTCCACTAATAAACATACTAAAAACAAAAAAATTAAAGAACATATAAAATCCATCCAGAAAAAAATCTTTTCTAAAAGCAGACTGTTGTTTACGCCATGGAAACACTAATTCAACACCCCATACAATGAGTGAGATCACAATAAGACCCCAAAAATAATTGCGGGTCCATGGCACTTCAAAACAAATAGACTTCCAAGTCCATTGAACAGTGCCTAAAAAAGCGTTAAAAAATAATTCTAAATACTCCATTTAATAGTCTAAAAGCACTTTCAATTCTTGCTCAAAAGTACGCTTTGCAAGGTACTGATGTTCGAGCGCACTTGCAAATGGAATGGGTGTTTCTATACTCGCAACTCGTTTGACAGGTGCATCTAAATACTCAAATGCTTGTTCCATCAATTGAGACGAAATATCAGAAGAAATACTTCCAAACAACGAATCTTCTTGTAAGATAATTGCTTTGTTGGTTTTTTTAACGGAGGCTAATATCGACTCAAAATCTAAGGGTTGTAAGGTTCTCAAATCTAATAAATCCGCTGAGATATGCGGGTTTTTATCTAAAATTTCAAGCGCCCAATGGACCGCAGCACCATAGGCAATAATCGTAATATCTGTGCCTTCTTTAAGTTTTGAAGCCACTCCAAACGGGAGCGTGAAATAATCTACAGGCACGTCCTGTCGTATACTTCGATACAAGGCTTTGTGTTCAAAAAACAAAACGGGATTTGGATCATTGATGGCGGTTGCCAACAGGCCTTTTGCATCGTATGGGAACGCTGGATATACCACTTTTAGACCTGGCGTTTTGGTAAACCAAGCTTCGTTTGTTTGGGAATGAAACGGCCCTGCTGCAACCCCAGCCCCACACGGCATTCGCACCACAATATCTGCCGCCTGGCCCCAGCGATAATGGGATTTTGCTAAATAATTTACGACCGGATTAAATCCTGACGTCACAAAATCGGCAAATTGCATTTCTACGACTGATTTAATCCCAGCAATAGATAAACCCATAGCAGCTTCAACAATCGCTGATTCGCAAATAGGCGTATTTCGAACCCGTGATTTTCCAAATAATTCAACAAAATTTTCAGTGATTTTAAAAACCCCTCCATATTCTGCGATGTCTTGGCCCATAATCACCAAGTCTGTATGTAATTCCATCGACTGTTTTAAGCCCTCGGAAATTGCGTCAATAAAACGCTTTTCTTTCTGTTTTGATGCGGGATTGACTGCGATATATTCAAACGGCTTATAAACATCTAATAACTCTGTTTCTAAATCTGGACTAATCACAGGCTCATCAAAAGCGGTTTGTAAGCCCTCTTGAATTTCGGCCGAAACCGTCTGTTTATAGTCTTCTATGTCCTCAATAGTAATAATTTTTTTATCTAGAAGATAGGATTCGAAGTTTGAAATCGGATCTTTTTTAGCCCAGGTATCCATCAACTCTTTAGATACATATTTTGTACCACTCGCCTCTTCATGTCCACGCATTCTGAATGTTTTAAATTCAATTAATACCGGACGAGGATTATGTCGTACACTTTTGGCGATGGCATCCACTACAGAAAACACTTCGATTACATTGTTCCCCTCAATCACATGCGATTCCATCCCATAGCCTATGCCCCGGTCGGCGATCGACTCACAATTATACTGTTCATTGCTGGGTGTCGAAAGTCCATAGCCATTATTTTCTATACAAAATAAGACCGGTAAATTCCATACTGAAGCCACATTGAGTGCTTCGTGAAAATCACCTTCGCTGGTCCCACCATCTCCAGAAAAAACAGCGGTAAGCTTCGATTCATTTCTCAAAACATGTGAGAGTGCAATTCCATCTGCCACCCCTAATTGAGGCCCCAAATGAGAAATCATTCCAATGATTTTATAGTCTTGTGTCCCAAAATGAAACGACCGATCACGGCCTTTTGTAAATCCGTTGGCTTTGCCTTGCCATTGAGAAAATAATCGAAATAAAGGAATTTTACGGGAGGTGAATACGCCCAAATTCCGATGCATTGGAAGGATGTATTCATCCGCATCTAAAGCAAGCGTCACTCCTACTGAAATTGCTTCTTGCCCAATTCCTGAAAACCATTTGGATATTTTTCCTTGCCGTAGTAAAATCAACATTTTTTCCTCAATAAGCCTGGACTTCAGCATATTAAAATACAAAGCCTTTTGGGTTTCTTTGTTGACTTCTTTAGAATCGAATTGAAATAAGGGTTTCAAATGTTATTAGTTTGTCTTTCAAAAATAGGAAAAATTAGTTAGGAATCTTTAACTTTAAAAAATTGCTTTTTTTAAAACCTTTGAATTGCTATATTTGTTAACAACAAGATTAAACCAAAACCATGAACAAAATTCCAAGTGTCAATCTTTTAGAGTTTTTATCCAACGACCCAAAAGTCAAACAAAAATTTGTCGATGCAATTGGTCAAGCCTATGAAACCATTGGATTCGTGGCACTAAAAGGTCATTTTTTAGAGGACTCTTTAGTCGATAATTTATATTCTGAAGTCAAGCAGTTTTTTGACCTACCAACAGAGCAAAAACAACAATATGAAGTTCCAGGCATTGGAGGCCAACGCGGTTATATTTCGTTTGGAAAAGAAAGTGCCAAAGGCAGAACTGAAGGCGATTTAAAAGAGTTTTGGCATTTTGGGCAGTATGTTCAAGATAGCCCCGAACTTGAAGCCGAATACCACGAAAATGTGGAAGTTAAGGAGCTTCCTGAGTTTAATCGGGTTGGAAAAGAGACGTATCAAATGCTGGAGAAAACAGCAAAATATGTATTGAGAGCGTTGTCGATTCATTTGGGCTTGGATGAATTTTATTTTGATAATTATATCCACAATGGAAATAGTATTCTTCGTCCCATTCACTATCCACCGATTACGGAAGAACCAAAAAATGCCGAACGTGCTGCAGCCCATGGCGATATCAATCTGATCACTTTACTTATGGGCGCTCAAGGACGTGGCTTACAAGTTCAGAATCTTGAGGGCGAATGGATTGATGCCATCGCAAATCCAGATGAATTAATGATCAACGTGGGTGATATGCTCTCGCGTCATACGAATAACAAACTAAAATCAACCATCCATCGAGTGGTCAATCCACCCCGTGAGTCCTGGGGCACATCGCGTTACTCCATCCCTTTTTTCATGCATCCTATTAGTGCGATGAAATTAGATGTTTTAGACAGTTGTATCGATGCCGATAGCCCAAAACAATTTGAGGACATCACTGCTGGAGACTATTTAAGTCAACGGATCAAAGAATTGGGATTAGCCAAAAAATAATGGATTTAAAAGATCAACTTAAAACCCTATTTCCAGAGCATACCGAAAGTCCTGCACCCCAATCCGAAGTCAAACCAACTTCTATTTGGATGCAAGACACTCCTATTATTTGTAAATACGAAAAGCGAAAAGGAAAACCCATTACAATCATTGAAGGCTATACAGGCGCCGATAAAGATTTTAAAATTCTGGCAAAAGATCTCAAAAAAAAATTCAGTGTTGGTGGGAGTTTTAAAAACGACACCATCATCATTCAAGGCGATTACAGAGATAAAATCATGGGGTTTTTGAAAGACCTTGGTTTCAATGTGAAACGGGTCGGGGGCTAAGCTAAAAAAAATTATATGTCTATAAAAAATTCTGAACTCATACTCAATCCTGACGGGAGTATTTATCATCTTCATTTAAAACCTTCAGACATTGCAGATACCATCATTTTTGTGGGCGATCAAGATCGCGTGGCCGAAGTCACTAAGCATTTTGATACTGTTGATTTTGAAACTCAAAGTCGTGAATTTAAAACTCAAACTGGCAGCTATAAAGGGAAACGACTGTCTGTTATTTCCACTGGAATTGGATCGGATAATATAGACATCGTGATCAATGAATTAGATGCTTTGGTGAACATAGATTTCGAAACTCGAGAAATTAAAGCCCGCAAAACAAGTTTATCGATCATACGCATTGGAACCTCAGGAGCATTACAACCCGATATCGATGTTGATAGCTTTGTATTGAGTCGCTACGGGATGGATATTAATGGAATGCTTCAATCGTATAAAGTGGATGCCATTAAACATGCGGATATCGAGAATGCTTTTGTGAGTCATACGCAATGGAGTCCTCAAAAACCCTATCCAGTGATCATAAAAAATTCTCAAACATTAGAAGATTTATTAAAGAGTGACCAAACAATTTTTGGAATGACGGCGACTTGTGGCGGGTTTTACGGCCCTCAGGGTCGTGTGTTGCGTTTAGAATTGCAAGATGAAAGTCTGAATCATAAAATGGATAGCTTTGATTATAAAGGCTTAAAAGTGACTAATTTTGAAATGGAGACCTCGGCCATTTATGGATTGTCAAAGTTATTAGGGCATAAAGCCTGTTCCATGAATGCTATTTTGGCCAATAGAGCTTTAGGGCTTTTTAGTAAAAACCCGCAAGCGACGATCGATAAACTAATTACTTATACCCTGAATAAACTTGTTTCTTAAATGAAAAACGTACGCATTGGTGGAGTTCCCGAACACTTCAATTACGCTTGGTATCTGGCTTTAAAACAAGGCCATTTTAAGCAACACGACATCAACGTTCGTTGGAAGGATTATTTTGGAGGAACGGGTCAAATGACTCAAGCGCTTCGGAATAACGAAATCGATATGGCGGTGATTTTGACAGAAGGAATTATCAAAGATATTACCGAAGGAAATCCCAGTAAAATTGTCCAAGTTTTTGTAGAATCGCCTTTGATATGGGGGATTCATGTCGCGCATGATTCCACTTTCAAGCAGTTGAACGAACTAAAAGGTCAACGTGCTGCAATCAGTAGATATGGTTCTGGCTCCCATTTAATGGCCTATGTCAATGCATTACACTTGGAGTGGAACCCCACAACAGATTTACAATTTGAAGTCGTTAAAAATCTCGATGGTGCTGTGGATGCTTTAAGTCAACAAGAAGCCGATTATTTTATGTGGGAGAAATTCACCACAAAACCTTTGGTCGATCAAAAAAAATTCAGACGCCTGGGCGAATGTCCAACTCCTTGGCCCTGTTTTGTGATTGCGGTGCGCGATGAATTTATATTAAATGAAAAAGAAACGCTTCAATCGATTCTAAAAATCATCAATACCATCACGGCTGATTTTAAACAAATTCCAGAAATTGATGCGATTATTTCTGAGCGTTATCAACAAAAAAATGAGGATGTAAAAGCGTGGCTAGAACTCACCGAATGGTCACAAGAAACGCTTAAAGCGTCGACGGTTGAAGCGGTTCAAAATCAATTGTTAGAATTAGAGATCATTTCCGAAAAATGGCCTTATGATCGATTGGTTGCGAACTTGGACGACTAACCCCAATCTATAGGCGATTTGCCCTTTAATTTAAGAGCGGCATTTGTTTTGCTAAAATGTTTGTTTCCAAACCAATGTCCTCTGTTAGCGCTCATGGGCGATGGATGCCCACTTTTTAAAATTGTATGTTTTTTGGCATCGATGAGATTTCGTTTCGTTTTAGCGACGCTTCCCCATAACAAAAAAATTAGATCCGATTTTTGATTGGACAGCATCTTGATCACAGCATTTGTAAATTCTTCCCACCCTTGTTTTTGATGGCTGCCCGCAAATTTGGCCCGCACACTCAAAGTGGCATTGAGCAATAAAACACCCTGATTAGCCCAGGCAGTTAGGTCCCCATTAGAGCGGTATGGAAGCCCGATATCAGATTCCAATTCCTTGAAAATATTTTTTAAAGAAGGTGGATGTGCTAAGTTCTCATTCACTGAAAAACTCAAACCATTGGCTTGCCCTTCGCCATGATAGGGATCCTGACCGATGATGACAACTTTTGTATTTTCAAATGCACAAGCATCAAAGGCGTTAAATAACTGATCGAACGGAGGATAACAAGAATGCAAGCCATACTCCACACGTACAAAAATATCTAATTTTTCAAAATAGGGCTTCGAAAATTCAGATTCTAAGGGGGGTAACCAGGTTCCTTTGAGCTTTAGCATATTAATTAAATTGGTTAAACATTCTGATTTAGTACGCTAATTTAAACTATATTTTTCAAACATTAATACCTACATTTGTGGAGGCTTATGCACGACCGATATGATTAATATTTCCAAAAAAACTTTACAAGATTTAGAATTTGAATCCGTAATTCTTCAGGTAGCGACTCACAATGTAACCATTTTGGGGAAACTAGAGGTCTTATCTACAACTCCATTTTCAGAAAGAGTGGATGTACTTGAAGCACTTCAACTGACCAACGAATTTGTAACGTCTTTTGATAATGAAAATCGAGTCCCTAATCATGGATTTGATGCCATTACCGAAGAATTAAAATTAGTTCGGATTGAAAATAATTATTTAGAAATTGATGGCTTTCGTAAAATTGCTGGTATCTGTGTCACCACCAATGTGTTGCTGAAATTCTTCAAAAAATTTCATGAATACTACCCGCTTTTAAAGGCCCTTTCATCTGAATTAGAACCCAATAAAGACATTTCAGAGACAATCAACGGCGTAATCGATAAATATGGAGACATTCGGAATGATGCTTCCGATACCTTGTATGGCTTACGGAAATCGATTCAATCGGTTCGAACTAAAATCAATACCAGTTTTAATTCAGCTTTAAGCATGTATAATAGTGCCGACTATTTGGACGATATTCGGGAAACCGTCATGGAAAACCGCCGTGTTTTGGCCGTAAAAGCCATGTATCGTCGTAAAGTCAAAGGCAGTATTTTGGGCGCAAGTAAAACAGGGAGTATTGTGTATATTGAACCGGATACCACCCAACAACACCAACGGGATCTAAATAATTTAGAGTTTGAAGAAACCGAAGAAATCAAGCGAATTTTGCTCGAACTCACCAGTTTTATTCGTGGGTATGCCCCACTTTTAGAAGACTACCAGTTGTTTTTAACAAAAATTGATGTCATCTATGCCAAAGCAAAGTATGCAAAATCAATTTCGGGAGTGCTCCCAGAAATCACCAAACATCAAGAAATAGACTTGGTCAACGCCTACCACCCCTTGTTGTTGGTGGCGAATCAAAACGAAGGGATTACGACCTTTCCTCAAACCATCACCATGACAACCGAAAGTCGAATCATCGTGATTTCGGGGCCCAATGCCGGCGGAAAGAGTATCACCCTTAAAACCGTAGGATTGTTGCAACTCATGGTACAATCAGGGATGTTAATCCCAGTTCATGAACGTTCAAAACTCTGTTTGTTTGATTCTATTCTAAGTGATATTGGCGACAATCAATCCATTGAAAATCATTTAAGTACGTATAGCTATCGCTTGAAACAAATGAATTATTTTCTAAAGAAATGTAATAAACATACGCTCTTTTTAATTGATGAATTTGGAACCGGTAGTGACCCTGAATTGGGGGGTGCTTTAGCCGAAACCTTTCTAGAAGTTTTTTATGAACGAGAAGCTTTTGGCATTATCACGACGCATTATAGCAATTTAAAACTTTTGGCAAACGAATTACCACACATCCAAAATGCGAATATGTTGTTTGATGAAAAAACCTTGCTGCCCTTGTTTAAGTTGGTCATTGGTCAGGCCGGGAGTTCTTTTACTTTTGAGGTGGCTCAAAAAAACGGCATTCCTTTTAGTTTGATTAATCGCTCTAAAAAGAAGATTGAACGCGGCAAAATACGGTTTGATAAAACCATCGCTAAACTGCAAAAAGAACGTTCTAAACTAGAAAAAACAGAACGGGCCTTGAAGCAAAATGAGATCAAAAAAAGTCAGGAAGCCGATAAATTAGAAACGACCAATGCGAAGGCTAAGAAAAAATTACAAAGCTATCAAGAGCTTTTTGATAGCAATCAACGCTTGGTATATCTGGGTCAAAAAATTAGTGACTTAGGCGGAAAATACTTTGATGATAACCGGAAACGGGAGTTAATGGCAGAGCTTTTTAAATTGGTTCAGGTAGAGAATTCGAAACGCCAAAAAGTAAGTCAAAAGCAAAAAAAGGTGTTGATTGCCAAAGAAATTGAATTAAAAAAAGAAGTTGAGAAAAAGGTGGAAGTCATTCGTCAACAAAAAAAGAAACAAAAAGCAAAAGCGGCTTTAATTCCACCCAAACCAAAACGCGTTTTGGTCCTCGGAGATTCCGTCCGATTGGAAGATGGCCGCGCTGTGGGTACAATTGATAAACTCGAAAAAAACAAAGCGGTAGTCAACTATGGACTGTTTACGACGACCGTTAATATTGACCGCTTGGAATATGTAAATTCTAAAAAATAATGCAAACTACGGTCTTTTTTGATGGCGTGTGTAACCTCTGTAATCGGAGTGTCAACTTCCTCATATCTAAAGATAAAAAAGAGAGTTTAAAATTTGCGTCTTTACAAAGTGAGTATGCCCAAAACCTGATTCCAAAAGAGGTGCTAAATCATGGGAATTTAGACACTATTATCGTTTATACAGATGGTAAATTCTACGAACGAAGCCATGCCGTTCTAAAACTATGTAAAATCTTAGGAGGGCTGTATTCCGTTTTTCTAATTGGATACCTCATCCCCCGTTTTATACGCGATGGCTTGTATCGATTGATCGCCAACAACCGCTACCGTTGGTTTGGAAAAACAGAGCATTGCAGGGTACCGGCTCCCGAACTAAAAGATCGGTTTTTGGATTAAAGGTATTGAACAGTATTATGTTAAAAACCAAGCTCCTTTGGCCGCTATTAATTTTTTTTTAGTACATTTAACACGTCTTAGATCCCAAATCTGATTCTTCATTTTAACCAATTCAACATTTAAGTAAACTATTAAGAAACTGTAACTACAAACCGGTGTGCGGATATGTGGTGTTTTAATACCCTTTTACGTATGCGCTGAATAAGCGCAACTTAAAAAAAGAATGCAGACTTTAGAAAATGATAAACGAGAACAAAAGTTCCTATTATCGGGAAATAGAGGCGTATAAACAGGAGGTTTATTCTCCATATAACTAGTTGTGCGACATACCCAAAAACCGACAGTAAATGTTTGAAGAATTAGATAAATACAAATCGAATGGACATTTCTTTTTTTCAGAAAACGAAGAATTGAAGTCGGTTTGCAACGCACCAATAAACGGAATTGGTGTTTATGTAGTTTATGCACTTAAAGGTGGAAAAATTGAGCTTATTTACATTGGTTCGTCTGGAAAAATATTGCAGAGCGGAAAGAAAAAAATCCGAATTGGCGGAATTGCGGACAGAATAGTAAATGGAAAACAATTTGGAGAACCTCGAAAAAAAAGCTGGAAATCCAAAATGATAGCTGAAAATATTGAGGCTTTAGATATTTATTGGTACGAGACTTTTGACAAAAAAAATCATGATATTCCGAGTACAATCGAGGGAATTTTAATTCAGCGATTTTATGACATTTATGGAGTTTTACCAAAATGGAATAAAGAATTTTAGCCAATGAAAACGATATTAGAAACCACTCAACTTGAATTTGACAAAAGTGATTTTCTAATTGACTTGGTGGAACACGACAATGGTAAATTATATATCGAAATCGTGCAAACGATTTTGAATACCAACAAAAAGTCGGAATCGATTAAAATAAATCCATCTGTTTTATCAGATATTATCAAAGTTCTTCAAAATTATCAAGCAAAACTTCCGAAAGAATCAAAATTGGAAATAAAGCACATAACAGAAATTGACCAAGAAAAAATTCAATCAAGTTATTTAAAAGGTGTTACGATTAAAGATTTGGCTATGCGATTTGAACAAACGTCTGAACTGATTGAAATGGTTTTGAGAAATAAAGGAATTGAAATTGTAGAAAATACATTGCCTAAACCAAAGTTTTGGCGGAATAACAAAAACTGGAAAAAAAGAAAACGGAAATAAAGAAAACGGAAATAAAGTACGAACGCACAACACCGTGTATAATTAATGGCTAGTTCTCGCTCACTTACGAAAATCCTCGCGGATTTTATATTCGATTTTTATTTACTAAATTACGTGCTTAAACACGCCACTAATCATACACAACAACGTTGTGCATAATATGAGAAAAACGATAATATTCATATTTGGAGTTATAATTTTACAATTGAATTTCTCTTGTAAATCTCAATATTCTGCGACTGAACTGAACAAAAATTTTACGGCAGAACAGA
>Ga0209504_1001449_pt1 | contig 17866 bp, 24 predicted proteins | sample COGITO_mtgs_1005_FD_184791 | JGI IMG/M metagenome (GOLD analysis project Ga0209504, IMG submission 184791) | Pelagic marine microbial communities from North Sea - COGITO_mtgs_100511 (SPAdes) (version 2) | ecosystem: Environmental > Aquatic > Marine > Epipelagic ...
ATACTCTTATAATGTCAACGCCTATAGGAAACATAGAACAAACTGTAGGAAGAATACTTAGACAAGAAAATAAGTATCATCCATTAATATATGAAATAGTTGATGATAATATTCCATGTTTAAAAAAAAATAGCATAACACATATTAAATTATATAAAAAACGTGATTACGATGTATATAATAATGATGACACAGATAAAATAGATTTTAGTAAGAAAAAAAAAGTAAAGAAAGACATGTGGAATCAGGATTGTTTATTGTAGGCAGGTAAATAAATTTGATTTTAATTAAATATTTTTTTATATAAAATTTAAAGGTTAATTATGTGTTTAAACATAATGCGACAACATTGTGTTTATTTTGGTGGTTCTAAAAGTCAAGGTAATGATACTAAAATAGGAAGATCATCTATATTACATAATCGTAAAACTTGTTTAGATACTAGTTATTCAAGAGAAGGATTTGAATTTGAAAAAATAATATTATGTGATTCCCTTGAAGAAGAAATTAAAATAGAAGAATTACTTCATTCAGAATATATTGAATATTCAACAATGAATATTGAAAACCATAGTGGAGGAACGGAATGGTTTAATAAACAATTTACAACAGAAGAAATTCAACAAAAACTAATAGAAAATGGATATACAAATAAAGAAGTTATTGATAATCCAGAAATTATCAAAAAAGCAGTTGAAGAATATAAACAAATTTATGAAACTAATGTTAAAAATTATAAAAAGAAAATGGAAAAATTAAAAGAAGAACGTGATAATAAAAGAACTAGACAATCTATTAAGGATGAAATTAAATGGTTTGAAAGACAATATCAGGCAGATATTATAAAATTAGGTACAGATAAATTAAATGAATTAGCGAAGTTTTACCTTGATTTGGCAACTGGTGCAGGTAAAACTTACATTGTATTTAATATCTTAAAAAATATTAATCCAGAAATTATATTCTGTTTATCACCGAGATTAAAAATAAATTCACAAAATATTAGTAAAAAATATAAATCAATTTTAGGTGATGAATATGAAACATTTAATTTATCTCATGATAAAAATTTTGATGAATTTATTAGAAAACCTGGCAAGAAAATTATTGCCGGTTGTATCACAAATCATAGAAGAGTTTATGGTATTATTAATGAATATAATATTGATAATAGTTGTATATGGTTTGATGAAGCACATTGGGGGATTGAAGGTTGGATTGATAAAGGATTAAATGAAGTACAAGATTTTCTATTAAATTCAGATAATATTAAATATAGAATATATACATCAGCATCACCCAATGTAGAAAAAGTTGAAAATAATGAAAGAATTTTTGGAGAATTGTTTAAAGAAATAACAGTTAAACAATTAATTGAACTTAAATATTTATGTAATATTAAACCATTCATATTTGAGGTTCAAGAATATAATGTTAATTATTGTAAAACTATTTTGGAAGATTTTAAAAATTATAATAGGACTTGGGGTCTTAGTTTCCATACAAGTTGTATGAATGCATTTAATATGTTTATTAAACATTATGAAGATTATAAAAATCAAGATACACTTATTAAACCATATTTATTAGTAGGAGAATCAAAAGAAATTAAAAGTGGTAGAAGGATAGGTAATATTGATTTAGATTATAATTATGAATGTTTTAAATCATATGAAAGATCTGAAAATAGTATTGCATATGTTGTGAAAAAATGTGATATGGGATATGATTTTGAAAATATTGATTATATTTCATTAACTGATAAAAAAATGAGTTATTCTGATTTAATTCAATGTATTGGCCGTGGATTAAGATCTGATAAAAAAGGAGATAATGGTGAAAATAAAGATAAAGAACTATATTTAATGATACCTAATTATATTGATGAAGATAATTCGGATAATTTTGATAGTATTATTAATGTAATTCAGTTTCTTCAGAATGATATTGGATTAGAATGGGAAGATATACCTTATAAAGAATCTATTTCGGCTAATACTAGTCGTTCAGCAAATGGTTCCGAAGATTATGATGGGAAAAAAATAGTAAAATCCAAATTAATGGATGCTATGAGATTAAGAACTGTTGATTGGACTACTAAAAAGTTAGTAGTTTATTGTAAAAATAATTATATTTATTCTATTGAGGAATACCATGATTTTAAAGAAAAATATATATCACTTAATTTACCAGATGATTTACCTAATGGTTTTAATTGGTGTGATACATATAGAAAACATTATTATTATACAAAAGATGAGTGTATAGAAAAAATAAAAGATATTATGGAATTACAAGAAGATTTAGAATTTATGGAAGATCATGAAGAACTATTAGAAAAATTAAATGATATAGATAAAAAAATACCTAATTATTGTTTATGGTCATTTTATGGTGGTAGTCAAAGTGAATATTTAATATTTAATTAACAGTATGAACTAATAATATCCTTTGTTAAATTTTTAAGATTATCAATATATTTTTTTTCTAACTGAATTTTATCATCTATTGAATTTATAAAACTTTCTTTTTCTTTATAAATTTCAATACATTGTTCTTGTATTTCTGGTGATGGAACTGGTATTTCCATTGTTTTAAACTTTTCCATATCTAAATTACGTTGTGCCTGACCTCTTGACATATTATAAATAACATATTGATTATTTAAAAGGTAATAACCTATAAATAATTTATAAATTTCATTATCATGATGAATAGTTAAACCACTATCATTTAAATATAATTGTTTATTTATTAATCTTACACATGTTGTTGATAGTGCAAATCTACCAACAATAATAGATAATCCTTCTCTATTAAATGTTGTTGTTGTAAAACTTTCATTACCACTACCATAAACAGGATATTGACCTTCTGTATTATTCTTTTTAACAATCCTTGTTCCTCCATTTATTTTACATTCTTCATTTAATTTCTTAATATCTGCATCTTTGAGTAATTCTTTAATTTCTGATTTACGACTATATTTTTTGAATTTTTCTTTTTCTTCTTTGAGTTGTTTAATACGAGTTTCAATTGATTTAATATTGGTTTCAATCATAGATAATTCTTCAACAATCTTTTCTTGGATTTCAAGAGATGGTAGGGGGATTTTTAAAGTATATAAATCTTCATTTTTTATAACGCCCAGATTTGTAGTAAACTTGGCCATATTATTAATATTAATACGATTAGACATTAATATGTAATAGAGATATTCATATGTAATTGTATCATTATTTTTAATAAATAGTGATTTAACTGTACTTCTACAAGCAACTTTCCCATTTACTAAATACACTTTACCCATTCCATGATTTCCATCTGGATCATTTTGACATCCCCCGGCCGTAACGATTAAAACTAGTTTTTCATTATTAAAACTATATTCACTATGGAAACCGACTGGATTATTTCTTGAAGATGTATAGAATGGTATTTCTCCAATATTATCCATATCTTTACTATTAAAATGACCACTATCAAAATCGCAAATATCACTCAATTTAACCATAGGGACTTCAAAATTAGTTTCTTCTTCTTCAAGATAATCAGACTTATCAAGAGAATAATTAGTAGATTTTAAATCTTCTTCGGTAATTGTAAATAATCCCTTTACCATATTACATTCTTTGGTTGTATCAAAATATTGGATATTTTCGGTTTTACCATTTTTAATAAATACAAGAACATTTGTTTTAACTCCCGCATGTTCAAATGTTCCTTGTGGCATTTTAATAATAATTTTAAGATTAACATTGGTTAATAACCATTTTCTAAATTCTTTGGACCATTTTGAATTACCGTCAAATAATTCTCCATCAGGTAAAATGATAATACCTAAACCATTTTCTTGAATTTTATATACAAAATGTTGTGTAAATAAACAAGCCCCATTATTTGTTTCTACTGGATAGATATCCTTAAAAGATACCTGATTTTCAGGATATTTTTTATTATATTTTTCTAATTCTCCATCATAATTTTCTCCATTTTTTTTCCATTTTTTATAATGCATAGATGTTCCAAATGGGGGATTGGCTAAACCAATAGTTTCTTTTTTATGAAGATTATTTGTTTCTGTAAGACTATTACAACTCTCACAATTTTTTAAAACCTTTTTAGTAGTCATAAACAGACTAATGAATGCGAATTTAATAGTATCTGGTGATAATTCACAACCATATATATTATCAGCATTAATATTGAATTTTTTATAGAATTTGGTTAGAAATCCACCAGTTCCCATGGTTGGATCATATATAGAACAATTATCTTTTTTGATTTGTTCATTAATTAGTTCTTTAATGGGACCAAATTCATAAATCATATTTAGTGAATGTCTAGGAGTATTAAATCCACCGAAATCTTTCGCTTCTTTCTTCCCAGCATATTTTCTAAATAATTCGTGAATATCACCACAACCAGTAGAAAATGCATCAATAAACTCTTCTGATACATTAATAGTATTAAATTCTCTGACTATAAATTTAAAAGTTTGTTCACCTTTACCTTTCTTATTAAATTCAAATTCTCCATCCCCTTCTGTAAATACTTCTGGCAATACTTTTGATACTAATTGTTTTATAAATAATCTCCAATTATTTAATGGATTAGATTCTTTTAAAATATTTGTTATATCACTCGCATAATTTAAATATTTTGATAGTTTATTAGTTTCATTAAGATTACTTGATAATGTTTTAAATTCTTCGGAGTTAAAATATGATTTCATTAATATGAAAGGTAAAATTTTCATCATATCTCTCATAGCAGTTATACCATTTATTTGATTTGTATTGAACATAAATTGATGAACTTTATCAATAACAGATTGTAATTTATTAAATTCTTCTAAATACTTAGTTTTATCTTCAACATTTTCAGATAATTTCCATACGACTTCATTTGAAGTTTTATATTTTTGACATTCAACTTCTGGTTCAGGTTCGTTATTTTGTGTATTCATAACCACTGTTGACATATCTTTAACAATTTTCTTTATTAAACTTTCTTTATTAAGAAATATTGTTTTTTGAGGATATTTTTCTAATAATTCCATTAATTCATATGGTTTTAAGTTTTCTGCTATAAATAACTCAACGTGTAATTTATGATCTTTTGATTTCAAATGTGCATCATGATGACTTTTTTGATCAGAATATTTTTGACAAATATCACAACAATAATTTTTAACCATCTTTATGTTATTATAATTATTTTATTTTTAAGTATTAATCAAATTTATTAACCACACAAATGTTATTTTTTATGATATGTGTGAGACAATATTACAAATATTAACCAAATTTTTGTTATTTATCTTATATTTAATTTTATCGATATAATTTAAATTAAATTTGATAAATATTTAAATCAAATTTAATAAACATTATATAAATGGAACCCATTATAATAGATAATATCTCTAATTATGATATTAAATTCATAGATAATAAATTAATTCTAACACCGAATAATATTCAAGTATCTGAATCTGATATTTATGATTATATTAATAAATGTAATATTATAAGTTGTAAGATTTCAAATATCAAGATAGAAAAATTACGTTTTCAAAGTATATTATCTAGTATATGGGACACAATGTCTCAATTTGAAATAGGGAAACATTCATCATATAAATTCAAACTAAAAGAAGATTTAATTGAAGAAAAAGATATAAAAAATTATAAAAATTATCAGAAAAATATTGATATGTGGTTTTGTAATAAATCTGGTCCTGATACTTTTCGTGAAATTGTAAATATGATAAAACTTAATAATTTAAACATGGATATAGTAATTCAAAAAGACAATCAATCAATCGAATTCAGTATCTAATAATCATCCTCGTAAACTCTTTTCGGTTTCTTTTCTTTGTAAATTATTTTTTCTCGATAAACGATTTTCTCTTTGACGACAGGTTCAATATCAAATATGTCTATGATTTCTTTTTTATTTGAATCGGTTAAAAGATGTTTTTTCGTTAGAACAGATTTTAAAATACAATAATAATATAATGGATTATCATTGATACTATTAAGCAGTCTGAGGACCTCGGTGATAATATTTTCTTCTGTAATATTATCTTTATCATCATCAAAATCAGAAAATGCTTCAATAACATCTGCACATGATGATATACGTCCGTCCATATAATTAATATCTATTATTATATATATAAAATGTCTATAAGTGATTTTGTTGATTCTAAATTTATATTAGTAGGTGCTGCTATAGTTATATTTTATAGATATATCCGTTCAGAAAGTGATCATAAAATAATATTAAAATCATAAATAATTTATATATATATATATATGTCGTTAAAGTTAATATTAAAATATCTTGTGTCATTAATATTAGGAATAATGTTAGGGAATATATTGTATTCATCAAGTAATTCTGAATTAATTGTAGTAGATGTATGATTAGTTTAAATATAGATTTTTATATAATTAATCATATTATAAAAATGTCAACATCAATAGATCAACTATTAGCAGGAGAAGGTGGAGGTAATAATTCTATGTCTGATGTAGATGCTATTCTTAATGAGTTAAATAGTAAGCAGCAGCAACAACAACAGCAACAGCAACAACCACCTAAACAGATAACTGGTCCACCTGATGTAGATATGCGTAATAATCAAATGATGAAACAATTAGCAGAACAACAAGAACAACTATCACAACTCAGCCATATGAATAGAGAAAAAGATATGTTTATTCAACAGAATATACAAAATCAAGGAAAAAAAATAGATAATACTAATGTTGATTTATTAACAGAATTTAAAAGTACTATAATATTATTTATAGTAGTAACAATATTTACATTACCTATTTTAAATAATCTTATAACAAAATCTTTAGGAATAGAAAATGATAATACTATATTTGCTATATTAAAAACATTTATTATGGCAATAATCTTTTTTCTTCTTAATAAATTTTTGTGATTATTTACAAACACGATAAAATATTGATTCCCCAGTTTTTTCAGATTTACGAATAATTTCAATTACATCACCACCAGCAAGTCTATTTAATTTAGCCATTATATCTGTTTTCATGATAACAGGTAATTGATTTAAATTACAATTACATTTAGTTAATATTTCATCGATAGATTTTTTATCACGAATGACTCTGTGAGTTGGCATTAGTGAATGTTTTAATAAATTATTTGTCACACTATCAATATTCAAACAATGACAATTTTTAAAATGTTTTAATGATAATTCATTACCTATAGTCATATTATTTTTTTTTAAATCTTCTAATATATCATCAGTGAGGCCATTAGCAGTTAAATCAGTTTGTAATTCGATATTTAGAGTATGCATATATTTTTCAGTAGATTCACTAATATATTCATCAACTATAATTAATAAACTATCATTAGGATTTAGATAATTATTAGAATATAAACTATTATTACCATTAATTTTATCTCTAATTTTGTCATTTAATTTTTGTGATTGTTTATCATTTTCTTTAAAGTTAATATACAAAATAACTAATCTATGATTGGTTAATATTTTATGATTAAGAAATATATTACAATTAAATCCATTACCGAATTGTTGTAAATAATCATTATCAGTATTAAAATACATTTTTTCTATTTCGGCATCAGAGTAATCAGCAATTACAGATGTATCCCATTCATTAGATAGAATTTCTTTAAGTGTGTAACGAGAACGATTAATTTTTTCAGTTTTTTTCATATTATATTATAACTATTTATTTTTTTAAATCAAATTTTTATTTTATTTTGTTAATATTATGGATATAGATTTGAATATAGATTTGAATGATTCAGAGAATTTAAATATTAAATATATTTTGATAGGTATAACATTTATAGTCATAATATGTGTGATTATATATTTATTTTATTTTAGAAATGAATCAAATATAGTTGAATATGATAAATTAATTATAAAAGATTCATTAATACCTAACTCAGGTAGAGGTGTGTTTTCAAATAAGGATTTTAAAAAAGGAGATATAATAGAAATATGTCCATTGATATCTGATAAAAGAGCAAATATTGATAAAAGTATTGTAAGAGATTATACATTTAAGAATAAATTTAAAGATGAAGAAGTAATTGTATTTGGATTATGTTCAATTTATAATCATTCTGATAATAATAATATATATCATGACCAAGATGGAAAAGGAAATATGGTATATACAGCTATTAGAGATATAAAAAAAGGTGAAGAATTATATGTAAATTATGGACCTAATTATTGGAACTCTAGGAATAAATAAAGATATTTATACTAATTTATTATAAATATTAGGATTATCTGAAAATTTTCTCCCAAATAGAATATCGGGATTAGATAATTCTTTTAATAATTCATCATCAATATCATCATATAATTTAGGATGTTTTTTACCATTGATATAATTTGTATTCCAATTAGTATAAGTTGTTTTAATATTATGAAATAAATCTAATTTATTATATAAACTATAAAGATACATAGGATAATTTTCATCATAAACAAATGCTGTTTTAAAATATTTATAATACTTATCATCATCAAGAATTATTTCTATCATTTCTTTATTAAATGTAATCCATGTCTCATTATAATACCAATGTGAAAAATCTATATTTTTTTCAAAATCTTTAATATTTTTACAATTTAAATTATATCTCCTAATTTGCATATTATTCAGATATTCACTAGTCATATTATAATTTAAATATCCTTTATTGTCTTTTGTTAAATAATCATATATATAATCAAATGATTTAGTAGGTATAGTTGATTCGCTTAATAAAACTAGTTTATAATCATTTTTTTCAACACTTATATTCATAACATATCTAACAACATCATAAATATCTCCCCAACCGGTATCTAATACTTTATCAATATGATATTTTTTTACAAAATCTTGTGTAATGTTTTCTTGATCATAACTATGAATATAAATATTACATTTATCATAATTATTTTTAAAAAAATCTAACCATAATTGTAACTGGTTAATATTATTTTTACATAAAAATAAAAATCCTAATTTCATTTTATATATATATATTTAAGTAATTAATTTTATATATTTATATATATAAATATGTCAGGTCCCCCTCCTTATTCAAATACACCAATAGCAAATTCAGATATTTCTTTTCAAGGTTTAAGTGCATCATGGGGGGCAGCAGGATTTTATAGTGCCACAGCATATGGGGGTACAGGTACAGACCCGGGTTTCTCTAATATAAGTTTATCCGAATTTAGAGGTGCCGTAACGGGTACCAATAAAGGTTCTATTTCTGAATCGGTACCAAGTTCTGGTGAAATATCAATTGATACTCATTTTAAAGGAAAAACATTTTATAAATCATAATTATCTATTTTCTAATAATTCTAATCTTTTTAATAAAATAATTTCTTCTTTTAATTCATCAATTTGTTTTTGTTGTTCTTTAATACATTCTATTAATAATGGAACAATTTTTTCATATCTTACTGCTTTATAACCATTATCACGTGTGGTAGTCACTTCTGGTAATACCTCTTCAATCTCTTGTGCTATAACACCTATATCATGTCCTTTATTAGAATGTATTCCTTCTTTTTCTATCCAATCAAATGTATATCCATTTATATTCTCTAATTTATCTAATGGATTTTCTATTTTTTTTATATTTTCTTTAAGTCTTTTATCTGAACTGTAAAATGCTGTGATATCACCCGTAACATTCAATGTTCCAGATGCTGATATATTTGTAAATGATGCATTACCAGTAACATCCAATGTTCCAGATGCTGATATATTAGTAAATGATGCATTTGTAAATGATGCATTACCAGTAACATTCAATGTTCCAGATGCTGATATATTTGTAAATGATGCATTATTACCTCTAAGATCTATATTATATTCTAAATTAATACCATTTAAAGTAGTATTATCATTGGCAGTCACTCCACTTGCTGAAGCAATTGCGAATACACGATCATTATTTAATCCGAAAAATACATTACTAGCATTTGGTACATCATATATAATAATACCAGAATTACTGGCAGAATTAGGTTGAGTGGCAGAAGCATTCATAGCAAATAATTTATCTTTAATAGTTAAATTTTCATGATGGAGATCTGTATATGATCCGTTTATCTGTAAATTACCATTAATTGTCATGCTACCATTCAATTTTAATTGTACACCATTAAATGTAAGAGAACCATTTCCACTAAATCCATCACTACCACCGTGATATTGAATATCATATAAACTACCACCAGGGGTTGTAGTAACACCAGACGACTTAAATTCACTAGTACCACTTGACAAAACCATATATATATATATATATAATATTTAATCTTTTGAAACAATTGAAAATTCTGCTGTAAATCTCCCTGGGCCACGAATACATCCAACTTTAGAAGTGTTAGGATCTGGAGTAAATGTTACATCTTGAGTATTTGGTGTGCCATCAATATCCCTTGTTATTGTGAAAGTTATGGGTGCTGTTCCACCAAATTTTAATAAATCATTATCAGTTATAAATCCGTATGAAAAAATTATCTCATCAGTATTAGTTGATGTATAAAGTGATAATATTGAACCAGAAGCATTTGTCGCAGTAATGGGTGATCCACTCGCACTTATATTAGATATAGTATCTCCTTCACGTAATGGGAAAACACTGCTAGCATTATCAAAACCTGGACCAGATCCACTAGCATTTAAAGTTGCGGCAATATTTACAAGTGCATATGTATTTGTCGCAGTTGGTTCTCTACCATGAAATATTGGACCACCATTCATATTAGTAATTTGTGCTGTAATTGAGTTAATTCTTGTTGGATTTATATCACATACATAATTAAATTTTTTACTTTTATGAACTACAACGCTGTGAAAATTTGAAACACTTCCATGATCATTAGGAATTATTAATCCACGAAACATATTTTCACCACCCGGAACATTACGAGTTCCTGTTAATGTTTGTTGAATCGGTGGTTTTGACCCTGGTTGTGAAGTAGTCGTATTATAAGTATAATTAGTTGTACTGGTATTTAAATTACTTGCGACATAAGTATTAGTATTAAATTCTTTAATTCTTAATACGAATTCAGAATCATTGCCATCACTTCCACAAGATAAATTACTATTCATTGTAATCATATTATCTAAATAAACTTCTGAATGTGAATCAATTATTAATGGTTCATATAACTGAATAGTAAATTCTGTTCCATCTGATAAATGTGTAAATGAACCATTATTTATATTATCAACAACATCAAGTATAAAGGTTTGCTTTTTATTACGATTATTTGAATATCTGGAATTTTCAAATAATCTATTTTCATTTTGATTCTGATTCTGATTAAAATTAAAATTATTCATATATAATATTAATATAATATATTTATTTTTATTGTTGAGCACATTGTTGAACACCACCTTGTGGCATACCTCTACCTTCGTCTTCTTCTACATCTTCTTTAATTGTATCCTTATAACTACTATATGATACTTCAGGATCTTTCTCAACTAATTCATACACTTCTATATCAGAATCTATTTCATTAACTGTTGGGATATTTAATGGTTCCCCAAAACCACCTTCAATTAATACATCATTATCAATTGTGATATTTTCAGGAAATATTATATTAAATGTTATATATAAATCACCTCTAATAATTGGTGAATTAAAATATGGCATACCCTCTTCTTCTATACAATGTATATTAGATCTTGGTTTGTAATAAATAACCGAATTACCTGGTTTTATTGATTCTAGTAATTTATCAACAGGATTTTTATAAAAATATGTTTCTTGTCCTTTAATTACAAATGCTGTGATGTTTTCATTTTTAAGTTGTCCTGATTCAATTAATTCTTTGACTTTAGATTCATCACTTATTTGGGCTTTAGCAAATGGTTCAAGAGAAATATCACATAATTTAGTACACCAATTATTATTGTTAGATTTAGGTTTTATGACTGTATCATTTGTGATTAAAATATTTCTATTATCAAGTGTTGTTAATTCAATTTTAAATCCTTTCAGTGCCTCTAATAATGAAATATCTTTATGAATAAATAAATCATAACCTTTTCTTTCAAATACTTCATCTTTAATTTCTTTAACAACAACTATAAGATCACCAGAATCACCACCGGGTGTATCATCGCCTCGTTCATAAATTGTAATTTTGTGACCATTTGGAGCACCTTTAGGGATAGCAACTTTAATATTTTCTGTAATACAATTAACTTTAAAACTTTTTCCTTGACCACCACATGATTGACACGGTTGTTGAATCTGTTGGATCATTGGTCCCATTCTGACTGTTTGAGTAATCATTCCTTGACCTTTACATTGAGAACATATATCTACTTTACTCTGATCTATAGTTTTTCGTTTAACTGTAACATTTAGATTTTTACCATTATAAATTTCCTTAAGTGTGAGATTTACTTCATGGGTAATATTATTACCTCTTTTAGGAGAACTACTTTGCATACCCATGCCACCACTAAACATCTGTCCAAACATGTCTGCTGGATCTCCACTTGGACCTCCACCTTCACTCTCACCAAATTGATCATAATGTTTTCTTTTGCTTTCATCTGACAGTGTTTCAAATGCTTTAGTTATTTCTTTAAATTTATTTTCATCACCGCCTTTATCGGGGTGGTGAATAACTGCTAAGCGTCTATAAGCTTTTTTTATTTCAGAAGATGATGCTTTTTTATCAACTCCTAAAACATTATAAAATTTATCATTATCAACTTTACGATTCATTGATTGATTAAAAAACATTTTAATATATTAATCACATTATTTTTAAGCATAATTAAAAAAATCTTTATCATAATAAATAATAATTGTTATAATTATTAAAGAACAAGTATAAAATAATATTAATTGTTTATTATTTAATTTAAATTCATCTATTAATATATCCATCATGTTCCAAGCAAAAATCCAGAATAATATGGATAATACAAAACTATACATATTTTTCACAAATGTTAACATATAACTAAATTTGATAAAAAAATTTATTATAATTAATATGGATTCAATTTGTGATTACATCGATAAATACAATATTAAGATTCCTGATTATGTTCTATTATCACATAAAAGTATAAAAAAATCTTTAGATGATAATGATGTTAATCTAGTTAAATCAATAATTGCTTATAGAAATTATATTAAAAGGATGAATAAAGATTTAGATATACTTGAAGATTATTTAGATTCAGTTGATTAAATTATTTATAAACTTTCTTACCATTCTTAAGAATCATGTAATCTTTTTTTTCACCTGACGATAATTCTAATGTTTCTGAAGATGAACACATATATTTTAAAACAGTATCAAGATAATCATCTTTTATTTCTCTTTTTTCTATATATTTGATTTCATTTTTAGATTCATCAATAATGACCTTTTTCACCATAATTATATTTAAATATATTTTAACTTTATAAATCAAATTTAAATGTGTGGGATAACTGCTTTAATATCAAATAATGACAATATTATATTTGATTTATATGAATCGCTTTATCACCTACAACACAGAGGTCAGGATGGATTTGGTATATCTTATATTAATAATCACAATTTAGATGTTATTAAATTTAAAGGTTTACTATCTACTATAGACATTAATGATAAACTAACAAATATAAAATCAAATATAGGTATCGGTCATGTCAGATATCCAACCATTGGAAATAATACTGTAAATGAATGCCAACCATTTATTAAACAAGGATTATATCATAATTTATCACTTGTTCATAATGGTCAAATATGGATCACTGATAAACTAACAAATTATTTTAAAACAAACAAAATTGATATATCTACTGATATTACATCTGATAGTATTTATTTATTATCATATTTATCATATAAATTTAATCTACATGAAACACTGGATGATAAAAAAATACAAATTATAATAAGTGAATTATATGATTTATTTGAAGGATCATATAATTGTATTTGTATAATACAAAATTATGGATTAATATGTTTTAAAGATCCACATAGTATAAGACCTCTAGTATTAGGATGTAAAAAAGATAATTATATCATATCATCAGAATCTGTTTCTATAACAAGTATTGACTATAAAATTATTAGTGATATCTATAACAATGAACTATATGTTTTTAAAGATGAATTATATGATAAATATTCTATTAAAGAAAAATCAAATATATTAAAACCATGTATATTTGAGTGGGTTTATTTAGCAAGAGAAGAATCTATAATGTATAATGTGAATGTTTATCAAAGCAGATTAAAAATGGGTGAATATCTAGCAAATAAAATCTGTAAATCAATTGATATAAACGACATAGATTTAGTTGTACCTGTTCCTGATACAAGTAAACCAGTTGCATTACAAATATCAAAAATGATTAATAAACCATATTATGAAGCAATCACAAAGAATCGTTATATCAATAGAACATTTATTATGGATTCACAGAATAAAAGAAAGAAAAATATAAAAAGAAAATTAAATGTGATAAAAGGATTAGTTTATCATAAAAATGTGATGATAGTTGATGATTCAATTGTTCGTGGAAATACAATTAAACATATAATAGAATTATTAAAAAATAATGAAGTAAATAAAATTTATATCATATCAAGTTCACCTGAAATAATTAATGAAAATAAATATGGTATTGATATCCCTAATAAAGAAGATTTAATATCATATAATCATCCTAATATTAAAGAATATTTACAAGTAGAAGATATTATATTTCAAGATTTAGATGATTTAAAAAAATCTATTCAATTTTTTAATCCTAATATAACAGATTTTGAATTATCAATTTATAATATGACACAATGAGTTTTTTTACGATAACATTCATTTAAAATTGGTTCATTTATATTTTTATATCTCTTTGGAGTCTTTTTCAGATCACTATCAGACTTTCTTGGTGCTTTTTTCATTATTTTTGGTGGTTCATTTATATCATTGATTTTTTCAATTTTTCTTATCCTGTTTACCTTATATTCTTCTGTAAATTCTAATGTAAGGTTTTGCCAATGTTCCGGAACATATGGTGTCTCCATCTACAATAAAATATAATATAATTATCAAATTTGATTTTAATATAAATTTAAAATAATAAAATGTATGAAAATAAATGTATCATATGTTGGGATAAATGTTCATATAAACCTTGTAAATGTAATGCTTATATACATGAAGAATGTTTAATAAAATGGAATGATAGTGTTTATAATAATAATTTAAATAGTTGTCCTCATTGTAAAAATATAATTAATAATAATAATAATATAAATATAAAAATAATTATAACCAAATTTATAAATGAAATAAACTTATTCTGTTATGAATTATCTTATGTAATTATGACAAATATTAAGGTATTTTATGTAGTAATTTTAAAATTATTAAATATATTATATAATATCTTATCTATAATTTTAGTTATAATATCACCGATTATTATTGGTATATTATTATATTCAATAAATTATATTTTGGATATGAAAAAAATATCATATATTAAATATATAGAACAAAATTTATTAACAGAATGGGTTATGGGTGTATTTATCATATATATTGTATTAAACTTATATGATAATTGTAAGTATAATGATTGTTTAGAATAAATCTATTAATCATCTTTCACTTCTTTTACATCGTATTGTTTATCAATTGGAACAATTAGAGAATAAGATTCATAAGATGATATAGGATAATTTTTTTTATTTTTAACATTAAAATCACGACACTCCCATCTTTCAGATATTGGTATTTGTTTTATAATTTCATCCATATTATGTTTGATAATATTGCTACACGGAATTAATTTGTTAAAGTTTCTAAACATTCTTGACTTTTATATAATATATTATATTTTCTTATATACTTTAATTTATTCTTATGATATGAATCCGTTAAAAGAGAATAAACTATCTTATAAATGAACATTAAAATACGTTCATTTATAATTGTAAATACGACTCTGTTTTGATGATTAAATAATCTTAAATATGTATATATAAATGAATATATAACAGGTGTTCTTAAGAATAGTAGAAAAGATAATCTTTTATATTTAACATAATTTTTAGCAGCACCTAATACAGGTATAATCAATAAATAATGTATCATATATAATAAGATAATATTTATATTTATTTAAATAATATAGGTGGTCCTGGGGTAGTTTTTAATACATTAACATTCATATCATAAATATGTCCTCTAGTATCTACATAATAGTCAATATAATCATTACCATCATCACTGAAACTATTAATATGTTCAAGATCACTGAAACTATTAATATGTTCAAGATCACTATTACTTGAACAACATTCTCGAAACATATTATTACCCATTTAACTATATATATATATATATATATATTATAATTAGATATTATAATTAGATATAATAAGATAAATTTGATACACATAATAAGATAAATTTGATACACATAATAAGATAAATTTGATACACATAATAAGATAAATTAAATATGAAAGTATCAGAATTAAAAAAGACGCGAATCTGGTTGAAAGAGAATGGATTTACGTCTAGTGAAATATTTGATATAGAAAAATTATATAGTGAAGAAGGTGTAAAGTTTTGTATAGATTCTTTTAAAATTGATGAATTAAAAGATCTTAAAAAGGAAATAATAAAGTTAAAAAAATATGAAGAAGAATCATATTATAAAGAATTACTTGAATCAGTAGATGGAGTTGATATCAAATCAGCATTAGAACAAATATTAAATCATTAAGAAACATCATTGAATAATTTCATTGAAGTTGTTAAATCTATATTATAATAAATATATAAATCTGAAAACGATAAAATCTGGGGTCTAATATTTTTATTTGATTTCTGTATATCAATAGTATTTCCCCCGAATAAATAATTTTTTTTTATAATAATTTTAAAATTATTATTGAGCGAACATCCTTCAATAACATATTGATTTTTAAATTTTTTTATCATAGTGATGTAAGGATACATAATAATATATATAATATATTTAGTTTTAATTAGTGTCCTGTAATTTGACACGTCATCGCTCTACTACCACAAGAATCATAAGAGATCATAGATACTGAATTCTTTTGTGATTCAGAAATACATTGAGTATTTTCTGGACATCCATCTCTACGATTAATATTCTCTTGTGAACCATCTTCACAGAATCTATAACAAATTTCTCCTTCTCTTAAAGGATCAGTGCTAAAATGCATACAATATGGTTCAGCTTGACGGAAACAATACATTAGAGTACATATATCAGCACGTCCACGACTGACTTGACAGGTATTACATCCGTCGTTCCACGTAACACAATTATCAGGAATACCTGGTGTTTCAATACAATTACCTGAATCATCTCTACGTTCACCTTGTATACATAGTTCTCTACATTCACCTGGAGCATCTGCGATCATAGGTCCGCGTGTATTCACACATTCTAAATTGTCCATACATCTGGATTGGAGTTCAGGTGGAGTGTATCCACCACATGAAGACCCAACATCCGATTTATCAACACATTCATCGGAAGGCATTTGTAATCTCCGACCATTAACCATAGGTAATCGCATACCAGTAGACCTACAGAATTGATTCGAATGACAATCAGAATCGGTATTACAACCTCCATTAGAACAATCATAATGGGGACAACCAGTAGGACATCCACATGCGTCATTATTTGTGGTCATTTTACAATTATCCATATTAAATTCAGGCATATATGGTTCAGGACACGGTGGAGGAGGAGGACAGGGACCACACTCTTC
>Ga0209504_1001460_pt1 | contig 17779 bp, 14 predicted proteins | sample COGITO_mtgs_1005_FD_184791 | JGI IMG/M metagenome (GOLD analysis project Ga0209504, IMG submission 184791) | Pelagic marine microbial communities from North Sea - COGITO_mtgs_100511 (SPAdes) (version 2) | ecosystem: Environmental > Aquatic > Marine > Epipelagic ...
ATGGGAAATAAATTCTCTGAATCTACAAAAGAAGCAACTAGAGTACCTTATAAAGTAGTGAAAGGTGATAATGACACACCTCGAGTTGATATTGATGGTCGTTTATATACGCCACAAGAAATATCTGCAATGGTATTACAGAAAATGAAAAAAACCGCAGAAGATTATTTGGGACATGATGTTTCTGAAGCTGTTGTTACTGTTCCAGCATATTTTAATGATGCGCAAAGACAAGCAACTAAAGAAGCTGGGGAAATTGCCGGGTTGAAAGTTAGTAGAATTATCAATGAACCTACTGCTGCTGCACTAGCATATGGACTAGACAAGGCAAATGACGATAAAAAAATAGTAGTATTTGACTTTGGTGGTGGTACGCATGACGTTTCTATCCTTGAATTAGGAGATGGAGTTTTTGAAGTATTAGCAACAGATGGAGATACTCACCTAGGTGGTGATGATGTTGATGAAAAAATCATCAACTGGTTAGCAGAAGAGTTCAAAGCTGAAGAAAATATGGATTTAAGAAAAGATCCAATGGCTTTACAAAGATTAAAAGAAGCTGCTGAAAAAGCGAAAATTGAATTATCAAGTTCAGCTACAACAGAGATTAACCTTCCATATGTTACAGCTACAGCTAGCGGACCAAAACACTTGGTAAGAAGTTTATCTAAAGCAAAGTTTGAACAGTTAATCGATGATTTAGTAAAAAGAACTATTAAACCTTGTCAAACAGCACTTAAAAATGCAGATTTATCGACTTCAGATATTGATGAGATTATTTTAGTAGGTGGTTCTACAAGAATCCCTGCTATTCAAGAGGCTGTTGAAAAATTCTTTGGAAAGACTCCAAGTAAAGGTGTAAATCCAGATGAAGTAGTTTCTTTAGGAGCTGCAATTCAAGGTGGTGTTTTAACTGGTGACGTAAAAGATGTTTTGTTATTAGATGTAACACCTTTATCATTAGGAATTGAAACGATGGGGAATGTTTTCACGAAACTAATTGATGCAAATACAACCATTCCAACTAAAAAATCTCAAGTATTCTCTACCGCTGTGGATAATCAACCTTCAGTTGAAATTCACGTTTTACAAGGTGAAAGAGCAATGGCTGCAGACAATAATACTATTGGACGTTTTCATTTAGATGGTTTACCTCCAGCACAAAGAGGAGTTCCTCAAATTGAAGTAACATTTGATATCGATGCAAACGGAATTATTAAAGTTTCAGCTTTAGATAAAGGAACTAATAAATCTCATGAAATCAGAATTGAGGCATCATCAGGTTTATCAGAGGAAGAAATTGAGAAAATGAAACAAGAAGCTGAAGCAAATGCTGATGCAGATAAGAATGCGAAAGAAACTGCTGAAAAAATTAATGCGGCAGATGGAATGATTTTCCAAACTGAAAAGCAATTAAAAGAATTTGGAGAAAAATTATCAGATGATAAAAAAGCTCCAATTGAGGCTGCTTTAGTAGAATTAAAGGCTGCACATGAATCTAAAGATTTAACACAAATTGATGCTGCCATGGAAAAAATCAATGAAGCTTGGAAAGTTGCTTCTGAGGAAATGTACAAAGCACAACAAGAAGCTGGAGCAAATCCTGAGGCAGAACAAGGTCAGCCAGAGGCATCAGCTCAAGGTGATGACGTTGAAGATGTAGATTTTGAAGAAGTTAAATAATTAATTATTATTTAATAATATTTAAACGCAATCATTAATTTGGTTGCGTTTTTTAATTCAATTCATTTTACTTTTGAAAACATACAATAAAACAAACTTTTTTAAATATACATATTGTGAATTTACAGAAGTTGACAACTTCGAAATGCCTGAAAAAAACTATTTTAAAAGCAAGTCAAATAGTTTGTATTATTTCACTGAGGACGGTGTTTTTAGGAAATCTAATCATTGGGGTAGAGTTGCAAGTTGTAGATGGAGACTAACCACTAAATCAGTATATAAAAATCAACAAACAATACTAGCCTTTGCTCAATGGAAAGATTTTTACCATTTAAATGAAAAAGAAAAAAAATTTTATATTTCAATAAACTTTAAAACTAAAAAAATTAAAATTAAGATTTCAGCTACTGATAAGGCACCTTTCTTATTCACTTTAAGTGATGCACAAAAAAGAGAAAAAGAAATTAAACACTTATTTAAACAAGTTAAATGGGCTAAACATTTTGATCAAAACCTAGAAGAACTTAGATCTATAATAAGTATGAAACTTATCAATTCAAATTTATCTTTACAACAAATTAAACTAAACATAAAGTTAGGATTATAAATTTTTAAAAACTAAAAATTAGAGTTCAGCCTTAAAATTTTTATATTTAAATAAAAAAGACACCATATTAATGAAAACAGCATTCTTAACATTTTTGATTTTAATAAATTTAGCTTCAAGTTTACATGGTCAAGAGAAAGCTACAGTATCTATTCGGTTAGATATATCCTCTACAAAATTTAATAAAGGCAGTATTCTCATAGCGCTCTATGAATCTGAAGAAAGCTATATGAAAGAAATCTATAAAAGTGCAGATGTAGTTGTGAAAGATCATAAAGCACAAGTTACTTTTCATTCACTGAAAAAAGGAGTCTATGCTTTTTCGTTTTTTCACGATCTAAATAATAATAAAAAATTGGATACGAATTTTTTAGGAATCCCTAAAGAGCCTTATGGTTTTTCAAATGATAAAAAAGGTAGATTTGGTCCTCCAAAATTTGATGAGACATCTTTAGAAATAAACAAAAACAGTAGGTTTAAAATATCTATCGAATAAAAAAATGAATAGATTATTTAAGATTTACATATATTAAGTCTAAATATTTACAAAAATTAGAGTTGAGAAGTTATGTTAATATTTTATCGATCAATTCTTGCTTTGCTTTTTTATCATCACCAAACAACCATCTTAAAGTATTATCCTCCCAAATCTCTTGATACTGTTCTTTATTGATAATAGATCGGTCTACAGCCAGATCCAAGAGTTTTCCGGGATAAGATGATTGTGCATCACTTTCCATTTCTCCTAGAGGGTACGGATCATCTAAACCCATAATAACTTGATTAGAACCTTGTCGTTCTATCATTAATTTTAGAGAGTCTGTATCATGAACTAAAGTGTCAAAATAGATATTTGGATGTCCTACTGCTTTTCTTGGGTGTGTTTTACCCTCAAATAAGTCAGGTCTTCCATCAAAACCTTGTATTCTTCTCCCTAAGTTCATTTGTGCTAACTGACCTCCGTGAGCAAAACAAGTTCGTAGGTTAGAAAAACGTTCTTGCATTCCATTTAAGGTATAAAAATGATAGGCGTCTCCACATTGAGCTAACATCCAAATTAAATGAAAACGCCAAGAAGTATTTTCTAACTTAATCATTTTATCACCGTCATAAGGATGAATTTCAATAGCTAATTTATACTTATCTGCCAATTCAAAAATTGGATCATTCTCTTTATCAAAAACACATTTCCACTGCCCTATAGAATCCATGAAGTGCGTTGGCAAACACAAAACTTTCAAATTTAATTCCTCTACACAGCGTTCTATTTCCCATAAAGCACCTTGAATAAAACCTGGATGAACCACAAAACCAGAAGTGAATTTTGAAGGGTAATCTTGTTGTACTTTAGCATTAAAATCATTTTGAAAACGAAGTGCTTTTTTCATTTCCTCCAAACGTAATCCGTTACCATAAAGCTGGGAAAGGTTTAAAACTACTGCATGATCTATTTTATTTTTTTCCATCCACAATAATTTCTCATCAAGAAAAAAACTAGAATCTGTTACCGGACGCTTCCATCCTTTTTGGAGCATATGCTTCCGTTCATCATCTACCCAGAAAATTTCCTTTTCTTTCATAAATGAAGGAATCTGCTCCGGATAAGGAAGTAAATGTGAGTGTCCGTTAATTCTAAGTTTGCGTTTCATTAAGATATATTATTGATCATAAAATCTTTTGTCAACCTCCATAATTTCACCTGTTTTAGGACAAGTTCTTAATTTTTCATCAGAATAAAACCTTTTAAAAACTGGAAGAAAATCTTTTTCAATATTAGTTAACTTAAAATACTCTTCATATAATAACTCATTTGCGGTGTCTGAAAACCATAATAAACCATCTTTTTGTTCTTGAGTTCTTTTTCTTTCAATTACTAAACCTATTGAACCCTCAGATCTTATTGGTGAGTGTGGTATTTTTGCTGGTAACAGAAACATCTCTCCAGCTTTTATTGGAATTTCAACGAGCTTTCCATTTTGTTGAGTTTTCACAAGTATCTCACCCTCTATCTGATAAAATAGCTCTTCTGTTTCATTATAATGATAATCTTTTCTAGCGTTTGGACCAGCAACAATCATTACTATATAATCCCCTGACTCTACATATAGGTTTTTATTACCTACAGGTGGTTTTAATAAATATCTATTGTCATCAATCCATTTTTGTAAATTAAAAGGTCTTTTTATTTCCATGAGTTTTATGATGATGAATTTGTTTCAATATATGCTATTTTTTATAACTCTTAATCGTTTAGAATTTATTTTGCCTCCTACTTTATAATGATTTTGTTCTTCCGCCATCTACAGGAAGATTAACTCCTGTAATATAACTAGCAGAATTACTAGCTAAAAACACTACTGCAGCAGCAGTTTCCTCAGGCTTCGCAAATCGTTTTGCTGGCACATAATTTTTCATAATTTCAGACATTTTCTCTACTGAAGTATTGGCAGCAGTTGCTTTTATTTTAATAATTTGATCTAAGCGCGCCGTATCTGTAAAACCTGGTAATACGTTATTCATGGTTATTCCAAATTCTGCAAGTTCAGCTGCCATTGTTTTTGACCAATTAGCCACTGCATTTCTTATCGTATTACTTACTCCTAAACCCGGAATTGGCTCTTTAACAGAGGTTGAAATAATATTGATAATTCTTCCAAAACATTCTTTTTTCATAAATGGAACAACAGCTTGTGATAAAATTTGATTGACTAATACATGCATTTGAAATGCCGCTGAGAACTCCTCCACACTAGCGTCTATAATCGCACCACTTTTTGGACCACCTGTATTGTTAATCAAAATATGGAAGCTGTTATTCGTTGAAATTATATTCTTTATTTGATCAAGATCAGAAAAATCGGCTACTAAATATCCATGATGTTGATTTCCGTTCTGGGGAAGATCATTTAAAACCTCTTGTAAGGCTTTTTCATTTCTAGCCATTAAGGTAATATTTACGCCTTCTTTTGCCAAAGAAATTGCTGTTGCTCTTCCAATGCCTTGGGTACTCCCACACACAAGTGCATTTTTATTTTGTAATCCTAATTCCATTTCTATTGTATGAATATAAATTATTTATTAATTGTATTTAATACAGATATTTTTGGGTTCTGTAAAAAAGCGTAAGGCCTCCAAACCACCTTCTCTTCCAACACCAGAACTTTTCATACCTCCAAACGGTGTTCTTAAATCACGTAATAACCACGTATTTACCCAAACAATTCCTGCATCTATTTGTTTAGAAACTCTCATGGTTCTTTTTAAATCGTTAGTCCATAAAGTTGCAGACAATCCATAAGAAACATCATTGGCCATGGCTAAGACTTCATTTTCATCATTAAAAGACATAATAGTCACCACAGGACCAAATATTTCTTCTTGATTTAGAATACAAGAATTATCATTTACCTCTATAATTGTTGGCTCTAAATAATATCCGTTTTCTGAATCGCGAACGGATACTAAATTTCCTCCAAAAACTACTTTACCACCATATTGCTCAGCATTGTCAACATATGATTTCACTTTATTTAAATGTGTTTTTGAAACTAAAGCACCTATATCAGTATGGTTATTAAAAGGAGATCCAACTTTTAATTTAGATACAGCTGCTATAAAATCTGTTTTAAATTTTTGATAAATTGATGCCTCAACAAAAATTCTACTACCACACAAACAAATCTGACCTTGGTTGGCAAATGAGGATCTAACTGTTGTCTGTAACATTTCATTATAATCACAATCTGAGAAAATAATAGCTGGATTTTTTCCTCCAAGCTCTAGTGATAATTTTTTGAACATTGGCGCCGCAACTTTAGCAATATGCGCCCCTGTTTTTGTTCCTCCTGTAAATGAAATTGCTTTAATATTTGGGTGTTCTACAATAGCTTGACCAGTTGTTGTGCCTAAGCCATGAATAATATTTAAAACACCTTTTGGAAGTCCTGCTTCTGTAAGTATTTCCCCGAGTAAATAAGCGGTCATTGGAGTAATTTCACTTGGCTTTGCAACGACACAGTTTCCTGCTGCAATTGCTGGTGCAATTTTCCATGTAAATAAATACAAAGGTAAATTCCATGGTGAAATACATCCCACTACTCCTATAGGTTGTCTGAGTGTGAAATTAATTGCATTTTGACCAACACTTTCATGAGCCTCTGAAGCAAACTGAGTAATCGCATTGGCAAAAAATTGAAAATTAGCAGATGCTCTAGGGATATCAATTGATTTGGCTACATGAACAGGCTTTCCATTATCTTTTGCCTCTGCCAGTGCTAACTCAGGTAATTTTTCAATAATAAGCTTCGCAATTTTAGAAAGTATTTGTGATCTTTCATCTAAAGTGGTCTCAGACCAACTTAGGAAGGCAGTTTCTGCTGCTTTGTAGGCAATTTCTACATCTTCACTGCTAGAGTCTGGTAGTTGCCCATACACTTCTCCTATTGATGGATTATAATTTTCAATCCAATTATTTGAAATAGGATTTACATATTCTCCGTTGATGTAATTTTTAATTTTCATGCTAATTTCTATATCCAACTAAATTAGACCTAACATCATATTAATTATGTAGCTAATAAAAGCTACTCGTTAAAACTGGTATTTAATATCGAAAGGCAAATTTTAATTCCTTGTCTAATATTTCCAATTCGTATATTTTCATTAGGATTGTGTTGATTGTTATCCATATTTACCATCGGTACAATGATCGCGGGTATCGCTAATTCATTAATCGCTGGTATGATGGGTACTGTACCTCCCATTGTTCTAATACTTACTGGCGCTTTCCCAAAAGTATTTGTTAATGATCTTCTGAGCTTTTCTCCAAAAGGATCATTCAATGCTGTTCTAAAGGCATTCACTCCAGAATCCCCTTTAAAAGTTGCTATTTTAGCATAAGACAATCGCTCCTCATTTGTAGGCGCTCTATCCAAAACCAAATAGCCTTCTGCTTTAATATGTTTTTTAATTTTTTCTAACTGAATTTTACCGTCTGTCTCCTCTACCAAACGAACATCTAAATGAGCTGTTGCATACTCAGGTATAATTGTTTTTAATTCTTTCCCTTTCCATGAAGTTTCAATTTGTCGAACATTTAATGATGGATACTGTAAAGACTCTTGGTAATTTTCACCAACACTTTCTTCTCTAAAAATGGTCAAAGCATTGTTAATTTCTTGTTTATTATCGGGTACAGATTTTAAAATATTTGACACCTCTTCTGAAATGCTTATCCCTTTATAATACTCATCTATTAGTACCTTTCCATTTGCTGACTTCATAGAAGTTAACAATCTAGAAAGTCTAAATACTGGATTAGCAACATAATTCCCATAATGACCACTATGTTGCGGTAATTTTGAACCATACGTGGTAATGCTACAACTGGCAATACCTCTACAACCGAAAGTTAATGTGGGTTGATTAGAATTATGAGCAGGACCATCCATAATAATCATGTAATCTGCTTTGTAATTCTTCTTGTATTCTTGCAGTGTCGATAGAAAGCCGTTAGACCCATATTCCTCTTCTAAATCGAAAATAATTTTGATGTTAAACTTTGGTGTTTGTTTTCTAGATTGTAACAATTCTAAGGCCGATAGAAACATTAAAATAGGTGCTTTATCATCTGCTGCTGCTCTACCAAAGATTCGCCAATCATCATTAATTTTTTCATCTATGTTGGCCCATGAAATTTCATTCCATTCTCCTTTTTCGTTTTGCTCTTTTAATACAGGAGTAAACGGATCTTCTTGATTCCAGCTTTTTGGATTTACGCCCTGACCATCTAAATGAAAATAAAATAAAATTGTTTTAAACGCTGGATCTATAATTCGTTCAGCAAATAAAACAGGTAAGGTTGAAGATTCTAGTGTTCTTAATTTAAAGCCAACTTTACCGTAATGTTGTTTCACCCAACTAACATTCTCATACATTTTTTGAATATCTGAAGGTAGGTTAGGAATACTTACAAAAGTTCGATGGCTGGAGATTACCGAATTTAATTTACCATCAATGAGTTGATTCCAATTTTCTTGAGCAAAAATCGTAGTTGTCAGAAAAAAAATAATTATTACATACCGTTTTTTCATATAATCACTATTTACTTTTTTTATAAGCTGTAACTTTTATTTCTACAACTAAGTCTGGATGTGGCAATTGATGAACTGCGACTGTAGTTCTTGTTGGGCCTGTCTCCTTTTCAAAAAACTCGCCATAGGCTTTATTATATCCTGCAAAATCATTCATAGAAACAAGAAAGGAAGAAACATCAACCACATCTTTTAAGCTAGCACCAACAGTCTGAAGGTTTTTATCAATATTTCTTAAAACTTCTCTTGTTTGCTCCTCTATGTTTAATTGTTTGGTTCCCATTTCGTCTATAATGGCAACTCCAGCTATACTATTATCTGCTCTTCGAGAACTGGTTCCTGAAACAAAAATAAAATCTCCTACAACTTTTACATGAGGGTAGGCTCCTCTTGGTGATACTTTAGTATTCATTTTTTAATGCTATCAAATTAATGTACGACTTCATTTCTAGTATATAAAAATTACATCAGCTAAAGCATAAATATACATAAGTTCATTTACAATTCAGTTAAGGATGTATTTGACTTTAATTTAATCTATTCTAAAAGCTTATTTGTTTCTTCTTGTACTTTATGTAAGATTTGATGCATTCGCTCTTCAGAGTGTTGTGAAGAGGAAGTATATAAAGAATTTTCCATCATTTTAAGTAAGACTTTATCCTGTGCTCTTCCTTTAGTCATGGCATCATGATATCCAATATCTTCATTGAAAGTAACCAAAGAATATTTTGAAAAATATTGGGTTGGAAAAAACTTTTCTAAGTTCATTTCAACAATTCTTTTCTCCTTAAATAATGGGTTAGCTACATGATCACGCATTTCAAAATAATTATCAATAGCTAAATCAGCAATAGCATCTGTATCAATTTTTCTTTGTTTTTGAAACTCTGAAAATACGGTTGACCAATTGCCTTCAAATTGATTTAATACAGCATCCAAAACATAAACATCTTCAAAAGAAGCATTCATACCTTGTCCATAAAAAGGGACTATAGCATGCGAAGAATCTCCTAGCAATAATGTATTTCCTTTGTATGCCCATGGATAGCATTTAATGGTCCCTAATTTACCCGTTGGGTTATTTTCAAATTCTTTTAGTATGTCTGGAATTAATGATAAGGTGTCTGGAAAATCTTTTTCAAAAAATTCGGTGATTTTTTTTTCAGAAACAAGATTATCAAAATTATATACCCCATCAGAGTAACTTAGAAACAACGTAACAGTAAAACTTCCATCCATATTTGGAAGTGCAATAAGCATGTAATCTCCTCGAGGCCAAATATGAAGATGTTCTTTGCTTATGATATGATTCCCGTTTTTGTCTGCAGGGATTTCGAGTTCTTTATAACCATGGGTTAAAAAATCTTGAGTTACGGTAAATTCTGGGAATTGTTTTTCATAGCTTTTTCGTAATGATGAACCTGCCCCATCTGTACCAAAAATAACACTAGCTTCCTCTTTAAATTGTTGTTTAGAAGTTTGTGATTCAAAAGTTGCTATTTTAGCTTCGATATCTATATGTAAACATTTAGTATTAAAAACAATGGTTACATTTTGATGCTTCTCGGCTTCAGAAAGTAATAAGCTATTTAAGTTACCTCTAGAGATAGAATTGATACACTCCCCTGGTCTTCCCGAATAATTTGATTCAAAAGTATTAGACTTAGCATCATGCATTAAACGGCCTTTCATTGGAATACATAATTCTCTAGCTTTTTCCTCAACACCAGCCATGCGAAGTGCTTTAAGGCCTCGGTCAGATAATGATAAATTAATTGATCTCCCTGCTGAAATATCAGATTCTCGCAAATCTGCCCTACGCTCATAAACTGAGACTTGATAACCTCTTTGAGCCATTCTCAGTGCCAGTAAAGAACCGCATAAACCAGCTCCAACAATAAGTATTTTCTCTTTTTTATTCATTTACAAAAGACTTTCTAAGGTTTTCACCATACAATACACATCTTCAAAACTTGTATACATTGGTACCGGTGCACATCTAATAACATCGGGTTCACGCCAATCTGTAATGATATTATTTTCTGTTAATTTTCTATGAAGATTTTTATCTGCATTTTTAACTTGCAAAGACAATTGACAACCTCTTTCATTTGGATGAGTAGGTGTAATTATCTTGATTGTATCTGAAGCTATTTGATGAATTAAATACTCGAAGAAACCTGTTAGTTGTTTTGATTTTTTAAGTAAAGCATCCATACCTACTTTTTCAAAAATATCAAGAGATGCCTTGATCGCTGCCATAGATAAAATTGGAGGATTACTTAGTTGCCAACCTTCTGCACCTTCCATTACATCAAAAGGTTGCCGCATATTAAATCGAGTTTCTTTATTATGATTCCACCAACCTGCAAACCTTGGTAAATCTTTTCTTTGTGCATGTTTCTCATGCACAAACAAACCTGATAAACTCCCAGGTCCAGAGTTTAAGTACTTGTAGGTGCACCAGGCTGCAAAATCTACACAACTATCATGGAGGTTGGGTTGAATATTTCCTGCTCCGTGGGCTAAATCTATACCTACCATACAATCTTTTGCATGCCCTAATTCAGCAATCTTTTTGATATCTAAATATTGCCCAGTATAATAATTTACTCCACCAATTAGTAACAAAGCCACCTCATCACCATGAACATCTAATATAGATTTCAAATCCTCAAGTTCAAGTAATTCTTTTCCTTCTTTTGGCTTCCATTCTATAAGCGCTTCGTCTGGATCAAATCCATGAAAAGACAATTGCGATTGAACCGCATATCTGTCTGATGGAAATGCATCACTTTCTATGATTATCTTATACTTGGTTTTTGTAGGCTGATAAAAAGACACCATCAATAAATGAAGGTTTGTTGTTAATGTATTCATAACAACTACTTCAATGGGTTTAGCTCCAACAATTTTTGCCATTTTATCGGTTAAAAGCTCATGATATGACAACCATGGATTTTTAGCTTCAAAATGCCCCTCTACACCAAAATTTGCCCAATCGTCGAGCTCTTGTTTAATATATTTAGAAGTTGTTTTTGGTTGTAATCCTAAAGAGTTACCTGTAAAATAAAGCCATTCTTTTCCATGCTTATCTCCAGGAATATGAAATTCTTCCCTGAGGTAGGATAATGGATCCTCTCGATCTAATTGTTTTGCGTAAACTAGTGAATTTTGGTAAGCCATTAAATAAAAAACGATTGCTCTCAAAGATAGAACAATCATTTTTTAGAAAATAATATTTATAAATTTTTTGATAAAGAACTTTAGTATAACACTCTAAACTTTATGGTTCCCTTTATAGCTTTTAAAGCTTTAATTACTTTTTTATTATACTCTTTATCAATATCAGTAATTACATAACCAACTTTAGCATCTGTAGATAAAAACTGGCCAGTAATATTTAGCTCAAACTCAGCTAAAACCCTATTAATATTTGCCATCACTCCTGGCACATTCTTGTGAATATGTAAAAATCGATGTGCTTTTGTTTGTCTCGGTAATCTAATATTTGGGAAATTTACTGCATCCACAGTATTTCCTGAATTTATGTAAGCCATGATTTTACCTGGAACAAAGTCAGCAATATCGCGCTGTGCTTCTTCTGTGCTCCCCCCAACATGTGGAGTTAATATAACATTATCTAAGCCTTTTAAGTCTGTGTAATAATCTCCATTAGCCCGAGGTTCTTCAGGGTAAACATCTACTGCTGCCCCAGCTAATTTACCTGATTCTAAGGCTGCTTTGAGTGCCTTAATATCAACTACAAAACCTCTTGAAAGATTTACTAAATAAGCACCATCTTTCATTTGAGAAAACTCAGCTTCTCCTATAAAATCTTTATTCGCAGCATTGTCATCTATATGTAATGTAACTACATCTGAAAGCGCTAGTAAGTCTTTTAAATTTTGAATTCTAGTTGCATTACCAAGAGCCAACTTATCTTCTACATCATAATAATACACATCCATCCCTAAAGCTTCAGCTAAGACAGAGAGTTGCTTTCCAATATTTCCATAGCCAACAATCCCTAATTTCTTTCCTCTAACCTCTTTAGAACCTTGAGCTGTTTTATTCCATTGTCCATTGTGTAACTCTGTACTCCGCTGAAATACAGAACGCATTAACATAATTATTTCACCGATAGCTAATTCTACTACTGAACGTGTGTTGCTATATGGTGCATTGAAAACCGTAATTCCATTTTCTTTACATGCCTCTAGATCTATTTGTTTAGTACCAATACAAAAAGCACCTATACTCATTAATTTTGTAGCAGACTCTACTACTTTTTTTGTCACTTGGGTTTTAGAACGAATACCCAAAACATGAACTCCATCTAGCTTTTTTATAAGTTCTTCCTCAGACAAACTTGTTGCAACCGTTTCAACAGTAAAGCCGTCACCTGATAATTTCTCAAAAGCATCTGGATGTACATTTTCTAATAATAAAATTTTGATTCTATTTTTAGGATAAGAAATATTTCTGGGGAGTTTGTTTACATATAAAAATTCATCAAAATTTGGAGTTATATGATCTGCATTTTCAATTGTCTTCTCTCTAGAAACATTTTCTGTATACGCAAAGAAAGTATCAGCCACACCTGCCTCTTTTGTCACATAATCACTATAACCATCTCCAATAACTTGAATCTCTCCCTCTAATTTAAGATCTTTTAAACATTGTATTTTTCCATTATGGGTAGACAAAACATTTTCAGCATCAAAACCAACAATCACCTCATTTTCATCATACTCAAATGTATTGGCATAAACTCTTTCTGTAGGAATATTATAATCCTTCACAATGTCATCTATAAATTCTTTGAAACCACACGAAATAACATAAATATCATCAGAAAATTTTTGAAAAAACTCTTTATTTCTCTCTATGGAAACAGAAACCTTCTTACGCAGATGGCTAATCAATATTGGTAAATCTGATTTTTTTGCATTTAAAAGTTTAATCCTTTGCTCCAATGATTCTGTAAAAGAAATTTTTCCATCAATTCCTAAATTCGTAATGTCAATGATGTCCTCAATAATCTGATCTTTATCAGGATTATTTACTAAGGTAATTTCAGCCAATACATCCAAAGCTTCAACACTAGTGAGTGTGCTATCAAAATCAAATACAAAATTTCTTTTTGTCTGAATCATGTTTAAGTTTTCTATGGTCTAAATTTACGAAATGAAGTGCTATAATCTAATTTTTGAATTAACTTTTTACTACAACGTTTTCACAAACTAAAATTAAAATATTAGGATTAAAATCCACCATAAAATTGGTAGAGATTCTACCCAAAATGAACTATAAAATTTAGATTGACTTTGTGAAGAACGCATCAAGAGAATTAGCAACATGAAACAGATGAACAAATAAATGTTTTTATTGGAAAACGATGTCGTAATCAAAAACTCCATAGTCAACGAAAAAAGCAATACTACAAAACCTACTTTTTTTGTTTTTTCAATTCCAATTTTCTGAGGCAAAGTTTTTAAATCTTTAAAATCCAATTGCATGTCTCTGATTTCAAATGGAAGAATTAAAACCAAAATAAAAAGCATGCGTTGAACAAATAGTAATACTAGGCTATAACCTTGTTGATCTTCACCAACAATCATAGGGATCGTAGTTGTAACTCCTGACCACACAAAAGCAACTAAAAATATTTTTAAATAACTAACTCTCCGTAAATTTTTTTGAAAACCTCCTAAAAAAGGAACAACATAAACAACAGTTAATAGCCCAAATGGAAGAAAGTAAAACAAGGTATTTGTGCCCAACTTTAAACCATAATATACCAACAAACAAAAACACAATAATGAGAAAATCTGAATTAACCGCATGCTTTTTGTTAGACTTCTATGGTAAAATTTAGCCACTCCAGCGTACTTTATAAAATTGTATCCAGTTATGGTTGCATAAAAAATAAAATAATTTAAGTTTTCATTATAAGACAACTGAAAATATGATTCCGTAATTCGAACCAAAGAATATACCGCTACAGCAACATGTATACTCGAATTCACATAAAAATTTAGCAGTAGTTTAACGAAACCCATAGCAACAAAATTAAGGATTCTTTTATCAACAATTTAATGTTAATGAATTGATTGTTTTTTGGCTTTTTATTAAAGAAATAATATCTCATTTTTTGTTATTTTTGTAGAAATTTTTTAACGTTAAATTAATGAATACTACTTCATTCCAAAAAAGGCATATTGGACCTAATAAAACAGATGAAAAGCAAATGCTTAACTCTATTGGGCTCAACAGTTTAGACGAGTTAATTAATGAAACTATTCCAGAGGATATTCGTTTAAAGGGTACATTAAATTTAGATGCTCCTATGAGTGAATACGAATATCTAAATCACATCGAAGAACTTTCAAAAAAAAATAAAGTTTTTAAAAGTTATATCGGTTTAGGATATCATGAAGCTATAGTTCCTAGCGTAATAAAAAGAAATGTTTTAGAAAATCCAGGATGGTATACTGCATACACCCCTTACCAGGCTGAAATAGCGCAAGGAAGATTAGAGGCCTTGTTGAATTTTCAAACAATGATATGTGATTTAACAGGAATGGAATTAGCTAACGCATCTTTATTAGATGAATCTACTGCTGCTGCTGAAGCCATGGCGTTGTTATATGATGTTCGCGAAAGATCACAAAAAAAAGCAAACACAAATAAGTTTTTTGTTTCGGAAGAGATACTTCCTCAGACTTTATCAGTTTTGAAAACTAGGGCTATTCCTATTGGTGTTGAACTTGTAGTTGGAAATCATGAAGATTTTAATTTTTCTGATGAATATTATGGAGCCATTGTTCAGTACCCCGGTAAACATGGTCAAATTTTTGATTACACAAGTTTTATAGGAAAAGCGAATGCTAATAATATTAAAGTTGCCGTAGCTGCTGATATTTTATCACTAGTTAAATTAAAAGCACCTGCAGAGTTCGGAGCTGATGTTGTTGTTGGAACAACTCAACGTTTTGGAATCCCTTTAGGCTATGGAGGACCTCATGCAGGATATTTTGCAACAAAATCTGCTTACAAAAGAAGTATTCCTGGAAGAATTATTGGAGTTACTAAAGATAGAAATGATAATCGTGCTTTGCGCATGGCTCTGCAAACCAGAGAACAACATATTAAGAGAGAAAAAGCAACTTCAAACATTTGTACTGCTCAAGTTTTACTTGCAGTAATGGCTGGAATGTATGCTACCTACCATGGTAAAGATGGAATTCAATTCATAGCAAACGCTGTTCACAGAAGTACAACCACTTTAGCAAATGCATTAAACACTATTGGGTTCACACAAATCAATTCTCATTATTTTGATACCATTACAATCAAAGTAGATGCAATTGTTTTAAAAGAGATTGCTGAAGCTCACAAAATCAATTTTAATTATATAGATAATAATACTATATCCATCTCTATAAATGAAACTGTAGGGTTAAAAGAGATTAATGCCATTCTAAATACATTTACTGAGGCTTTTAAACTAGCTAAAACAACTGTGACAGAGTTCTTAAATCTAGATACTATTCCAGATTTAGCGAAGAGGAATACCCCTTTTTTAGAAAATGAAATTTTTAACTCATTTCAATCAGAAACCGAAATGATGCGCTACATCAAAAGACTTGAGCGAAAAGACTTGGCACTAAACCATTCTATGATTTCTCTTGGGTCTTGTACTATGAAATTAAATGCAGCATCAGAAATGCTACCTCTTAGTCATGCTAACTGGGGGAATATTCACCCTTTTGTTCCACTTAACCAAGCAGAGGGGTATCAAATAGTATTAAATAAATTAGAAAAACAGCTCAATGAAATTACCGGTTTTGCAGGAACTTCTTTACAGCCAAATTCTGGTGCTCAAGGAGAATTTGCCGGTTTAATGACCATTAGGGCTTATCATAAAAACAATGGAGATCATCATAGAAATATTTGTTTAATACCAGCCTCTGCTCACGGTACCAATCCTGCTTCTGCAGTAATGGCTGGAATGAAAGTTGTAGTCACCAAGACAGCAGATAACGGGAATATTGATGTTAACGACTTAAGAGAAAAAGCACTCAAACATAAAGATAATTTGGCTGCCTTAATGGTTACATATCCATCTACACATGGAGTTTTTGAGAGTGCTATTAAAGAAATTACACAAATTATTCATGACCATGGCGGTCAAGTATATATGGATGGTGCTAATATGAATGCTCAAGTAGGCTTAACAAACCCTGCAACCATTGGTGCAGACGTTTGTCATCTAAACTTACACAAAACATTTGCTATACCTCATGGTGGTGGTGGACCTGGAGTTGGCCCCATCTGTGTAGCTCCTCAGTTGGTTCCGTTTTTACCAACCAATCCATTAATTCCAACAGGTGGCGAAAAAGCAATTACCTCAATATCTGGAGCTCCTTGGGGAAGTGCATTAGCTTGTCTAATTTCTTATGGTTACATTGCTATGTTAGGTGCAGAAGGAGTCACAGACTCTACTAAAATCGCTATTTTAAATGCAAATTACATCAAAGAAAGATTAGATGGTCATTACCCAACTTTATATACAGGAGAAATGGGAAGAGCAGCTCACGAAATGATTATAGACTGTCGCGATTTTAAAGAAAATGGAATTGAAGTAGTGGATATTGCAAAACGATTAATGGATTATGGCTTTCATGCACCAACAGTATCATTTCCTGTTGCGGGAACCATGATGATTGAACCCACTGAATCTGAAAACATAAATGAATTGGATCGTTTTTGTGAAGCTATGATTTCAATCCGAAAAGAGATCGCATTTGCCGTAAAAGATGAACCAAATAATGTGCTTAAAAACGCACCACACACCATGGCAATGATTACTGCAGATGAATGGGATTTTCCTTATTCTAGAAAAGAGGCAGCATTTCCTTTAGCCTTTGTTCATGATAATAAATTTTGGCCAACTGTAAGAAGAGTAGATGAGGCTTTTGGAGACAGAAACTTAATCTGTTCTTGTAATCCTATTGAAGACTATATGGAAGTTTAATAAAATGAAAGTTCTAAAATAAAAAAGCCTCGACAATGTCGAGGCTTTTTTTTATGATGTTTAAAAAGATTACTTTTTAAATTTTGCATATTTCGTCTTGAACTTATCAATACGACCTGCAGTATCTACTAATTTAGATTTACCAGTATAAAATGGATGAGATGTTCTAGAGATCTCTAATTTTATTAAAGGATACTCAACACCATCAACTTCTAAAGTTTCTTTAGTATTAGCAGTAGAACGTGTTAAAAAAACATCTTCGTTAGACATATCTTTAAATGCTACCATTCTGTAATTTTCTGGATGTATTCCTTTTTTCATGTTTACTATCTTTAAATATTCTTCTCTTTAGTT
>Ga0209504_1001462_pt1 | contig 17765 bp, 15 predicted proteins | sample COGITO_mtgs_1005_FD_184791 | JGI IMG/M metagenome (GOLD analysis project Ga0209504, IMG submission 184791) | Pelagic marine microbial communities from North Sea - COGITO_mtgs_100511 (SPAdes) (version 2) | ecosystem: Environmental > Aquatic > Marine > Epipelagic ...
GTGGGCGATATGGTCGACCGTACCAGCACGCAAATAGCACCCTGGACGCTGGTTGAGGCCAATGACAAGCGTTTTGCTCGGATCAAGGTGTTGCGCACTATCAATGAGGCGCTTGAGGCGGCATTCGACAAGCACTGAGTGGCCAACTACATGAGCTACAGGATGGTCGCGCATACGGCTGATGAATGATCATCGCCGCGTGAGATTGTCCGGTTTTATTCTCATTGCCAATTCAACCCAAGAACAATGAGGTGCAGCATGCGTGAAGTGGTGATCGTTGACAGCGTACGGACAGGTTTGGCCAAGTCTTTTCGCGGCAAGTTCAATCTGACCCGTCCAGACGACATGGCGGCTCATTGCGTTAATGCATTGTTGGCGCGCACCGGCATTGATCCTGCGCTGGTGGATGACTGCATCGTCGGCGCTGGCTCCAATGAAGGCGCTCAAGGCATGAACATCGGCCGTAACGTTGCGGTGTTGTCCGGCCTGGGTACCAACGTGGCGGGCATGACCCTTAATCGCTTCTGCTCTTCGGGCCTACAGGCCATCGCCATTGCTGCCAATCAGGTGGCATCGGGCTGCAGTGATGTGATTGTGGCCGGTGGTGTCGAGTCGATCACCATGACCATGAAGAGCATGAACACGCAAAACCTGTTCAATCCACTTCTGCAGAAAGAAGTACCGGGTATCTATTACCCGATGGGCCAAACCGCCGAGATCGTCGCGCGGCGCTATAACGTCAGCCGTGAAGCTCAGGATGCTTACGCTTTGCAAAGCCAGCAACGCACCGCGCAGGCGCAGGCTGACGGCTTGTTTGACGATGAAATCGTGCCGATGAACGTCAAGTATCAGGTTGAGGATAAGGCCACAGGCGAGAAAACCATCGTTGATGGCATCGTCGGCCACGACGACTGCAACCGTGCCGACACTACATTGGAAAGCCTGGCCGCGCTCAAGCCGGTGTTTACCGACGATGGTTCGGTCACCGCCGGCAATGCTTCGCAGCTGTCCGACGGTGCGTCCATGACTCTGGTGATGAGCCTGGAAAAAGCCATTGAGCTGGGCCTCAAGCCGCTGGCGTTCTTCCGTGGGTTCGTTGCCGCCGGTTGCGAGCCGGATGAAATGGGCATTGGTCCGGTGTTCTCTGTGCCCAAGCTGCTCAAGGCAAAGGGGCTGAGCATTGCCGACATTGACCTGTGGGAACTCAATGAGGCGTTCGCCTCGCAATGCCTCTACGCTCGCGATCGTTTGGAAATCGACAACGCCAAGTACAACGTCAATGGTGGTTCGATCTCCATCGGCCATCCGTTTGGCATGACCGGTTCGCGTCAGGTGGGCCATTTGGTGCGTGAACTGCAGCGGCGCAAGTTGCGTTACGGCATCGTCACCATGTGTGTGGGTGGCGGTATGGGCGCAACCGGGTTGTTCGAGGCGGTGCGCTGATTCAGCGCTGGCAGTAAGCTCATAAAAAACCGCGCCGATGCGCGGTTTTTTAATGGGTTGGGTTGGGCGCTTAGAACGCGCGACTTTCGATGATCTCGTTGGCTTGAATCATCCGGCGGATATAGAACGCAATCTCTCGCTCGGCATCCGGCCGATTGAAGTAAGGACCTTCCAATGTGCCCTCACGGGTGGAGAAGAAGTATTGACCGTTTACCGCGCTGACGCGTTCGCTGCGGTAATGAGTGCCGGGGTTATGGTCGATATGACGTTGGCCGAACATAAATGAGTCTCCCGCAAAATGAGCTGCTGAGGTCAGTCTAAGCCGGGTTTGTCCCTCTGTTGCAGTTAACGACAAGTGGTCGTTTTGGCCGGGTATTCGTGATGTTTTATCGGGATTTATTAACTTTCGGCGTCAATTCGATGGCTTGATGTTGTGGGGCCATCAGCACAGTTCTCAGTATGACCGTGCTCTGCTATGGGTGTGCCCGTTGCCGGTAATGCAAGGGTTCTGCCTTGTGCTTAGGCACGCACGCCCAATGCTTCAGCCCGACGCAACCAGCTTTGGCGTTGTTCTTCGGAGGAGGGGCGTACGGGGGCAAACTCGGCCAGGCGACGGGTTTTGATCCCGCTGAAACCGAGGATGGTGCGGGTCATCTGTCGATGCCCTGGCGCGCCGTAGATCCAGCGGAAGTACCAAGGCGGTGTGTCCATGGTTACCAACAGGTCCGCAGTGCGGCCGCTGAGCAGTTTGTCCCAGAGCTGCGAGCGATTGCGGTATTTGAAGGCGAAACCGGGTAGAAAGGTGCGGTCAAAGAAGCCCTTGAGTAACGCGGGAATACCGCCCCACCAGACCGGGTAGACGAATACCAGGTGTTCAGCCCAGTGGATCTGCCGCTGCGCCTCGAGCAGATCGGGTTCCAGCTGCTGACTGTGCTCGTAGCCCTCCCGCAGCACGGGGTCATAGGTCATTTCGCCCAGCTTCAGCTGCCGCACCACATGGCCTTTGCTGCGTGCGCCCTGGGCATAGGCCTCGCCCAAGGCATGGCAGAAACTGTTGTTTTTTGGTGTGCCGAGAATCATCAGGATGCGTTTACCATCGCCTTCCAGTGGCGTTGCGCCGCTTTTTGTTTCTTCACTCATGGTTACCTGTCCCCAGCATGTTTTCAGGACGCACCCAGGCGTCGAATTGTTCATTGTTCAGGTAGCCAAGTTGCAGTGCGGCTTCGCGCAGTGTGCTGCCATCCTGGTAAGCCTGCTTGGCAATTGTGGCCGCCTTGTCATAACCAATATGCGGGTTCAGCGCCGTAACCAGCATTAGGCCGCGCTCCAGGTGTTCGGCCATGCGCGCTGCGTCGGGCTGCAGGCCTGCGATGCAATGCTGCTGAAAGTTGTGGCAGCCGTCCGCGAGGAGCCGCACCGACTGCAGCAGGTTGTGGATGATCACTGGCTTGAAGACATTGAGTTGCAGATGACCTTGGCTCGCGGCAAAGGTAATCGTGGTGTCATTGCCCAAGACCTGGCACGCCAGCATCGACAATGCCTCGCATTGAGTGGGGTTGATTTTGCCCGGCATGATCGAACTGCCTGGCTCATTGGCCGGCAGACGCACTTCGGCAAAGCCTGCACGTGGCCCTGAGCCTAATAAGCGCAGGTCATTGGCAAGCTTCATAAGGGCTACTGCGAGGGTTTTCAAGGCGCCCGATAGCGCCACCAACGGTTCGTGGCCGGACAGGGCGGCAAATTTGTTTGGGGCGCTAACCAACGGTAGGCCGCTCAGTGCGGCCAATTCCGCGGCCATGGCTTCAGCAAAACCATGGGGTGAATTCAACCCCGTACCAACGGCGGTTCCGCCTTGAGCAAGCTCATAAACAGCGGGTAGGGCGGTGATAATTGCCCGCTCGGCATAACCCAGTTGCGCCACAAATGCCGATAACTCTTGGCCAAAGGTTATCGGCGTAGCGTCCATCATATGGGTGCGCCCGGTCTTAACCAGGTGGGCATGACGTTCGGCCTGTTCCTGCAGCCCCTCGCGCAGCTCACGAATAGCTGGCAGCAATTGTTGCTGAACGGCTTGGGCCGCGGCGATATGCATGGCCGTAGGAAAGCTGTCGTTGGAGCTTTGCGCGCAATTGACATGGTCATTGGGGTGCACTGGGCTTTTGCCGCCACGGCCGCTGCTCGCCAGTTCATTGGCGCGTCCGGCAATCACTTCATTGACGTTCATGTTGCTTTGGGTGCCGCTGCCGGTCTGCCAGACCACCAGGGGGAATTGTTCATCATGCTGGCCGGCGAGCACCTCATTGGCGGCTTGCTCAATCAACCGTGCCAGATCGGCTGGCAAATCACCGATGCGCTGGTTGACTCGCGCTGCGGCTTTTTTGATCAGCACCAGGGCATGCACCACCGGCAAGGGCATGCGTTCCTGGCCAATCGCGAAGTTGAGCAGCGAACGCTGAGTTTGAGCCCCCCAGTAAGCGTCATCAGGTACTTCGATTGGGCCCAGGCTGTCAGTTTCAGTGCGGCTCATGGCGGCTCTCCTGATGGTTGCGCATGCAGCAAATGGAATGCCAGGCGAGCAATTATCAGCCTGGGCGTATCTCAGCTTAGGTCGCTCTGTATCAGTAGAGGTTCAACTTTAAAGGCTTTACTACCAGCGGGCGTGGGTTTCACCGAGCCAGCCGAGGGCATTGCTGACGGGTACTCGCTCGCCTTCGGGGCCGCGTAAAACCCCCTCGAAATGCCCGAACCACTGCTGCGTATCTGCATAGAACGGCCCGAGTCGGCGATAGGCTCGGTGGCGCTGACGTGGGGTAAAGGTCAGGTTGACTGTGTCATCCGGGCTGCGCAGTTGCCAGGGGGCCAGCGGGTTATGCGGTGCTTGAGTGATGGCAATGGGGTTATCCAAGTGCTGCAATTCACCGCCAAACCATAGGGTGTTTTCTGACAGGTTACTGTGGTCCGTCCAACCTGCACCGAAATTGCCGGCGATACCACCGGGTGCAGCGAAGGCAGCACGGGTCCAGTGGCTGTTGAGCGGCCAGACGCCGCGGCCGAAATCCAGTGATGCAAAGCTTTGTCCCGCGATGCAGCTGTACTGCTGCTTGCCCAGCTGCACGCTGCCGCTGCAGGGCAGGCCCAGTTGCCGGCTGGTGGCATGAAAGCTTTTTGCCCCGAGTGGGGCGACCAGATTGACCGAATCCAAATGGGCGGGACGCTGGATATCCAGCGCAACTTGTAAAGGTTGGCCGCCAATATCCGGTGCATTGATGGTGATACGAGTACGCCCGGTGTGTTCAGCTACGCGTAATTGCAGGCGAGGGTGATTGAACTCATGGCTCTCCTGCGGCTGGTCCGGTAGATCGCAGCCGCGACCGAACAGGCGATACTGGCTGTAAGCGAAGGCTTGACCGCTTTGCAGGTCGAGAAAGTAGGCCGCGGCATACCCCAGGTAATCGAGGTCGGCTTGGGTAAATGAGAGCATCCACTGCGGCGTGGTGATGCACCAGTGATTCCAGCGTTTGCGCCGGCCCAAATGCCCCGGTATTGCACAGTCGACCATGGGTCTGGGCGACCAGCCGACGGCCTGCGGATTAAGTTGGCCGCGACTGTCGCATAGCGCGATGGCGGCGAAGGGCTCTGGGTAAGTGAAGCTGTTCATCGACACGTCCATGTGTGTGCAGGCGCCTGCCTTGTGGGCATCGGTACGCTGAAGCAGAAGATGGCTTATCTTGACGAGCATGCACAGGCATTGGTCTGCTCGGCAAGTGCTGGCATTTTGGACTTTTAGCAGATGTTGCGCCAGTGCACAGTTGTAGTGTGAGTTGATCGGCCCATTCATCTAGCTTGAGTGTGGCAAGCGCTTGGGCACAAAATGCCGGTCATTGAGTCAGATAGAGCTCATTCCCTTCCTCAGGAGTAGTACATGCCACGTTTACCCGCCCTTTGCGCTGCCCTAATACTGACGTGCGGTAGTGCCCAGGTGCTAGCTGATGCCAAAAGCCACGCCGCTGACGCCGAGCGGTTCCTGCTGCTGGCTCATGCGGACAAACTGGCTGTGCCGGTGTACGCCCAAGTGCAGCATATGTTTGCCCAACGCTTTACCGAGAGTAATGCGTCGCAGAGCGAGAAGGCTGTACTGGAAACCTATCAGGCCCAGGCCAATGCCGCGCTTGAACAGGCCGTGGGCTGGGACAAGCTCAAACCGGATATGGTTAAGCTTTACACCAGTAACTTCAGCGAGCAGGAAATGAAGGACCTGATCCGCTTCTACGAGTCGCCGCTGGGCAAGAAAGTCCTGGAAAAAATGCCAACCCTGACTGCGCAATCGGCGCAACTGACCCAGAGCAAGCTGGAAACAGCAGTGCCCAAGGTCAATCAGTTACTGGCGGAAATGACCACCAAGCTGACGCCGAAAACCCCTTGATTGGAACTCCGTGATGCCAAAAATCGACCTGTTGCAGGAAACCCTCAGCGGCGGCCTGCAACCGCAGCACCTTGAAGTGCTGGATGAAAGCCACATGCACAGCCGTGGCTTGGAAACCCATTACAAAGCGGTGATCGTCAGCGAGCAGTTTGCCGGGTTGAATGCGGTCAAACGCCACCAGAAGGTGTATGCCTGCCTGAGCGATTTTATGAGCCAGGTGCATGCCCTGGCGCTGCACACCTACACCCCGGACGAGTGGGCGCAGCAGGGCGTTGCACCGGCGTCGCCGACCTGCAAAGGCGGCCACTGAGGCAATTCGCCTCTACACGGCATACCTGAACAAACGTAAACTGCACCGCCGCCGAGTCAGGGCGTCATAAACCTGAACTCGGCGTTTTTTTGTATCCCAGTCCGCCCTTTACGTGGGCGACTACTGAAGGACATGTACATGACCGACAAAATTGTTGTCGCCGCGCTGTATAAATTCGTCTCCCTGCCTGACTTCCATGAGCTGCGCGAGCCGTTGCTGCAAGCCATGCTCGATAACGGCATCAAAGGCACGCTGCTGATTGCCGAAGAGGGCATCAACGGCACTGTGTCTGGCAGCCGTGCGGGGGTCGATGGCTTGCTCGCCTGGTTTGGTCTGGACTCGCGCCTGGCCGATATCGATCATAAAGAGTCGTATTGTGATGAGCAGCCGTTCTACCGCACCAAGGTCAAACTGAAGAAAGAGATCGTCACCCTCGGCGTGCCGGGCGTTGATCCCAACCAGAAGGTCGGTACCTACGTTGAGCCCAAGGACTGGAATGCGTTGATCAGCGACCCCGAGGTGCTGCTGATCGATACGCGCAATGACTACGAAGTCTCCATCGGTACGTTTGAAGGTGCGGTTGACCCCAAGACCAAATCCTTCCGCGAGTTCCCCGAGTACATTAAGGCGCACTACGACCCGGCCAAGCACAAGAAGGTCGCGATGTTCTGCACGGGCGGCATTCGCTGCGAAAAAGCCTCCAGCTATATGCTCGGCGAAGGCTTTGAGGAGGTTTATCACCTCAAGGGCGGCATCCTCAAATACCTAGAAGAAGTGCCCCAGGAGCAAACCAAGTGGCAGGGCGACTGCTTTGTTTTCGACAACCGCGTCACCGTGCGGCACGACCTTAGCGAAGGCGATTACGACCAATGCCACGCTTGCCGCACGCCGGTGTCGGTGGCAGATCGTGAGTCCGAGCTTTACACCCCAGGCGTCAGTTGCCCGCATTGCTGGGACTCGCTGCCGGAGAAAACCCGCACGGGTGCCCGCGAGCGCCAGCGTCAGATTGAATTGGCCAAAGAACGTAATCAGCCACACCCACTGGGCTACAACCCACGACAGTCTCGCGAGGTTTAAGCATGCACGCACGTCTGCTCTACGTAATGGACCCTATGTGCTCCTGGTGCTGGGGCTTCGCGCCGGTACTGGAAGCCTTGGCTGAGCAGGCGGCCGCTGCCGGTGTCGGTTTGCAGCTGGTGTTGGGCGGTTTGCGCCGCGACAGCGTGGCCGTCGATGCCGCCGCGCGGGTGCGTTATCTGGGTTATTGGCAGGCGGTTAATGCCAGCACCGGCCAGTTGTTCAACTTCAAGGATGGTTTGCCGGAAGGTCTGGTGTACGACACCGAGCCGGCGTGCCGGGCGTTGGTCACTGCGCGCAATTTAGCCCCAGAGTTGGTTTGGCCGCTGACGCAGTTGATTCAACGCGCTTTCTACACCGAAGGGGTGGATGTCACCCGCGCCAGTGTTCTGGTGGAACTGGCCGAACGCGCCGGTATTCCTCGCATCGTTTTTGCCGAAGCGTTTGACAGTGTCGCGCAGCGCGAGGCCACCGCGGCGGATGTCAGCTGGGCGCAGGATCTGGGCATTGCCGGCTTCCCGACCTTGCTCGCCGAAAACAAGGGGCAGCTGGCATTGCTGACCAATGGCTATCAACCCTTAGACGTACTCGAGCCTCTGCTAGCGCGGTGGCTGGAGCGGCTTGAGCATGCTTGATCGTTTGAGCTGGGCAGAAATCCGCCGGCTGGCGCTGCACCACAAAAAAGCCCTGATCTGGGCCAATTGTGTAGCGGTACTGGCTACGCTTTGCAGCGTGCCGATCCCCTTGCTGCTGCCGTTACTGGTCGATGAGGTGTTGCTCAACGACGGTGATGCCGCACTCAAGGTGATGAATAACTTCCTACCAACTGAGTGGGAAACGGCCGCAGGCTATATCGGCCTGATGTTGGTGCTGACCTTGTGCTTGCGTGCGGGCGCATTGATCTTCAACGTCGTGCAGGCGCGGCTGTTTGCACGGCTGTCCAAGGACATTGTTTACCGCATCCGCATCCGTCTGATCGAGCGGCTCAAACGCATCTCCTTGAGTGAATATGAAAGCCTCGGCGGTGGCACAGTGACCACCCACCTGGTCACGGACCTGGACACCCTGGACAAGTTTGTCGGTGAGACCCTGAGCCGCTTTCTGGTGGCCATGCTCACCCTTGCCGGCACTTCGGCGATTCTGCTGTGGATGCACTGGCAGTTGGCGCTGCTGATTTTGCTGTTCAACCCGCTGGTGATCTATGCCACGGTGCAGCTGGGCAAGCGGGTCAAACACCTTAAAAAGCTGGAAAACGACAGCACCTCACGCTTTACCCAGGCGCTGACAGAAACCCTCGAAGCCATTCAGGAAATCCGCGCCGGCAATCGCCAGGGCTTCTTCCTCGGTCGCCTCGGTGGTCGCGCCAAGGAAGTGCGCGACTTTGCGGTGAACTCGCAATGGAAAACGGATGCGTCGAATCGTGCCAGTGGCTTGCTGTTTCAGTTCGGCATTGATGTGTTTCGCGCCGCCGCCATGCTCACCGTGCTGTTCTCCGACCTGTCGATCGGGCAGATGCTCGCGGTGTTCAGCTACCTGTGGTTTATGATCGGCCCGGTCGAACAATTGCTCAGTCTGCAATACGCCTTCTATGCGGCTGGCGGCGCGCTGACGCGGATCAATGAGCTGCTGGCACGCAAAGATGAGCCGCAATACCCAGGCCGTGTCGACCCGTTCAAAGGTCATGACACCGTCGGCATTCAAGTCAGCGGGCTGACCTTTGCCTACAACGACGAACCGGTGCTCAACCAACTCAACCTGAGCATCGCGCCAGGGGAGAAGGTTGCCATAGTCGGCGCCAGCGGCGGTGGTAAAAGCACCTTGGTGCAGTTGCTGCTCGGGCTGTACACGCCGCAGGCCGGCATCATCCGCTTTGGTGGCAGCAGCCAGGAAGAGATTGGCCTGGACGCGGTACGCGAGAATGTCGCCGTGGTGCTGCAACATCCCGCCCTGTTCAACGATACGGTACGTGCCAACCTGTGCATGGGCCGTGAACGTACGGATGAGTTCTGCTGGCGCGCCCTGGAGATTGCCCAGCTGGCCGGCACTATCCGCAGTTTGCCGCTGGGGCTGGACAGTATCGTCGGCCGTTCCGGCGTGCGCCTGTCCGGTGGTCAGCGTCAGCGCCTGGCAATCGCCCGCATGGTGCTGGCTGAGCCGAAAGTGGTGATTCTCGATGAGGCCACCTCGGCGCTGGATGCAGCCACCGAGTATGCCCTGCACCAAGCACTCAACCAGTTCCTGCGCGGTCGCACCACGCTGATCATCGCCCACCGCCTGAGCGCGGTGAAGCAGGCTGATCGGGTACTGGTGTTCGATGGCGGCAGCATCGCCGAAGACGGCGGCCATCAACAGCTGATCGCCGATGGCGGGTTGTACGCCAAGCTGTATGGGCATTTGCAGCACTGAGATCTTCTGTGGCAAAAGTAGGGTGGATGACGCTTCACCCATCCACCTGCGTGATCTAGCGGTGGATGAAAAAAGCGTCATCCACCCTATGGCTCCTGGCGAAAACAACACTTTCTCGCGGGCATGGCCCGCTCCTACGGACAAACCCTGATCGTAGGAGCGGGCCATGCCCGCGATTTGTTGTGGGTTTCAACTAGGTTAGAAGCGCTGCTGCCCTGCACCTGGCAGTTAAATCGACCGCTTTGTAAATCTTTCGTTACGCGATACAGGTGTTTGTAATCAGCAAACACGCTGTTTTTCTGCCTGTATTAAAAACTTGCCGAACACCGTGGTTTGAGCAGCGGCATGGAGGCCTGAGCCTTCTTGTTAGTGGGGCTGCGCTCGGTTGTTATGAGGTCATCCGCACCGTGCGACGGGCTGTCGCAGGGTTGATCAAAACAACAACGAGGAGGCGCAATGAACGCCGTGAACAAGATCGAACAGCACAATCCTATTGGCACCGACGGCTTCGAATTTGTCGAATACACCGCGCCGACCCCGGAAGGCATTCAGCAGCTGCGCGAGCTGTTCACTGCCATGGGTTTTACCGAAACCGCCAAGCACCGCTCCAAAGAGGTTTGGTTGTTCCAGCAGCACGACATCAACTTCGTGCTCAACGGCAGCCCGACCGGGCACGTGCGCGAATTCGGTTTAAAGCACGGCCCGAGCGCCTGCGCCATGGCCTTCCGCGTACAGAACGCTGCTCAAGCCGCCGCTTATGTGGAGTCTCAGGGCGCCAAACTGGTGGGCAGCCACGCCAACTTCGGTGAGCTGAACATTCCCTGCGTTGAAGGCATCGGCGGCTCGCTGTTGTACTTGGTGGATCGTTACGGCGACAAGAGCATCTATGACGTCGACTTTGAATATATCGAAGGCCGTACGCCTAACGACAATTCGGTCGGCCTGAAAGAGCTCGATCACCTGACCCACAACGTTAAGCGCGGGCAGATGGACGTGTGGTCCGGCTTCTATGAGCGCATCGCTAATCTACGCGAGGTGCGCTACTTCGATATCGAGGGCAAGCTCACCGGGCTGCTGTCGCGCGCCATGACTGCGCCGTGCGGAAAAATTCGCATCCCGATCAACGAGTCGTCTGACGACAAGTCGCAGATCGAGGAGTTTATTCGCGAATACCAAGGCGAAGGCATCCAGCACATCGCCCTGAGCAGCGAAGATATCTATGCGACCGTGCGCCAACTGCGCGCCAATGGCGTGGATTTTATGGTCACCCCCGGCACCTATTACGACAAGGTCGACACCCGCGTAGCTGGCCATGACGAACCCACCGATGTGCTGCGCGATCTGAATATTCTGATCGACGGCGCGCCGGGTGATGACGGCATCCTGCTGCAAATTTTTACCAACACGGTAATCGGGCCGATCTTCTTCGAGATCATTCAGCGCAAGGGTAATCAGGGCTTCGGTGAAGGCAATTTCAAGGCGCTGTTTGAGTCCATCGAGGAAGACCAGATCAAGCGCGGTGTGATCAAAGCGGATTGATCTGCAAACCGTAGGATGGGTTAGGCGCGTCTATTGTTACGGCAGGCATAGCGCGATGGCGCCGCGCCGTAACCCACCGTTGCGCGCCAATGAGGTGAGTGATGGGTTACGCGCCGCCGATGCGTCGCAGTATCCGCACCTTCGCGTTCAGCGCCGCTAACCCATCCTACGGTTTTGCTTTGTTCGCCCACAGCGGCGTTGTATCGAGGAGACACCGGCCATGAGCCGTAACTGGATCAGTTTTCCCCTGCGTGAAGGCGAGTGCTCCCGGCAGGCGCACTGCGACTTTCCTGAAGGCACCTACGAACGCGAGATGGGCCGCGAAGGCTTCTTCGGCCCCACGGCGCACCTGCATCACAAGCATCCGCCCACCGGTTGGATTGACTGGGAAGGGCCGCTGCGTCCGCATGCATTCAACTTCAATGACATTGCCAGTGAGCGTGACTGCCCGTTGGCCGCGCCGTTAACGTTGCATAACAGTGACGTGAAGCTGCGCGTGTGGAAAACCCACGGCGCCATGCGCCATCTGGTGCGTAACGCCGATGGCGATGATCTGTTGTTTATCCATGAGGGGGCAGGGCACTTCTACTGCGATTTCGGTCATTTGACCTACCGCGATGGCGATTACCTGCTGATTCCGCGCGGCACGGCCTGGCGCATCGAGGCTGATGAGCCGACCTTTATGCTGTTGATCGAAAGTACCGATGGCGCCTATCAATTGCCGGACAAGGGCCTGGTCGGTCCGCAGGCGATCTTCGATCCGGCGGTGCTCGATCACCCGCGTATCGATGGTGCCTTCAAGGCCCAGCAGGACGAAAACACCTGGCAAATCCGCATCAAGCGGCGCGGCCAGATCAGCACCGTGACTTATCCGTACAACCCGCTGGATGTGGTCGGCTGGCACGGTGACAACACCGTGGTGCGGCTCAACTGGCGCGATATCCGCCCGCTGATGAGCCACCGCTACCACCTGCCGCCATCGGCACACACCACCTTCGTGGCCAATGGCTTTGTGATCTGCACCTTCACCCCGCGTCCGGTGGAGAGCGACCCCGGCGCGCTGAAAGTGCCGTTCTATCACAATAACGACGACTACGACGAAGTGCTGTTCTACCACCGTGGCAACTTCTTCAGTCGCGACAATATCGAGCAGGGCATGGTCACTCTGCACCCGTGCGGCTTCCCCCACGGTCCGCACCCCAAGGCATTGAAGAAGAGCCAGGAAGCACCCGCCACCTTTATTGATGAAGTGGCGGTGATGATTGATACGCGCCGCGCCCTGGAAGTCGGCGAAGCCGCTGCCAGCGTCGATGTCCCCGAATACGTGAACTCCTGGCGTGCGCCGGGCAAGGAATCCTGATGAAACTCGCATCCCTCAAACACGGCCGCGATGGCGCGCTGGTCGTGGTCTCCCGTGACCTCAGCCGGGCGGTCAAAGTGCCAGGCGTCGCCGCCACCTTGCAGGCGGCGCTGGATAGCTGGGCGCAGGCAAAACCCAAGCTGGAAGCGGTGTATCAACGTCTGAACGATGGTCTGGAAGAGGGCGCATTTGCCTTCGATCAGAGCGCTTGCCACAGCCCGTTACCGCGCGCCTATCACTGGGCCGATGGCAGCGCCTATGTGAATCATGTGGAGTTGGTGCGCAAAGCGCGCGGCGCCGAGATTCCGGAAAGCTTCTGGCATGACCCGCTGATGTACCAGGGTGGCTCTGAAAGCTTTATCCCGCCGCACAGCCCAATCCAAATGGCCGATGAAGCCTGGGGTATCGACCTGGAAGCGGAAATTGCGGTGATTACCGACGATGTGCCGATGGGCGCAAGCGCCGCCGAGGCGGCCGGGCATATTCAACTGCTGATGCTGGTCAACGACGTGTCGTTGCGCAACCTGATCCCTGGCGAGTTGGCCAAGGGCTTTGGCTTTTATCAGAGCAAGCCGTCGTCGAGCTTCTCGCCGGTGGCGATTACCCCGGATGAGCTGGGCGACACTTGGCGCGACGGCAAAGTGCATCGGCCGCTGGTGTCGCATATCAACGACGTGCTGTTCGGCCAGCCGGATGCCGGCGTGGATATGACCTTCAATTTCCCGACGCTGGTGGCCCACGCGGCCAAGACCCGCCCGCTGGGCAGCGGCACCATCATTGGTTCCGGCACCGTGTCCAATTACGACCGCAGCGCCGGCTCCAGTTGCCTGGCCGAGAAGCGCATGTTGGAAATCATCGAGAGCGGCGAGGCGAAAACCCCGTTCCTTAAGTTCGGTGATCGTGTGCGCATCGAGATGTTCGACGCCGCCGGCCACAGCCTGTTCGGCAAGATCGATCAGCTTGTAGAACCGTACAACACCCACTGACATGAGCCGGTGCCGTGGGAGGGGCTTCAGCCGCGACGCTCGCAACGTCTCTAAGGTTAATCGTGGCTAAAGCCACTCCCACGCGCCGTAAGGAATCCGACATGTTGACGCTCTACGGCTATTGGCGCTCCAGCGCCGCCTACCGCGTGCGCATTGCCCTGAACCTCAAAGGCCTCGCCTATGAGCAGGTGCCGGTGCATCTGGTCAAAGATGGCGGTCAGCAGCACAGCGCGGCGTACAAGGCGCTGAATCCGCAAGAGTTGCTGCCGCTGCTGGTGGATGAAGGCCATGGCGGGGTGAAAATTGCCCAGTCGCTGGCGATTCTCGAATACCTGGATGAAGTATTTCCCGAAACGCCGCTGCTGCCGCGCGATCCTTTGCGGCGCGCGCAGGTGCGGGCATTGGCGTTGCACATCGCCTGTGACCTGCACCCACTGAATAACCTGCGGGTGTTGCAGTACCTCAGCGGTGAACTGGGGGTTAGCGACGCCGCGAAAGACGCCTGGTACCAGCACTGGTTGCACAGCGGCCTGGCGGCGGTCGAAGCCGGCCTGGTGCCGTTCGAAGGTGGTTTGTCGCTCGGTGAGCAGCCGGGATATTTGGAAGCTTGCCTGGTTCCGCAGCTGTATAATGCGCGCCGTTTTAACTGTGACCTTGATGCGTACCCTCGCATCCTCGCCATGACGGCGCGCTGTGAAACCCTCCAAGCGTTTGCGCAAGCCGCTCCGGAGGTGCAACCCGACGCTGTTTAAGGTGGATCCGCCTTGCCCACTCCGCCGCGCCATAAGCGCTGCGGGTTCTATTTCGTCACAGATAAAAACAAACAGGTGACGCATGACCCGTGAAAAACCCAAGAACCTCTGGCTCTCACGCTGGGGCTTTATCCTTGCTGCAACTGGCTCCGCTGTGGGCCTTGGCAATATCTGGAAGTTTCCCTACATCACCGGCGAATACGGCGGTGGTGCGTTTGTATTGATGTACCTGGCCTGCATCCTGGCCATTGGCATTCCGGTGATGATGACCGAGATCGCCATTGGCCGACGCGGTCGCGGCAGCCCGATTGATGCGATCAGCCGGGTGGTCAAAGAGAGTGGTGGCAGCCAACTATGGAAGGCTGTGGGCGGCATGGCCATGCTCGCCGGTTTTATGATCCTGTGTTTCTACGTGGTGGTGGCCGGCTGGGCGTTTGCCTATACGGTGAAAATGCTCGACGGCTCTCTGGCCGCGACCAGTGTCGAGGCTCTCGGCGGGGTGTTTGAAGCGCATAACGCCAACCCGTGGCAACTCGGCGGCTGGAGTGTGCTGGTGGCGCTACTGACCCTGTGGATCGTCGCCAAAGGTGTGCAGAAGGGCATCGAGAATGCGGTGCGCTGGATGATGCCGGGCCTCGCGGTGATGTTGCTGGTACTGGTGGGCTATGCCTTTACCAGCGGTGGTTTCAGCGCCGGCTTTGATTTTCTGTTTACCTTTGACGCCTCGAAAATCACCGGTGAAGCGCTGCTGGCTGCGCTGGGTCATGCCTTCTTTACCCTGAGCCTGGCCTCGGGGGCGATTCTCACCTACGGCTCGTACCTGCCGGATGGTCAGTCGGTCGCCCGCACCACCTTTGTCGTGGCCATCTGCGACACCTGCGTAGCGTTGCTGGCTGGGCTGGCGATCTTCCCGATCATCTTCGCCAACGGCATGAGCCCAAGCGCAGGTCCTGGGCTGATCTTTATGAGCCTGCCGCTGGCGTTCCAGCAGATGCCGTTTGGTACGGCCTTCGGTGTGCTGTTCTTCGCCATGGTTTCGGTGGCGGCGTTGACCTCGGCCATTTCCATGATCGAAGCCACGGTGGCCTACCTCAACGAGAAGTACGGCGTTAGCCGCTTTAAGGCTGCCGCTGCTTCTGGTGCAGTGCTGCTGGTGATCAGCCTGTTGGCGATGCTCTCGTTCAACCTGATGTCTGGCTGGACGCCGATGGGCAAGAACTTCTTCGACTGGTTGGACTACCTGACGTCGCGTTGGATGATGCCGTTAGGCGGGATCTTTATCGTGCTGTTGGCCGGCTATGCGCTGCGCAGCGACATCATGCGTGACGAGCTGAACCTACCGCCGCTGGGCTATGCGCTCTGGCTGTTTATGGTGCGCTACGTCTGCCCTGTGCTGATCATGGTGGTGTTCTTGCACGCTTTGGGTTGGTTGATGTTTGACCCGGTGGCGCAGTGGTATTGGATCGCCGGTGCCATCGGTCTGTTAGCGGTACTCGGTGAAATGCTGCGACCACGGGTAGTGCCGGCGCTGGCCGGACGCTAAGCCAGCCGAGCTGAGCTGAGCAGCAATAGAAGAGGGCGCGCGGTTAAAAGCCGCGCGCCTTTTTTATGGTGCTGAATCAGAGCGTGGAGGAGAAGCGAATGGCGATAACTCGCCACTCTCGACAAAACATCAGCGGAAACTTGCCGAAAAGCCGAGTTATACGTTGCATTCGAATTTTGGCTTTATCTCGCTGAGTTACCACCAATGCCTCTGGTGCAGACCTTGGGGATTTTATCTAAGGCGTGAGCCGGCCTCTGGCGCAAGGGTTGCAGTAAAGCGGGGCTAAACTGCCATCAGTCGTTCATGTGTTTGCCTGGGCCGCCATTGCGCACTCTTGATGCGCTCGATAATAAAAACGGAGTCGTTGTTATGTCCTCTTCTGCTGCCCGTCTGTTCTCAGATATGTCTGTCGGTAAAAAGCTGGCGTGTGGCTTCGGCCTAGTACTGTTGCTCACGGTTGCCGTCACCGGCAGTGGCTTTTTAGCGGTACAAGCCGTGTTGGAGGGGCATGCCAGCACCAGTGGTCTCTCGGCTATTGATGAGCAGGTATTACAGGCGCGCCGCGCCGAGCGCGATTTCGCTCTGCGACAGAACAGCGAGGCGGCCGCCCAGGTGCATGAACAGCTGGACCGGGTCAGCGCCGCAGTCGCCCAGCAGTTGGCGGCTGCCTCCCACGCCGATCAGGCGCGTCTGAACAGCATGCAGCAAGCGATCGACGACTACCGCCAGCAGTTCGACAGCTTTGTCGAACAGCAGAACAATGCCCGCGCAGCGCGTACGCAGATGCGGGAGGCAGCGGGTGAGGCGCGTGATCAATTCGATGTGATTGAGCTAGACATGTACGACGCGGTGCGTGAATTACGCCTGGAAGGTGACAAGCTACGCGGCAGCGACCCGCTGACCCTGGCGGAAACCGCCTCGGGCCTGAGCAAACGCATGCTCGACCTGCGCGGCCATGAAAGCCAGTACATCATCGATGGCTCGGCCGAAGCCTTAGAAGAATGGACCTATATCAACGATGACCTGCAAACCGTGGCACGCAGCCTGATGGTTTGGTTGGACGACAGCCAGAAAGGAGCCATCGAAACCGCCTTGAAGGCGCTGACCCTGTATCAACAGGCCTTTACCAATTACCAACAGGTACGTGAGCTGAGTCTGCAAAGCGAAGTCGCTATGGTCGAGCGGGCCCAGGCTGTGTTGGCTCTGGTGGACGAAGCCAAGGTCCAGCAAGAGCAAGTCATGGCCGCTGACAGCCGCCAGGCCATGCTGTTGCTCGGCGTCATGGGTATTGCTGCCGTGATTATTGGCATGCTCGCTGCGCTGATTATCTCCCGCCTGATTGTTGCGCCCTTGCAGCAGACCGTAGTGTTTGCCCAGCGCATCGCCGCCGGCGACCTGACCCACGATTTGCCGCAGGACCGACGTGACGAGCCGGGCCAGTTAATGGCGGCCATGCAGGTTATGAGCGTGAGCCTGCGCACCCTAGTCGGGCACATTGGCGGTGGCGTCAGCCAGATTGCCGCTGCTGCCGAGCAGCTGTCGGCGATTACCGCGCAAACCAGTGCAGGCGTTCAAAGCCAGAAGATGGAAACGGAGCAAACCGCCACGGCTATGCACGAAATGGCGGCCACCGTGCAGGAAGTGGCGCAAAACGCCGAGCAGGCGTCCTTGGCGGCCCGCGCCGCAGACCAAGAAGCGCAGCAGGGTAATCAAGTGGTGCAGCAAGCGGTTAGCCAGATTGGTAGCTTGGCTAAAGAGGTGGAAGAGTCGGCAGAAGCCATTGCCGCGCTGAATCAGGAGAGTGCGCGCATCGGCGGTGTGCTGGAGGTGATTCGCAATGTCGCCGATCAAACCAATCTGCTGGCCTTGAACGCCGCCATCGAAGCCGCTCGTGCAGGTGAACAAGGCCGTGGTTTTGCGGTGGTC
>Ga0209504_1001463_pt1 | contig 17762 bp, 13 predicted proteins | sample COGITO_mtgs_1005_FD_184791 | JGI IMG/M metagenome (GOLD analysis project Ga0209504, IMG submission 184791) | Pelagic marine microbial communities from North Sea - COGITO_mtgs_100511 (SPAdes) (version 2) | ecosystem: Environmental > Aquatic > Marine > Epipelagic ...
CGCGGTCGTAGGTGTGCAGGTAGAGCCTCGCGTGGCCGCGCTCGCGGGCGGCGGCACAGATACCCTCAACCAACCGCTCGGCCAGGCCCTGGCCGCGGGCCTCCGGGCGCACATAAACACATGCCAGCCAAGGCCCCAGTTCGGCTCGCAGCGGCAAGTCATCCTTCGCCAAACCGGCGCAGCCCAATAGCTGACCATGGTCAAGGGCAACCAACATCTCCCAGTCACCATTGTGCTGACCAGCAACGAACTCAGCCTGCCAGTCGAGCAGGCTTTGCTCGCTGAACTCATAGGGAAATTGCTGGTAAAGCAACTCAGCCAATGGCTCAGTGTGTTCGGGGTGATGGCGGAGCCAGTCGAGGGTGAGCATAAGAAGTCCGTGGCCGCTAGCAGTTGCTGGGTGGCCGTAGCTTACTGGGCAATCTCGCAAACACCGACAAGATGAGCGCAGCAAACCTGTTGTTTCGCAGCCTGCGGCCAAAGCTCACAGCAGTGAGCTTTGGCCGAGGTACTTAGCTACTCGCCGGTGTGCATTTGGCCTGCGCGGCTTCGGGAGTCAGGCTGCGCACCGAGGTGTAGAACAGCTCGCAGGTTTGCAGCTTTTCAGTGACCTGCCATTTCTCGCTGCAGGCGCTCAAAACCGGGCTCGCATCCTGATTGGGTTGCTCGCCCATACGGGCCTGCCAGCAAGCGGCACTGAGATCCTGCCCCATGACCTTGAGGCCGGCAGCATCGGCCTTCTGCTGATCGCCGTTATAGTTTTCCGGGTCAGCGGCGTACCAGATGTAGCTGGGGTGGTTGGCGCCAAGTACGGCCACTTGCTGCCCAGCAACCGGGCTGATTTGCGCCAACCCGAGCACATCGACAGAGACCCCGTACTGCTGATTAACCCAGCTGCGCACCGGGCTACCAAAGGCCACCATGGGCAGCGTTTGGCCGCCTTCACCAGCGGTCAGCTGCATCACCATCTGCGTCTGATAGGCGTTGAAATAGCTGTAAACACCTTCAAGCGCGCTACCGGCGTCGGCAGGCGCGGCAATCGGTGCAATATCGATAATGGTCTGGAAGGCCGGCGTCTGCGCCGCACTGATGCCGTTCTGGGTAAGCAGCTCAGCCCAGCGATTCGTGGTGCTCGACTCTAGATAATCCTGCGCCTGGGTGAGCGAGTAATCCGGTGGAAAGTGCAACAACTCAACGCTCTTGCGGTTATCCAGCGCCATGCCCAGCGGTAGGAACAACGACCAGTTGTATTGCCACTTGCCATCCTTATTGAGCAGTTTGGCGCCCGCATAGGCCAGCTCTCCGGTCTTCAGCAGCTGTTCGAGCGGCTTGCCGTACCCCTCGGGCACCTCGGTGAATTTGGCGTAAAGGTCGTGCTGCTCGCGGTGCACGGTGACTTTGGCGGTGTCGTAACCATCGCGTTGCAAGCTCTGGCTCAGGTAGTGCTCGGCGGTCTGCTCCAGCGTCCAATCGCGATAGCAGATCACATTGCAGTTGTTGGGGTAAGCAAATAACCGGGTAACGCGTTCCATGCTGCCCAGCTTGACCGTGACATCAGCAGCTTGCACGTGACAGGCCAACAGCCCAGCGGCGGTGGCAAGCAGAAATCCTTTGCGGCTCAACATAAGCGACTCCTTGAATGAGGGGGCTTCTCCGCGTCCGGCTCCAGGCCTAGCAGGCCGTTGCAAAGCTAGCTGCGCTTTTCAACGGTCTGCTAGGCCTGACGTACAGAAGCAAAGGCGGTGGATTGAATTGTTGTTTGCTCCACCAGCCTGCTGATACTGCCAAATATTTCCTCCGGCAGCACAATTGAGCGGCCTTTTACTTAAGCGCTACCCTCCCCAGCCGGGCATAAACAGGCAGTAGCGCTTTGGCCGATTTGCCCTGCGCTTGCTCAGCCCACGTCGTCGCCCTGTTTTACACAGGCTTTACATTCCACCCTGCAATGCTGCGCAACACTCGGTGTCGAAACTACAAGCCGGAAAAAACCGGTTTGCAGAGGAGTTTCCATCATGCTTTCGCGTATCCCCCTTATCACCGGCCTGGTGGCCAGCCTGGCGCTGTTTGCCCAGGCCCCAGCGCAGGCCTCCAACCGTGACGCTGCGATTGCCGGAGCCGTGGTGGGCGCGGTGATTGGTGGCGTTATCGTCAGCCAAAGCCGTCCCGTGCAGGTCTACGCCCCACCACCGCGTGAGTACTACCCGCCGCCACCGGCCTATTACCCGCCACAACGGGTGTACTACGAGCGTCAGCCGGTCTATTACCAACCAGCGCCGGTGTATTACGTACAGGAACGGCCGCATCACAAACGCTGGCATGGCCACAAACACCGTTACCACGACGGCCATGGCTATCGCAGGTAAAAAAAGCCCCGCAATTGCGGGGCTTTTTTATCAGCATCAGCCAGCTAGAGCACAAAACTGGCACCCTGCGCTGCAGCTCATCCACAGCGCAGGAAAGCGACACTCAATCGTAAAGCTGCTCGACAAAGAACTCGTAATTGTCGGCGTTATCGACAGCACGAGCCGGGGTATTGGTAGCAAGGTTTGCCGCGTTAGCTGGGCCATAACCGCTAGGAATATCCTCGGTATTACCAATCGAGTGGGTCATCTCATGCAGTACGCTACCGGCCTGGGTATCGAACCCGACGTTGGCAGGCAGCGCAAAGAAGGCATTGCAGAACCACACATTAAAATCACCCCGCACACGCGCATCCGTCGCGGCAATATCACCCTCATCATCACAAGGTGCAGCGGGATCAATCCGGCAATAAGCAGTCAACGTACTGTTTGAATTGAGCTTGAAGCGCACGCCATCCAGCACACCGCGTACCCGCTGATAGCGGCCCTGTTCAAAGGCGCCGAACCAGGTGAGATAAGGGCTCGGCGGGTTATTGCGCAGTGCCTGTTCGTTGTTGTTCACCAGGTTGTAGGCATCATTTGCCCAGGTCGTGGCGCGCGCCACCGCATTGGCCACGGCAAGACGGTCTGGGCCGGTTGCGCATGAGCCGTCGTAGACGACATTTACCGCCATGGCCGGCTGCGCCAGCGCCAACAACAGCGCCAGCCCGCCTAGCCGGCGCGCAAGAGGCAACGAATTGAAGGATGAAACGGGAGTGATATCCATGATCAGCTTCCTTGTGCAGGTTAAGGGCAGCCATCGCATGTAAGGATGGCAACCCTTTGTAAAACCCTGTGCACAACACAATCAGCAGGAAGCCTTTCCGCAGGTTATTCGCGGATGATGAACAGCTTGGTGACAAACCACTCGGCGCCCTTGTACAGATAACCCAGCGGGCCATAGATAGTGGCGGGCTTGGCCGGCACCTGCTGACGCAGCTCAACGGTCAGGGTGGACATCTGGATCTGATCCTTGAGGATGCGCATGCGCGCGTCCATCGAGTCGATTTCCGACTGCACGCGGTTAAGCTCACTCTCGATCTGCAGGATGTCTTTCACGTCTCGGGCCTTGCCGAGTAGCTCTTTAAGGCGATCCCGCAGCGCACGGTTATTGTTCAGACGTGTCTCCACATCGACGTACTGCTCGGTAACATCCTCACCCTTAACATGGCGCCGCAGCACAGTGCCGCTTTGCTCGACGCTGCCCATGGCCACCTCGAAAGCATCCTTGGGTACACGAAAAACCAGGCTCTGGTTGCTGGAGCCATAATCACTGGCTTCCTCGACATAACCGCCCAACGCCAACATGCGTTCGCTGAGCTGTACCTTGGCCTTATCAACATCGACCACCTCTAAGGTAAAGCTGGCCGCCCACACCAATAGTCGCCCAGCCGCCTTGCCTTGCAACTGTGTACCCGGCACTGCAGCCTCGGCGGAAGCAGCCGCCCCGCCCGGATAATCGCCACCGCGCGAAGCGCATCCCAACACGCTGCCCAGCAGCACGCAGAGCACCCAGAACTTCCATTGATTCAGGTATCGCTTCATCCGTAAGGCCCTCTCTGACCCGCACAGTAAATAAGCCGGCGATCATACGGGGCGCGATAGAACAACGTCATGTGCGACAGGTGCGCTCTGTTAACTCGCCCAGCTATTAGCCAGTGGGTTTGCGCACGTCAATGGATATAGCAGGCAGAAAAAACCCCGCATTTGCGGGGCTTTTTCTGGGGATTAACCCGCGCTTACTCGGTGCGGAACCTTATCACCAACTGTTTCAGCTCGCTGCTCAAGCCGCTTTGCTCTTGGGCATAGCTCTCCACTTCCGATGCTTGAACCGATATCTGCGTCACCGCGTCGTTGATGGCGACGATGTTCTGGTTAATTTCCTCAGTCACCAAATGCTGTTCTTCAGTAGCCGTGGCGATTTGCATGGTCATGTCGCGGATCATATGCACCTTGCTTTCAATCGTTTCAAAGGCAGCCATCACCTCGGCGGACAGGTCGATGGCCTTACCCGACTCGACCAGGCTTTGGTCCATGCTCACCGTCACCTCCTTGATGCGGTTAACCAGCAAGTTGAGGATATTGTTGATCTGCTCGGTGGAGTCCTGGGTGCGTTTGGCCAGGTTGCGTACCTCATCGGCCACCACCGCAAAGCCTCGCCCTTGCTCGCCTGCGCGGGCAGCCTCGATGGCCGCGTTGAGCGCCAGCAGGTTGGTTTGTTCGGCGATTTGCTGAATGGTCGAGAGGATGTTGTTGATATTGACCGTTTCCTTCTCCAGCTCCTGAATCACCTTGCTGGAGTTCTGGATGCTGCTGCCCAGCTTGTTAACCCCGGACGTACTGCGGGCAATCACCTCTTTACCATTGCGCGTAGCCACCAACCCCTGTTCCGACACATCGGCGGTCTGCACGCAGGTTTTAGCCACTTCATTGGCGGCCGAAGACATCTCGGTTACCGCCGTGACAATCTGCTCAACCGCGCTCAACTGGCGCTGCAGCGTGGCGGACATCGCCGTGGTGCGCTTGTTGGTTTCGCTGGAAACCCCATCCATGCTGATGGCGTTTTCCTTGATCACCCGAATCATGCCCTGGATCGACTCGATAAACTGATTGAACCACTTGGCCAGCTCGCCGGTTTCATCGCGGCTGAGCAGGTCCAGGCGGCGGGTCAGGTCACCCTCACCCTGAGCGATGGTGCGCAGGCCGTCTTTCACCAGATTGATCGGGTTGACGATACGGTTAGCGATAATCACCCCAGCCGCGGCGAATACCAGCACCAACACGATACAGACCACCAGGGTGATCCAGGTCAGCTCACGGGCGCTGGCGTAAATCTCATCGGCCTGCTTGAAGCCGACAAACTTCCAGCCCAGTTCCGGCGAGGTGTAGACGTTGGCCATGTAGGCAACGCCGTCGATTTCCACCTCGACCAGGCCATTCTCGGTCTTGCCGATGGTTGCGAAGTGCTCACCGGGCAGCTCGCTGATTTTTTTGAAGTTGTTTTCCGGCTGCAGGCCATCCACCAGTAAGGTGCCACTGCCCTCCGCCAGCATCAGAAAACCGGTTTCACCGAAGCGCACCTTCTGCGCCATATCCGTCAGAGCCTTGAGCGACACGTCCACCGCGACAACCCCGGCAAACTGCCCGGCGTTGTCCTTGAAGCCCTTGAGCACCGAGACATACACCGCGTCATCCGGCTCCCAGTAATAACCGTCGCGCCGCGCCAGGGTGAAGTTGGCGTCTTTACCAATGGGGTACCACTCGCGCTTGCGCGGGTCCCAGTCACCGTAATCCCCGGTGCCCGGCCACTCCACATAGCCGCCCTCGGTATCACTCATATACACGTAGCCAAAGGTGGGGTTGCTCTTACCGATGCTGGAGTAGTAATCGAAAATCTGCTTTTCGCGCCCACCGTTGGCAGTAGCGACCTGACCAGGCTTGCGCGCCTCACCGAAATAGGTGGTCAGCGGGCCGCTCTCGGTATCTTTGACTGCGGGATATTCCGCCAGGGCGGATACGGTGTAGCCCACCGAATCAAAGAAGGTGGCGAAGCTGTTGTTCACCAGCTTCATATCCAGGCTGCTGGATACCAGGAAGTTCTCTTTGGCCTGCTCCGTGACATTGCGAATCGTCAGCAGCGCCACCACCAGCACCGGAATCAGGGTTGCCACCAGAAAGCTCACCAACAGTTTGGACTTGATACGCATGGGACATCGCCTTCTCGCTGACCAGTAATACGCTCTATCGGCGCTTGTAGAGAATAGTTAAGGCTGGTGACTGCGCCAGCGCTGGCCTCACCACGACGCAGCGGTAGCGCGAAAGCGACTATCGCGGTAAATCGGCGGTTGGTTGACCAGCCCTGTTTACTGGTTTTTGGCTTTACGCCGATGACTCGCATCGCCGGGACGTACTGATTCAGCGAAAGCATCCCGCAGGGTGAGCTAACCGCCGCAGCGGCAGTGATGCGAATTGCTGGTTTCGCCCTTACGGCGAGTTACTTGATTCGCTGCGCTCACCCTTCGGGCCAGCCTTCGGCTGTTACTGCGCTTCGCTCCGTATCTCTTTACTCGCGCAGAAAGTAACCAAAGAGACAGATTCGCCGGGAGCGAATCTGGACGGCTTTAGCCGGCCCAAAGGGTGAAGGCCATGGATGGCCTTCACAAAGCGCGCCCGGCATCCGGGTCTGGCTTCGCCAGACTTCCCTCGCTCCGGTGCTGTTCCGAGGGTCGTCACGGTGGGCCATCCCTGGCCCATCGTTCCTCGTTTGGCATCCATGCCAAACGCCCCTCTCCACAGCACCTGCGCTCGGCCTCCTGACGGGATTCGAGGACCGCGTTGACTGGGCGATTTGTGGACGGCAAAGGCAAAAAGTAAAAACGTCGCGGCCATGGGTCGCTTCTACAGGTTCGTAGCCTTTAGAGCGGGTGAACCCACCATGCTTTTCCCTCACGATCTCACAGACGACGCCAAACGCCCCATCAGAAGGCCGAGTGGAATCGTTGCGGAAGGGGTTGAGCGGCATGGATGCCGCGAGAACCGCGATGGGCCAGGGATGGCCCTTCGCGGCGTGCCCCTGGAGCAATGATGGAACGAGGGAAGTCGAGCGCAGCGAGACCCGGATGCAAGGGGCAAGACCTTTTGCTTACTTTTGGGGCGTTTGCCAAAAGTGAGCCGCCGTAAGGGCGGAAGCAATATAAAAACCACCGACCAAGCGGTGGACACACACCAATCGCCAAGCAACACACCCGTAGGATGGGTTGAGCAACGCGATACCCATCAACCAACCACAAAAAACCGCTACTACACTCAGCCAACCCCGAACCTGCAAAGGACTGCAGCCATGACTGACTACCGCCGCGATCACACCCCGGGCGCCAGCTGGTTCTTTACCCTCAACCTAGCCGACCGCCGCCGGGCGTTATTAACCGAGCAGATTGATCTGCTCCGCGCCAGCTTTCGCAAGGTCATGCGCCAACATCCCTGGCAAATCGATGCAATCGTGATCCTGCCAGACCACCTGCATGCTCTATGTACTCTGCCAGCCGACGATGCCAATTTCGCCCTGCGTTGGCGCTTGATCAAAACTGGCTTTTCCCGTGCGCTGCCGCATGGCGAACACATATCCGCCAGCCGACAGCGCAAAGATGAACGTGGCATATGGCAACGCCGTTATTGGGAACATCGCATTCGCGACCAAGTAGATTTCAACCGACACTTCGATTACATCCACCACAACCCGCGCAAGCATGGTCATGTTCAGCGTGTGGTCGATTGGCCATGGTCGTCGTTCCACCGGTACGTGCGTGCGGGGTTATTGCCCGGAGATTGGGCGGGAGGTGAGGATATGAAGGAAATAGTTGGCGAGCGTAGTAGATGATAATTTCAGATAGCCATTATTGATGGGTATCGCTACGCTCAACCCATCCTACGGCTCTCACAGACAAATAACGCCTCAACCAGCAAGGAGCTAACCATGGAGTTCTTCGAGAAATTAAATAGCCTGTCAGCCAAAATTCGGCAGCAGGCAAGTGCGATAAAGACTGAAGAGGCAACAAAAAACGCATTTGTCATGCCATTTATAAATACTGTTCTCGGTTATGACGTATTTGATCCAAGAGAGGTAACTCCAGAATTTGTCTGCGACATAGGGACAAAAAAGGGCGAAAAAATCGACTACGCAATATTGAAGGACGGCGAAGTCCAGATACTGATTGAATGCAAGAAAATTGGAGAGCCGCTTAGCATCAACCATGCCTCTCAACTATTTCGTTACTTTCATACAACTAGCGCTCGGATCTCGATCTTAACAAATGGTCAAGTGTATAAATTCTTCACCGATCTTGACGCGCCCAACAAGATGGATGAAAAGCCTTTCCTAGAGCTTGACCTATTAGACATAGATGAACACACCGTCCCTGAGCTTATAAAGCTTACAAAATCAGCTTTCGACGTCGACTCAATCGTGAGCGCTGCCGGAGAGTTGAAGTATGTCAGCCAAATAAAGAAAGAACTCGCACTTCAATTCACTAAGCCGGACGATGACTTCGTGAAATTCTTTGCATCTCGTGTTTACGAAGGCATGATCACGCAAAAAGTTCGTGAGCAATTTGCCGAACTGACTCGAAAAGCAGTTGCCCAATTTTTGAATGATCAAATAAACGACCGACTAAAATCCGCTATGAGCGGTGCAATTCAACCTAACTATGCAGCTGTAGCGAAAACGCCAGAAAATGTGATTAGCGAGCAAGTTGACGACTCCGCAGAAGACAAAATCATTACCACATTAGAAGAACTTGAGGGCTACCACATAGTTAAGGCGATTGTACGATCCGTTGTAGATGCTAAGCGAATCATTCAACGTGACACCCAAAGCTACTTCGGCATTCTGCTGGATGACAACAATCGCAAGCCAATTTGCCGTTTACACTTCAATCGCCTACAAAAATACATCGGTATATTTGATCAAGAAAAAAACGAAACCCGCCACCCAATCAGCTCGCTTGACGAAATTTATGAATTTTCTGATCAGCTAAAAACAACTATCAGTTTCTATTAAAACAGCGTCGTAGGATGGGTTGAGCACAGCGATACCCATCAACACCGAATACAAATAAGGCCTATCATTCGACGGGCCTTATTGTTTCAACCAATCATTCTGTACATCACCTGAATCAGGCCACCGCTGCCTCGCTGCGACGCTCAAGTGTCTTCACCTGATATTCCCTCGCCGCCATATGAAACGCCCCCAACAGCGCGTTGTAATCCGCCTTCTTCCAATAGCGATACTCGGGATGCCACTGCACCCCAACGGCAAACGCCTTGGCGCCAATCACGCTGACGGCTTCAATCTGCCCATCCTCACACACCGCCTCAACCTGCAAACCTTCACCCAGGCGATCAATGCCCTGGCCATGCAGTGAGTTGACCTTGATCTGCCGCTCGCCGAGCAGTGTGTGTAGCACGCCGCCTTCGGTCAGGTTCACGTCATGGATCGGGCCGTAGGCCACATCGTCCGGTACGTCCTTCACCTCACGGTGATCGAGCCGACCGGGCACGTTGTGCACTTCGCGGTGCAGGGTGCCACCATACAGCACGTTGAGTTCCTGCACGCCCCGGCAGATGCCAAGAAAGGGAATGCCGCGCTCGATGCAGGCGCGCATCAGCCGCAGCACGGTGGCGTCGCGGGGTTTGTCGGCAAGGCCCAAACCTGGGTGATCGTCGCCGTAGGTGCTGGGGTGCACGTTAGACAGCGAGCCGCCAAACATGATGCCGCTGACGCTATCCAGCACGGTATCCATGTCCAGGTCATCACCAAAAGCCGGAATCATCAGCGGGAAAGCGCCGAAGCCGGTTACCGAGCTGATGTACTTCTCGCCCACCAGATGAAACCAGCCGATATCACGGTCGGTCAGCTGCCAACGGCATAACGGTAAGCCAATCATGGGTTTGTTCATTGCAAGGAGTCCTCTTCATAGATAGTTGAAGTGGGCTGCCCTTGGGAGAGCGGGCTTACGGGTCACGCTAATCGTGAACCCGCTCACCCAAGGGGTGCCGTAACCGGCCAGGCCGGGCACTGCACCAACGCCGCGCCCGCGCGGCTGGTTTGTTGCGTAAAGCGGTGCTGCAAGTTCTTGTGGGAGCGGCTTTAGCCGCGATGTGTGGGTGTGGCTGTTATCGCGGCTGAAGCCCCTCCCACAATGGATACAGAGCAAAAAAAGGGGCTGATCTTTCGACCAGCCCCTTGGCAGTTACTTAGTTATTACTCGGGAAGGCAAACTGCGCCGCCTCATGGCTGGCGCGTTGTGGCCAGCGCTGGGTCACGGCTTTTTTACGGGTGTAGAAGCGCACACCGTCTGGGCCGTACGCGTGCAGGTCACCGAACAGCGAGCGCTTCCAGCCGCCGAAGCTGTGGTAGCTAACCGGTACGGGCAGCGGCACGTTGACGCCGACCATGCCGACTTCGATTTCGTCGCAGAACAGGTGAGCCGCTTCGCCGTCGCGGGTGAAGATGCAGGTGCCGTTGCCGTATTCGTGGTCGTTGATCAGTTGCATAGCGGCTTCAAGGCTGCCGACGCGAACGATGCACAGCACGGGGCCGAAGATTTCATCGGTGTAGATGGTCATCTCAGGCGTGACTCTGTCGAACAGGGTGCCGCCGACGAAGTAGCCGTTTTCGTTGCCGGAAACCACCAGATCACGGCCGTCGACCACCAGGCTTGCGCCCTGGGCAACACCGGCGTCGATATAGCCTTTGACCTTGTCACGCGCAGCAGCGGTAACCAGTGGGCCCATATCGAGGCCGCAGTTGGTGCCAGCACCGATTTTCAGCGCTTTGATTTGCGGGGTGAGCTTCTCGATCAGTGCATCGGCAATCTGGTCGCCGACGCATACGGCGACCGAGATGGCCATGCAGCGCTCGCCGCAGGAACCGTAAGCCGCGCCCATCAGGGCGCTGACGGCGTTGTCCAAATCGGCATCGGGCATCAGTACGGCGTGGTTCTTCGCGCCGCCCAAAGCCTGTACGCGCTTACCGCGCTTGGTGCCTTCGCTGTAGATGTATTCGGCAATCGGCGTGGAGCCGACAAAGCTCAGGGCTTTGACTTCCGGCGCTTCGATCAGCGCATCCACCGCTTCTTTGTCGCCGTGCACCACGTTGAGCACGCCTTTAGGCAGGCCGGCCTCTTGCAGCAGTTGGGCGATGTACAGGGTGGAGCTTGGGTCACGCTCGGACGGCTTCAAGATAAAGCAGTTACCGCAGACGATGGCCAGCGGGTACATCCACAGCGGCACCATAGCCGGGAAGTTGAACGGGGTGATGCCGGCGACCACGCCAATCGGCTGCAGGTCGCTCCAGGCGTCGATGTTCGGGCCGACGTTGCGGCTGTATTCACCCTTGAGGATCTGCGGTGCGCCACAGGCGAATTCGACGTTCTCGATGCCGCGCTTGAGTTCGCCGGCAGCGTCTTCCAAGGTTTTACCGTGTTCTTCACTGATCAACTTGGAGATGGCCGCTTCGTGATCTTCGAGCAGCTGCTTAAAGCGAAACATCACCTGAGCGCGCTTGGCCGGCGGGGTTTTACGCCAGGCCGGGAAGGCGCTCTTGGCCGAGTCGATGGCCTGCTGCATGGTGGCGCGGTCGGCCAGGGCAACTTGCTTGCTGACTTCGCCGGTGGACGGGTTGAACACGTCTGCAGTACGGCCGGTACCGGCGGTCATTTCGCCGTGGATCAGGTGGTTTACGGTGGTCATAAAAACTCCATTAGCAAATTCTGCAAGGCGGTTTGGCCGCCAGAAGGTTCTGTCGTGGGAGGGGCTTCAGCCGCGACATTGCAACGTCGCGGCTGAAGCTCCTCCCACAAAAAGGGATCAATCCAGGCTGTTCAGCACATCACCGACGGCGTTGAACACGGAGTCCAGCTGTTCAGGTTTGGTGTTGAAGGTTGGCCCGAACTGCAGGGTGTCGCCGCCGAAGCGCACGTAGAAGCCTGCCTTCCACAAGGCCATGCCGGCCTCGAACGGACGGATAACCGGATCGCCATCGCGCGGGGTAATCTGCAGCGCACCAGCCAGGCCGCAGTTGCGGATGTCGACGATGTGCTTGCTGCCTTTAAGGCCGTGCAATTTCTCTTCAAAGATCGGCGCCAGAGCAGCCGATTGCTCGATCAGGTTGTCGCGTTTGAGCAATTCCAAAGTCGCCAGGCCAGCGGCGCAAGCCACCGGGTGGCCCGAGTAGGTGTAACCATGGCCGAACTCGACCATGTGCTCGGGGATCGCCTGGTTCATAAAGGTGTTGTAGATCTCGCTGGAGGCGATGACTGCGCCCATCGGAATCGCGCCGTTGGTGACCTGTTTGGCGGTGTTCATGATGTCCGGCGTCACGCCGAAGTACTCGGCACCGGTCCACTTGCCCATACGTCCATAGGCGGTGATCACTTCGTCGAAGATCAGCAGAATGCTGTGCTGGGTGCAGATCTCGCGCAGACGTTGCAGGTAGCCAACCGGCGGCACCAGCACGCCAGCAGAACCGGCCATAGGCTCGACGATGACCGCGGCGATGTTAGAGGCGTCGTGCAGTTCGATCAGCTTAAGCAGTTCGTTGGCCAGCTCGACGCCACCGGTCTCGGCCATGCCCTTGGTGTACGCCAGGTGCGATTGCAGGGTGTGCGGCAGGTGGTCGGCGTCCATCATCTGGCCGAACATCTTGCGGTTGCCGCCGATGCCGCCCAGCGAGGTGCCAGCGATGTTTACGCCGTGATAGCCACGGGCGCGGCCGATAAATTTGGTTTTGCTTGGCTGGCCCTTCAAGCGCCAGTAAGCCTTGGCCATTTTCACCGAGGTGTCGGCGCACTCGGAGCCGGAGTCGGTGTAGAACACGTGGTCGAGGCCGGCCGGGGTCAGCTCGGTGATTTTCTCAGCCAGCTGGTAAGACAGCGGGTGGCCGTACTGGAAGCCCGGCGCGTAGTCCAGGGTGCCCAGCTGCTTGGCCACGGCCTCCTGAATTTCCTTGCGGTTATGCCCTGCGCCGCAGGTCCACAGCCCGGACAGGCTGTCGAAGATGCGCCGACCTTTGTCGTCGATAAAGTGGTTACCGTCTGCACCGACGATCAAACGTGGGTCGCGCTTGAAGTTACGGTTAGCGGAAAACGGCATCCAGTGCGCATCCAGCTTGAGCTGGCTGGCCAGGGACGGGACTTCGGTCTGCGGCATGTTCATGGTGGCCTCGCGTATGAGCGACTGAGCGATGTAAATACCGTAGGAGGGGCTTTAGCCGCGAGCATCAATCGCTGTCGCGACTGAAGCGGATCGCCGCCCGACCCTCCCACAGAGATAGAGAAGCAGTTGCCAGCAAAGGTGCCACGGGCTTAGAGTCATGAAAACACGACTCTTCTTATCTTTAGTTAACCACTCACTAAACAATGAGCATTAAACAATGAGCGCTCGCCGCCCCGACCCGCTGGCCCAGGTCAGTGATTTTGATATCCGCCTGCTCAAGCTGTTCCGCAGCGTGGTGGAGTGCGGTGGTTTCTCGGCCGCTGAAAGCGCCCTGGGCATCGGCCGTTCGGCGATCAGCCAGCAGATGAGCGACCTCGAACAGCGCCTGGGTTTGCGCCTGTGCCAGCGCGGCCGCGCCGGCTTTGCCCTGACCGAAGAAGGCCGCGAGGTGTACCAAAGCACCCAGCAGTTGCTGGTGGCATTGGAGAGCTTTCGCACTGAGGTCAACGGCCTGCACCAGCACCTGCGCGGCGAACTGAATATCGGCCTGACCGACAACCTGGTGACGGTTCAGCATATGCGCATCACCAACGCCCTGGCGCGCCTGAAAGAACGCGGCCCGGACGTGCATATCCATATCCGCATGACGCCGCCCAGCGAAGTGGAACAAGGCGTGCTCGACGGGCGCCTGCACATCGGCGTGGTGCCGCAGGTTAGCGCGTTGTCTGGGTTGGACTATCAACCGCTGTACGACGAGCGCTCACTGCTTTACTGCGCGGTCGGCCACCCGCTGTTCTACGTCGATGACCAGCAATTGGAAGACAGCCGACTGGACAGCCAGGAAGCCATCGCCCCGACCTTCCGCCTGCCGCCCGAGGTGCAGAGCCATTACCAAGCGCTCAATTGCACGGCCAGCGCCTCGGACCGCGAAGGCATGGCTTTTTTGATTCTCACCGGGCGCTATATCGGCTACCTGCCCGACCACTATGCCCAGACATGGGTGCAGCAGGGTCGCCTGCGCGTACTCAAACCTGACAGCCGCTTTTATGACGTCAGCCTGGCCTCGGTCACGCGCAAAGGCCGCCGTCCACATCTGGTGCTGGAGAGCTTTCTCGAAGCGCTGGCTGAAGCGTGAAACAAACCTAAGGGCACAGCTTGCTGAAATCCATCAGCCTTGCTGATAGCACCAAACACGCACAAATACAGTGCAAATCGCCCGCAAAATGGCGCTTACAGCGATTTTTATGACCCTTACTCTTGCCTCCCCGGCAACCCTGGGTTATCAGTGCTGTCGTCCAAAAACCTGACCACTGCGGAACCGTTTATGACTGTTGAAATACACGCACACAGTGTCGACCCGACTGCCAAACCTGCCGGGCGTATTCGGCAGAAAAACGAAGAAGCCATCATCCAGGCCGCCGAAGAAGAATTCGCCAAGCACGGCTTCAAAGGCACCAGCATGAACACCATCGCGCAGAACGTCGGGCTGCCGAAAGCCAACTTGCATTACTACTTCAGCAACAAGCTGGGGTTGTATCAGGCGGTGCTGGTGAACATCCTCGAACTGTGGGACAACACCTTCAACACCCTGACCGTAGACGATGACCCTGCCACTGCGCTGGCCGGCTATATCCGCGCCAAGATGGAATTCTCTCGCCGCCACCCCAAAGCCTCGCGCATCTATGCCATGGAAGTGATCAGCGGCGGCGAGCACCTGTCGCAGATGCTCAATCAGGATTACCAGGCCTGGTTCCGTGGCCGCGCCGCAGTGTTCGAAGCCTGGAGCGCCGCCGGCAAGATGGACCCGGTCGACCCAGTGCACCTGATCTTCCTGCTGTGGGGCAGCACCCAGCACTACGCCGACTTCGCCTCGCAGATCTGCCGCGTCACCGGTCGCTCGCGCCTGGTCAAAGCCGATTACGAAGAAGCGGCAGAGCAACTGACCAGCATCATCCTCAAGGGCTGCGGCCTGACCCCGCCGAAGTAGGGCCTGTTGACGCTTCGTCACGGCCGCGACGGAGCCAGTTTTTGCGCGGAGCTAGGCGCGAGGAGAGAAGTTTGGTTATTCCAAATGAACGACGAGTAACGACGCGCCGCGCAGAAACTGGCCCGTCCCTGCGGGTTGCGCGGCAAATGGTGCCATGCGTCGTTACGGAACTTGACAAGGGAATGACCATTATCTGCGTCCCGTGCCTAGCCTGGCACCATTTGGCGCAGCAACGCGGTTCGCGCCGAAACGTCGACAGACCCTAATGCCCTTCACCCTGCTCGCACCTTGCGACTACCGCGAGGAGATTCGTAAAAGCCGCTTTATCACCCTCGCCGCGCCGGTTACCAGCGCGGCTGAGGCGCAGGCGTTTATCGCCGCGCACAGCGATACCAACGCCAGCCATAACTGCTGGGCCTGGAAAGTCGGCCAGCAGTACCGCTTCAGTGACGACGGTGAACCCGGTGGCACCGCCGGCCGACCGATACTGGCAGCGATTGAGGCGCAGGATATGGATCAGGTGGCGGTACTGGTGATCCGCTGGTACGGCGGCATCCAACTCGGCACCGGCGGCCTGGCTCGCGCCTACGGCGGCAGCGCCAACAAATGCCTGCAAACGGCCGAGCGCCGCGAACTGATTGCCCGCGACCACTACCGCTGTCACTGCCTGTTCGTCGAATTGCCGCTGCTCAAGGCGCGCCTGAATGAGCTGGATTGCCTGCTGCAAGCCGAAAGCTACGACGCAACGGGCGCCGATTTACAGCTGGCCGTACCGCCACAACGGGTTGCCGAGCTGCAACGGCTGTTGGCGGATATCAGCCGTGGGCGGAGTGAGCTGCAACTGCAATAACCTCTGTCGCGGCTAAAGCCCCTCCCACAGACCTAGGGTGCCCGTGGGAGGGGCTTTAGCCGCGACGGCCTCCTGCCAGCGCCATGCAATCAGCAATGCACCAAAACGCATCATCCTCTTAAACGCTATGCACCACGCTAAAGCCTCCTGCGCGCGCCGCCTTGCATCCGCCCTGCAAGTAACGCGGCCACCATGGCGTTTCTGACTCACTGGCCAGCTTTTTGCTTTAGCCAGGGCAGTTGTCATTTCTGAGCCACTGCCCATGTCCAGTTCCCCCTCTACTCCGCGTTTGCAGCTGAGCGGTATCAGCAAGCGCTACCCCGGCTGCCTGGCCAACGACCGTATCGACTTAACCATCGCCGCTGGCGAAATCCATGCACTGTTGGGCGAAAACGGTGCAGGTAAAAGCACCTTGATGAAGATCATCTACGGCGTTACTCAGCCCGACAGCGGTGAAATCCGCTGGCAGGGCGAAGCCTTGAAGATGCGCGACCCTGCCATGGCCCGCAGCCTCGGCGTCGGCATGGTATTCCAGCATTTCTCGCTGTTTGAAACCCTCACCGTGGCCGAGAACATCGCTCTGGCCATGGGTGCCAGCGCGGGCACACCCAAGCAGCTGGAGCCGAAAATTCGTGAGGTGTCGCAGCGTTACGGCATGGCCTTGGAGCCAGGTCGACTGGTGCACAGCCTGTCCATCGGCGAGCGCCAGCGAGTGGAGATCGTCCGCTGCCTGATGCAGGACATCAAACTGCTGATCCTCGATGAGCCGACCTCGGTACTCACCCCGCAGGAGGCCGACGAGTTGTTCGTCACCCTGCGCCGCCTGGCCGACGAGGGCTGCAGCATCCTGTTTATCAGCCACAAGCTCGGTGAAGTGCGCGCGCTGTGTCAGAGCGCCACGGTGCTGCGTGGCGGCAAAGTGTCCGGCCATTGCGTGCCCAGCGAGTGCTCGGATCTGCAATTGGCGCGGCTGATGGTCGGCGACGCCGAGGGACTGGAGAGCAGCTACCCAAAAGCCGCCGGCGGCCTTACACGCCTGCGTGTGGATGATCTCAGTTGGGACAACATTGACCCGTTCGGCAGCGACCTGCACAACCTGCGTTTGGAAGTGCGCAGCGGCGAAATCGTCGGTATCGCCGGCGTCGCCGGTAATGGTCAGGATGAGTTACTCGCCCTGCTCAGCGGCGAAACCCGTCTGCCGCGCAACGAGCATGCGCGTATCAGCCTCGATCAAAAACCCATCGCCCACCTTCACCCGGACGCCCGGCGTAAACTCGGCCTGGCCTTTGTTCCGGCCGAGCGTTTGGGCCACGGCGCCGTGCCGGACATGAGCCTGGCCGATAACGCCCTGCTCACCGCATTTCAGCAAGGGTTGCTGAGTAAGGGGCTGATCCAGCGCGGCAAAGTGCGCGCACTGGCGGATGAAATCATCAAGCGTTTCGCGGTTAAGACACCGGATGCCGATGCGCCAGCGCGCAGCTTGTCCGGCGGCAATTTGCAGAAATTCATCCTCGGTCGCGAGATTCTGCAAAACCCGAAACTGCTGGTGGCGGCGCACCCAACCTGGGGCGTGGACGTGGGCGCGGCGGCGGCGATTCACCGCGCGCTGATTGCCCTGCGCGATGGCGGCGCAGCGATTCTGGTGATCTCCGAAGACCTCGACGAACTGTTCCAGATCAGCGATCGCATTGGCGCGCTGTGCAGCGGCAAGCTCTCCGCCTTGGCTGAAACCGCACAAACCTCTCCGGTCGAAGTCGGCCGCTGGATGGCTGGCGAGTTCGCCGCTACATCCCCTATTACCCGCCCCGCCGCA